>JACCDW010035482.1_pt1 | contig 10532 bp, 8 predicted proteins | sample 7449781 | NCBI WGS metagenome assembly JACCDW01 (sample SAMN15323449, study PRJNA562643) | freshwater metagenome | isolation source: river surface water | place: USA:Blue River Watershed | collected 2017-08-18
ACGAAGGTGGGACTCACGAAGAAGGATTCCGGCTAGCAACGACACGTATTATTAACCAATACGCCCGTGAACAAAAAATTCTAAAAGAAAGTGAAGAAAACTTCACGAGCGACGATATTCGTGAAGGGATGGCTGCGATTATTTCTGTGAAGCACCGCGACCCTCAATATGAAGGTCAAACGAAAACAAAATTAGGTAACGCGGAAGTGAGAAAAATTGTTTCCAACATCGTTGGGGATCAACTTTATCGTTTCATGATGGAAAACCCTAAGCTTGCGAAAAATATTATGGACAAAGTCCAATTAGCGGCCGATGCTCGTATCGCAAGTCGCAACGCTAAAGAAAACATTCGTCGCAAAGGTGCGCTTGATTTATCGACACTACCTGGAAAATTAGCCGATTGCTCCAGTAAAGATCCGGTTGTTTCTGAGTTATACATCGTGGAAGGTAACTCCGCTGGTGGTTCTGCAAAAAACGGTCGTGATCGTGAAACTCAGGCCATTCTGCCTTTACGAGGAAAAATCCTCAATGTCCAAAAAGCCCAATTAAAGAAAATTTTTGCCAACACAGAAATTGGCAACTTAATCACTGCAATTGGCGCAGGCATTCTTCCTGAATTTGATGTGAACAAATCGCGTTATCACAAGATTGTGATCATGACAGACGCAGACGTTGACGGCAGTCATATTCGGATTTTATTATTAACCTTCTTCTTCCGTTATATGCGACCACTGATTGAAGCAGGTTATGTCTACATTGCCCAACCACCGCTCTATAAAGTTGAATATCATCAAAAAGCTTATTACGCTTATAACGATGGTCAATTAACACAAATTAAAAAACAATTGAATCTTCCAGAAGGTTATCCATTCCAACGTTATAAAGGTTTGGGAGAAATGGATGCAGAACAACTTTGGGAAACAACGATGGATCCTAAAGCGAGAAAAATGTTACGCGTCGCCCTTCAAGATGCGATTGAAGCCGATTCGGTGTTTGATGCTTTGATGGGTGAAAATGTTGAACCTCGTCGCGACTTTATTGAAAAGAATGCTAAGTTCGTGAAGAACTTAGATATTTAAGGAGAACGTGTATGGCAGATCAAAAAGATCCAAAAGTTGACGGCATCATCCAAGAAGGGATTGAAGCTGGTCTTAAAGACGTCGATATTTCTAACGAAGTACGAACTGCCTTTTTAGATTACTCCATGTCCGTGATTGTCTCTCGGGCTATTCCTGATGTAAGAGATGGTTTAAAACCCGTTCATCGCCGAATTATTTTTGGCATGAATGAACTCGGCATGCAATCGGATAAACCCTATAAGAAATCAGCACGTATCGTTGGTGACGTCATGGGTAAATTTCACCCTCACGGTGACCAAGCGATTTATTCAACCTTGGTGCGATTAGCCCAACCGTTTTCAATGCGATATACACTCGTGGATGGTCATGGTAACTTTGGTTCCGTAGACGGCGATGAAGCAGCGGCGATGCGTTATACCGAAGCGAGAATGGCAAAAATGGCGATGGAAATGGTCAAAGATATTGACGATGAAACCGTTGATTTTGTCGATAACTATGATGGCACGGAAAAAGAACCCGTTGTATTACCATCTCGTTTTCCCAACCTTTTAGTCAATGGTGGTTCAGGGATTGCGGTTGGGATGGCAACAAATATGCCCACGCACAACCTAAGGGAAGTTGTCAGTGCGATTAAAGCTTATTCAAAGAATCCGGATATTGATGTTTTAGAATTGATGCAAGATCACCTCCAAGGGCCCGATTTTCCCACTGGTGGTATCATGCTTGGCAAAGCCGGTATTCGTCAAGCTTATGAATCTGGTACGGGTTCATTGGTGATTCGTTCCAAGGTGGACATTCAAGAATTTGAAAACGGCAAAAAGCGCATCATCGTTAAAGAAATTCCCTACCAAGTGAATAAAGCTTCGATGATTGAAACGATTGCTGATTTAGTGAGAAACAAAGTGATTGAAGGCATCACAGATATTCGTGATGAGTCTAACAAGAACGGGATTCGCGTGGTAATTGAAGTTCGTCGCGACATTATTCCTGAAGTCCTCCTCAATCAACTTTATAAACATACCCAACTCCAAGTAAGTTTTGGGATTATTAACCTTGCCCTGGTCAATGGGCAACCCAAAGTCCTTTCTTTAAAAGCGATGATTCAACATTATCTTGATCACCAAATTGAAGTGGTGGAAAGAAGAACGCGTTATCAATTAACCAAAGCGGAAGACCGCATTCACATCGTCAATGGTTATTTAATTGCGATTAACAATATCGATGCGATTGTGGATATTTTAAAGAAATCTGCAAACATCGATATTGCGAGAAACACGCTTTCTCAAAGGTTTAAACTCTCCGAAAAACAAACCAAAGAAATCGTGGATATGCCCCTCAGAAGATTAACTGGTTTAGAAAAACAAAAACTCGAAGACGAAAAAGTGCAATTAGAAAAGAACATCGCTTATTTCAAACAACTGCTTGGGAATCGGCAAATGGTGGTGGATGTTATTCTCACGGACTTAGATGTGATTGCCGATAAATTCGGCGACGATCGGATGACCGAAATTTCCGATAATCTTTCCTCCATTGAAGATGAAGATCTCATCCCGGAAACGAATATTGTCATTACCATGACACAAAATGGTTACATCAAACGGCAATTACCGGAAGTTTTCCGCACGCAAAACCGAGGAGGCCGGGGTGTTAAAGGTGCAGGTTTAAATGAAAACGATATTGTCTCAATTATCGTCAATGCTAGAACCCATACCGATATTTTATTTTTCTCGAATTTAGGAAAAGTCTACCGCTTACGTGGGTATCAAATACCGGAGTTTGCTAGAACCGCAAAAGGGATTCCAGTTGTGAACTTGTTAAGTTTAGAAAAACAAGAAACGATTAAATCGATTATCTCGGTTGACGAATACACGCCTGGTCACTATTTATTCTTTATCACCGAAAAAGGTGTCGTTAAACGTACAGAAATTAAAGAATTTGAATCCATCCGCCAAAACGGTAAGATTGCCATTTCATTACGAGAAGGTGACATGCTCCTCGATGTCAAACAAACCACTGGCAACCTATTTGTCAGTCTCGCTTCCTCAACCGGTAAAATGGTAACATTCCCTGAAAATGGCGTTCGTGATATGGGAAGAACGGCGGCTGGTGTTCGTGGGATGAAATTAGCGGAAGGCGCAAAAGTCGTTGGTGTTTCTACTACAGCAGAAGGTAAATATATTCTTGTCGTTACCAATAAAGGTTTTGGAAAAATGACAGCTTTTGAAGAATATCGCCAAACCAAACGCGGTGCCAAGGGTGTGAACACAATTAAAGCCTCTGACAAGAACGGCAACCTCATCGCTTTAAAAGCTGCCAACGGAGACGAAGATTTATTGGTTGTCACCAAAGCTGGTGTCATCATTCGTATTTCCTTAACTCAAGTACGAGTTATCGCTCGATCCACCCAAGGTGTGCGTCTCATTAGATTAGCGGAAAAAGAATTTGTTTCATCTATTGCCATCGTCGAACCAAGTTTGGAAGAACCAACTGAGGAAGTTGAAACCGTTGAATTGGATAATCCAAACGAACCCGAAACCCCAGACACAGATGAAGGGGATGACGATGAAGAAGTGGAGGCATAGTCTATGCTCGATTTGCAACTGATTAAAGACCAAACTCAAAAAGTAACAGCCTTGCTTGCAAAAAAAGGTTTCACTGTTAATTTTGCTGGGTTGCTTCAAGATGTTCAACTTCGGAAACAACTCTTGTTAGAGGTTGAACAAGTGAAGGCGGAAGCTAATAAGTTGTCTGCTTCTGTTCCAGAAGCTAAAAAAGCCGGTCGCGATGTTCAAGGAATTTTTTCCCAAGTGAAGGTCCTCAATCAATCGATTCAAGGAAAAGAACAAGAACTAAAAGCGTTAGAAACTAAAATTGAAACTTTTCTCCTTGAGTTACCCAACCTTCCTGATGACGATCTTAAAGAGGGTGGCAAAGAAAACAACGAAGCAATTCGCATCGTCGGTAAACAACCCACCTTCTCATTTAAAATCAAAGACCATGTTGAAATTGCAGAACACCTTGGTATTGTTGATTATCAACGCGCAGCAAAAATCTCAGGTGCAGGCACGTGGATTTACCGTGGTCTTGGCGCTCAATTAGAATGGGCGCTCCTGAATTTCTTTATGAGTGAACACTTAAAAGATGGTTATGAAATGGTGCTATTACCGCATTTATTAAATTATGAATCTGGATTAACCGCAGGGCAATTTCCTAAATTTAAAGATGATGTTTTTTGGTTGAAAAAAACCGATCCAGAAAAATTTTTACTACCAACCGCTGAAACCGGTTTAGTCAATCTTCACCGTGATGAAATTTTAGAAGGCTCCCAATTACCCAAGAAGTATTTTGCCTATACCCCCTGTTATCGATATGAAGCGGGCAGTTATCGCAGCGAAGAACGCGGCATGATTCGTGGTTATCAATTCAACAAAGTTGAACTCGTTCAATATACTCGAGAAGAACAAAGTCCGGCGATGTTTTTAGAACTTGTGGCAAAAGCTTCTTCGCTTGTTGAAAAACTTGGGTTACACTTCCGTGTTTCAAAACTAGCTGCCGGCGATTGTTCTCACTCCATGGCGAGAACCTATGATATTGAAGTTTATATTCCTTCACTGAATATTTATAAAGAAGTATCTTCGGTATCAAACGCGCGTGATTATCAAGCGAGAAGAGGTAAAATTCGCTATAAAGATCCAGTGACTCAAAAAACAAAATTTGCTCACACTTTAAATGCATCAGCGCTAGCAACGTCACGCATTGTCCCTGCGATTCTAGAACAATATCAATTAGCAAATGGTGATGTGAAAATCCCTGCTGTCCTAATCCCTTTCATGGGTGGGTTAACCGTCATTGGCAAACAAAAATAAACAACCCGTTGTAGTGTTCGATGACGAACGCTGGATGAAAGAAGCTTTAGTAGAAGCTAAACTTGCTTTTGATCTCGACGAAGTGCCGGTCGGGGCGGTGGTTGTATACCAAAATCAAATCATCGGTCGTGGTCACAATCTTAAAGAAAACCATCAACATGTGACCGCACACGCCGAATTATTAGCCATTCAACAAGCGAGTCAACATCGCCAATCTTGGCGATTACAAGGGTGCACACTCTATGTCACCTTAGAACCATGCATGATGTGCACAGGAGCATTAATTCAAAGTCGAATCGACCGCATCGTCTTTGCAGTCAAAGATGAAAAAAGTGGTGCCATTCAATCACAACTACAATTGTTCAAAATTCCTCGGTTACAACACCAACCGCAGATTCAATCCGACATCTTGTCTACTGAATCTCAAGCGTTACTAAAAACATATTTTCAAAAAAAACGTCATGAATAAAAAATTGTGTCTACCGATTTTCTTTCTTTTGTTAAGTGGATGTAACATCACCAATTCTTCAAACAGTGGTTCGAGTTCAATTTCATCCATTCCCGTCCCAACAGATGATTTTAATCCCTTACTGAACGGGCGGCTTATCCTTAAGGAAACTATTGTAGAAAGCACCTTTGACATAGAAAATTCCTCGCCACTCACACCCTTACCGTTGTTTGAATTTAACTTTCCCGCGATCGAAGATATCACCACCGCTTACGCAGTAGCAGAGGCGTTACCGGGACATTTTGAGAACCAAGTACTTGATTTTTCTAGCACATTACCAATCATCCCCGCCGCTCTAACGTCATTGAACACAAATCAAACAATCGAGGATCAAGCCGTCATCCCAATCTTAGAAAACTTACAACCCAGTGATGAGCGGTTCAATAATGCTCGTCTTTATCGCAAACATCGTGATTTGAGTCATGTATATTTTGGCTCAGAATATTTTTGGTTTAATCAATTTGTTGAAGAAGAAGAGATGGTAATCACACGTTACCCTAATGCGATAACGTATGGTGAATGGCAGATGAATAAAATGTTTCAAACTGAAGTGGTGATTCCAATCGCCGTTACGTATCAACTTTATGCTGACGCCACCACGATTTATGAGATTCGAGACGAGACTTACCCCAGCGGTTTTTTTGGTGCTCAAGATACAAAATATGAAACCATTCGTACAGAGGATAATTTCAAATTAGCGCTGACCATGGGCCCTATCACCACGCTCCTGCAACACTGGCAAGTTTTTGAACGTAACCAAACGCCACTGATGTTTCCTTTTCACGGTGATATTTCCTCGGCGAATCGCCACCTATCCGTTCTCAAACTAGGTGAAAACGATTATGAATTCCGTCTGCAAGTTTATTTAGGAAATACATTTGAAACTGCAGAAGAAAACTATCAAATACGCGCCATTCTTCGTGGAAGTGACTGGGAAAGCGTGCAGCAACACTATCAGTTATGGCAACCAACCGCTATTCATCCATAAATTGAAAGTGTTAAAATATTAACAATGAAAAAAGAAGAATTTACAACCCTTATTGTCTATGGCGTGATGATTGCTATTGCCATCTTTGTTGGTGTCAACATCATCGCCCCAGCCTTCATAACGCTTGGGATTACCGGTATTGCGCAATATGGCTATGCGATTGCCACGATATTCGGTGCCTTTCTCATCAATGTTATTTCTCTCGAACTAGGTCACGTGTTAGGGGCAATTGCAGGCGGTTATGCCATTAACACAGTTAATTTTTTAGGGTTGGCGTTTGTAAGATCTAAAAATGGTTTTCGTTTACGGTTTCAACCCTATGAAGGTTTAACAGGGGAAACCATTGTAACTCCTAAAGCAACAAAGATTCGACCACGCCTTTTCTTGTGGGGTGGATTGTTTATATATTTGATTGAAATTGTGGTTGCTTTATTTGTTGCCTACGGTTTGTTCAATGAACTTCAATGGGGTCGATATGCAGCAATTGTAGTGATTGCTGTGGGCGGTATGTTAATGATTTATAACTTTATGCCGTTTAAATTGGACACCGTTACTGATGGTTATCGACTTGCAACGTTAACCACCACACAAGGAAATGTTGCTTATGTTGAATTACAACGTATTGAGAAAGCTTATAAAGAAGGAAAAGATCCACAACCTTTTCAAGTTGGTAAAGATCTCAATAATTTAAATATCCAAATTTATTTCCATAAAATTTATCAAGCCTTGGTTGATGAGGATTATCAAACTGCAGCAAAAGATTTAAAATTTGTTTCTACTTCACCACGTCTTGGTGAATCGCTACAACAAAAAATCTTCACCCTTAGTACCTTTATTTATTTTATGAAAGCAACACCCAAAGCAGCTAGTACGCATTACTATAAACTTGATTCTAAACAACGAAAATATTTAAGCAATGACATGAATATGATCACACTCACAGCATACTTATATGTTGCGGGGATGATTGAAGCCTCTTTTTCCGAAGTCAGTTATACCATTGAACGGCAACATATTGCGATTAAAAAAATTCATGAATCTGGCAGGAAAGCAGCAGAATCCATTTTGTTTAATCGTGTTTTAAAAATGGTGAAAAAGAAAAATCCTAGTTGGCGTTTTTCTTAGTTTGATCTTTCAACTTTCTTTCAACTTCCATTCTCACTTTTTGCGTTAGTTGGAAGAATTTCATCACTGCAAACAATAAAATTGCAATCATCAAAAAATCAATCAAAGACTGAATAAACAAACCAAATTCTAAACGAATTGGCATCACTTGCCACCCCGATGGTGGATTACTGAAACCCAACTCAGACTCAAGCGTTGGAATTCCTTCTTGAAGGGTCACATACCATTGTGATAAATCCGTTTTAACCAACCAACTAACCAGTGGCATCAAGATATGATTTACAAGGCTGGAAACAATTTTTTGAAAGGTAGTCCCTAACATGAAAGCAACTGCTAAATCGATGACATTTCCTTTGGAAATAAAGGTTATGAATTCACGAGTTATTTTTTTCATCGATATTCTCCTTTGAATATAATATACGTTGGAGATAGCATCATAGGCAATGGTGCGCTTACGCATCACCATTTAGGTTATTTAAGATGATTCAATTATTGATGAGATGGATTTCTTTCAATCACCCATCTTGTTGTATATTGTATTTAAATCAATTGTTAAAATGTATCAAAGGAGAATGAACAATGGAAGAATTACTAGGACTATTCTTGGCACTTGGTTTGTTTGCAGGTGTTCAATTTCTTGTTTATCGGATTTATTCACAAACCCATAAAGTCGGTTTATCACTTTTACCTAATCTAGGTATCTTGGTACTAGGACTTACTTTTGCAATCGTTATCATGATTTCTGCTTCACAAACACCGGGTAGTTGGGGGGATTTAATTGGGATCGTCCTCATTATTTACTCGGTCATCGGAAGCGGTTTTTCCACTTTAGTATCTTTTTTAATGATTTATTTACTTAAACAAAGAAAAAACCAACCCAAGAAAGAATAGGTTGGTTTTAGGTTACTGTGTTTATACACTACTTACCAGCGATGGTAAGTTTTTTAATATAGATGCTAGGCACGTCATAGCCAGAAGATAATAATTCGTTATCGCTACCAACTTCTTTGACGTTCATAAACATATCCATTAAATTACCGGCAACGGTAATTAAGGTTAATGGGGTACTGCGTTTACCATTTTCAATCATGAAGCCGTTGGCTTGCAAAGAGAAGTTTCCTGATGTTGGATTTAAACTTGCATGTACACCCATGACTTCGGTGATGTAAACACCATCACCAATTTTGGCAAAGAGTTCTTCAAGCGATTTACGACCTGGTTTTAGAACGATATTTTGGAATCCAACACCAACTTTTCCACCCGAACGATAACCATTACCGGTGGTTTGAACACCATCTTTATGTGCTGTATTTAAGTTGTGGAAGTAAGTTTGTAAGACTCCTTTTTTCACAACCGTTTTATTGTAAGTGGCCACACCTTCATCATCGAAGTAGGTAAAGAAAGCATTTTTCTTCAGTGGCATTTCCATGATCGTCACTTTTTTACTGGCAACAGGTTGATTGAGTTTACCAATCATTAACGAGGTTTTCTTTTGCACTTCATCTGCAGAAGCATTATCTAAATAGGCTGATAGTAAATCCGCAACAACTTCTTTATCTAGGACCGTTTTGTAATCTTTGGATGGGCATTGTGTTCCGCCAAATTTAATTAAGGCTTTACCGATGATTTTATTGACAAAGGTATCCACATTGAAGGTGGTTAAATCGTTAGAGAAATGAACATCACCTTCACTCTTACGTTCTTCGCCTTGGATTGCGAGCACCCCGGCATAGTAATAATAGTAGTTACTCTTACGCTTCAGTTGTAATCCATAAGAGTTTAACAGCATCGCTTCTGATTCACGTTCTTGATAACTGCAAGCGTTTACCTGCGCGATGCGTTTATCCGCTGCTTTTAATTTACGTTCGATTTCAAATAAGTTTTTCTTTTTAACATCAATCGAAAGTGCGGCAATATCAGGATTGTAAACTTTTTTCTTTTTATACTTTGCTGAACCTTTAAAGATAATTGCTAATTCTTCTTTAGTCACCGTTCCAGCATTTGTGATAATTTCATTGACTAAAAATTCAGGTGTTTCTTTACTCATTTTTTCCGTTGAAGCATAACCAATCTTACCTTTGTAAATGCCGCGGGCATAGAGTGAAATATCTTCAGAAAGTTTATAACCCTCAATTTGGGCGTTATATAATTTGAAACTCAACGATTTGGCTCGAGAGTAGTATAGTTCTAAAACTTCTACACCTTTTTGTTTTGCTAATGTAAAATAAGCATCAAATTTTGCCATGTTATTGTCCTCCTCGACGACCACCAACGGTGATTTCAGTGACGCGAATGGTTGGCTGACCTACATCGGTTGGAATGCTACCAGAAGCAGCACCACACATCCCTTGGGCTCTTGCTAAGTCATTCGCGACCATGTCGATCTTTGCTAAAGTTTCATCACCCTTACCAACCAAGGCAGCGCCTTTGACCGCCTCCGCAATTTTGCCATTGCGAATCATATAACCTTCCGAAACAGTGAAGTTGAATTCACCTGTGGCAGGGTTCACTGAACCACCACCCATTTTTTTCGCGTATAGACCGTATTGAGTTGCCGCAATAATTTGTTCAACCGTATGCGGGCCATTTTCAATATAGGTGTTTGTCATTCTTGAAGTTGGTTCAAATTTATAATTTTGTCTTCGAGAGTGACCATTTTGTTCAGCTTTCATCCGGCGACCATTAAATTGATCAATCATGAAACTATTTAAAACCCCATCTTTAATCAATTGAACTTTTTGCGCTGGGAAACCTTCATCATCGACGTTAGTAGAACCCCAACCAAAGGGAATCGTTCCATCATCAACTGCATTCACAATTGGATTGGCGACTTGTTTTCCTAATTTATCCCAGAAAACAGACAATTTCTTTGAAACCGCTGAGGCCTCAAATGGGTGACCACATGCTTCGTGGAAAATAACTCCACCAAACCCATTACCAATGACCACAGGCATTTTCCCTGATGG
>JACCDW010373687.1_pt1 | contig 10532 bp, 2 predicted proteins | sample 7449781 | NCBI WGS metagenome assembly JACCDW01 (sample SAMN15323449, study PRJNA562643) | freshwater metagenome | isolation source: river surface water | place: USA:Blue River Watershed | collected 2017-08-18
CTTGTTGCGCATACCACCCATCCGAAGCACATCCACTTACAAACACGCAAGTTAAGAATAATAAAAAACATTTAGTTACTTTGTTGCCCATAATCATTTTTATAAATATCTAAGTTAGTATCGACCTGTCCCCATGTTCCAACCTTAATGAATGTATCTGGAAGCATGGCACAAAGAGTTGGAGCTGCAGCACATTGGCTTATGGCATAATATGGGGCGATAGTAACTTGATTAACTCCATCCACGAAATTCATGGCATCGTGGAAATTAGCGAAAGATGGAGCCCCAGGAGTTGTGTTTAGAGTTTGGAGTGCGGGGTTTTGGTTTCCGATTGTGTAGGCCTTAAAAGAGGAGACTTCTATCTTTCCACCTTTTGGTAATTGTTGATACCAATTTCCATCAGCGCCCCTCTCCACATTCACCCCCACCTTACTATTCTCCATAGTGCCCGATTCAAGACTCGGATTAACTCCCTTAGATTTCATCCATTGACCAGCACCATAAGCTGCAGCAGCTATTGCAGCCGAGATAGCAATAGTTTGCAGTGATTCTTTGGAAGTAGTTTCTTTCCATGTTGTTTTGCCTATGTCGTCGAGATTATTTAAGAGATTGCCGTCAGTATTTACTGATGCATTTACTGCTGATGTTGTAGCTATTGTTGCAGCGCTTCCAGCCCCAGAACTTGCTGCGGCCACTCCCCATGTTGCAAATGATCCAGCTCCGGCGGTGGCGATAGCACCAGCTACAGCAATAGTAATTTGTCCAGTTTGGGTTAGGCCTGCGCTTTTTTCATTCCAGTTAAGATTGGTGTCACTTACTGCTGATAAAGTTAATTGATCAGATGAGATTTTAGATTTGAGATCGTTGAGATAGTTTAGATCGCTTGGAGCGGATGCGTTGGCATTACTCCAATCTTTGGAATTGTATTGGGCAAGGGTTTGGCCTTCGATATTAAAGTTGATGTTTCCATCTGTTCCTGAAGTTAATTCGTTATTCACTGCAGTTGTGTTATAGTTTCCTTGATCTTTGTTCTCAAAAAAGTAGCGAGATTGTTCTTTTGTTGAGGTTGAAGTGTAATCTGAATTGGATGCAGTTAAAAGGTAAAGATTATTTGCAGTGATTTTTAGATCTTGGGCTCCAGATATTCCTTCGGTTCCAGCGGTTAATTTTGATGATCTGATTGTTGTGTCTTCACTTGAGGTTAGGTTTAATCCCTCACCGAAAGTTAGGTTTGAGCCTATAACGGTTTCAGTGTAAGTAGAGATGGTTTTGGAGTTCTTTTTATTGCCCGTTCCGCCGATTGCGGCAGATCCAACTCCGGCAGCACCTATTGCCCCTAGAGACGCTCCTCCAGTTGCGACAGCGGAAGCAACTAAAGCTGAGGCAAGCAATGCGTCTTTAAAATTGAAACCGATAGATGATTTGATCTTTTGCGAGAAGGTTTTTGCAGTATCTAAGCCATTAAGAATGTTTAGATTTTCTGCGGTAATTTCGCCACTACCTTTTGCGGTTAGATCGCTAGCAGTTATTGTTGTATCGGCACCAGAAGAGATTTTGATATCACCGCTGGTTGATTCTATTTCTGATTTTATGTTTGTCGTTGTTTGCTTAGAGTTGGTAGAAGAAGAGAAATATCCAAAACCTTTTTTAGAGCTGGTTGATAGGCTATAAGAAGAATTAATTGCAGCAGCGATATTCACATCATTTTCTGCGGTAATTTCGGTGTTATTGGCTGAGGTGAGTTTGCTGCCTTTGATATTGATGTCTCCAGCGTCAGTTGATGAAGATGATGCGGCGGTGATGTAAAGATTGTCACCGGAAGTTATTTCACTTTCGAGGTTGGTGGTGTTGTCTGTGGTGGAAGTTCCACCTTTTTTTCTGCTGCCCCAAGAAGTTTTAGTGCGATCACGAAGTTGGGCGGTAGTGATGTTGATGTCTCCATCTGTTGCTTCGAGAAGCGTTGATCCGGTTGAGGTGATTTTACTTCCTTGGTTATTGATATCATTGCCGGCAACTATCACTACATTGCCAGCTGTGTTAGTAGTTGATCCATCGGAGTTGATGGTAGTTGATCCGGCAGTGATGTTTCCTTGAGCAACTAATGACGATTTGATGTTACCAGAAGATGCGTTTGTTACTGTTTCTTCGGTATTAGTAAGTGAGATTAGATAAGAATTGGCGTCACCGTTAAATGTTGGGGTGAGATTAGTGCCGTTGATTGAATAGTTTATTGCTGCTTTGTTTACGATGTCATTTGCCGCAGTCAGATACACAAGCTCTCCTCCTTTAATAATAGCGCCGATATTGTTGATATCATTTCCGGCATCAAGAGAAACCATCTTACCCGCTTCAATTGAAGTTGGGTTAGAGGTGGCGTCAGAGGAGGTTGTTGAATTGGTTATGTTGTTGATATCATTGCCGGCGGTTAGAACTACATTCTCATCAGCTTTGATTTGATAATTGGAGTTATTGATGTTGTTAGTAGCCGTCATGAAGATACTGCCGCCAGATTGGAAGTAATTGTTGGATATGTTAATATTGGAGCCTGAATTGATTTCAATATCGGTGCCGGCATTGAATATTGCAGCGCTTCTTGAGCTTATTGCGTCATCTTTAATTGACGAAGTGCCAATTGCTAATGCTGTATTTTGTGCAGTGGCAAAGGAAGTTATAAAATTACTATCATTTTTTAGAGTGATGTCACCACCGGCGGTGATTTTAGTTTTTGCCGCCGAATTAATGAGAGTATTTTTTAAGTTAATATTGTTTGTGGCGTTGATATTGAGATCTCCCCCAGATTTAATTAAAGCAAAATTATTAACGGTGATGGTCTTAGCCTTAATCGCCACATCCTCAGCTTTTAATTTTGCTCCGATTAGATTGGTGTCAGAACCAGAAGTAATTGAGATATTGCCGCTATCGGAAGTTAGATTGGATAAAACATTAGTTGTTGATTGACTACCTGAAACTGAACTCTTTGAAAATGTTAGACCTTTTTTCCAACTTTTTGATTCTTCGTAGGAAGTATTTTGCGCCGCTTCGATATTTACATCATCTTGCGCTGCTAATGTTATGCCATTTGATGCGCTTAGATTTGAGCCAGTAATTTGGATATTTGAACCCTGCAGCTTGCCAGAATTTTCTGAATCAGTTCCAGTTCCGCTAGCGAATAAAGTCAATGATCCAGATGCATCAATGTCAGAAGAGAGATTGGATGTTTTATCAGAAATACTCATTCCGCCTTTTTTACCACTTCCCCATCTTGTCTCAGTACGGTTTCTAAGTTCTAGAGTTGCAATTTTAATATCATCTCCAGCGCTTATACTTAAATTTCCAGAAGTTGTTGATCCATCAGCAAGAGTGTTTTTTGCGGTAGAAATACTTGCAGCCAAGTTAGTGAAATCATTTGCAGCGTTGATAGAAACTGACCCACCTTTGATTGAAGCATTTTGCAGAAGCGTAGAAGTAATATTACCAGATGATCTTGCGTTGTCTCCTAGCTTTAACTGATAAGATTCAGAATTTTGTGCTAATAGATTTTTATCGTTAGTTTGAACTATCGCAGTATTTAAAATGCTGCCATTAAGTGCGGTAATATTGAGCGCTCCAAGTGATTCAATCTTTGCACCAATATTTTTGATATCTCCAGTATTAGCTGTAATTGATAGGTTATTTGCCGCAATTATTTGAGCTTTGGCTAAAGAATTGGTTTTGTTGGTTAGTGAAGCAACATTAATCGCTAAATCACCGCCGCTAATAATTGTGCCAGAATTTTGCAAATTCGCATTTTGCGCATCAATTGTGAGATTACTATTCGCAAAAATAGTTGAAGAGCTTGCTAAAGAAGCGACGGAAGAATCATTGCCCAATAAACGATTTAAAGTTGCATCACTTAAATAAACTTTTGGTGCCAAAACGCTAATACCATTAACAGTTGTTACTTCGAAAGTTACGATGTCTTTGGTTAAAGATTTAACTTGCTCTTTGCTCAAACCTCTTAAAGCAACATCTTGAGCCTTTAAACCAAGAGCAGCAAATTGATTAACCGAATTATCAAGAAGTTCCTTAATTTGCTGATTTGGGTCATTTATGTTTTTTGACAGGAATAAGGAATCGTTAGTGAGGTTTTTCAACTGATCTATTATCAGCTTAGTTTCAACGGCTGAATCACCAAGAATTCTAGTATTATTGCCTCTAGTTTGACGATCTAAATCAGCCAAAACTGCTGCGCCATTCAATCCAAGTTGATCAAAATAATAAGAGCTACCGAAGAATTTTGAAAAATCAGTGAATTGACTTCTTGTTTCAACAAGTGGGGTTGTTGCAGCTGGGTCTAAATTGATTTTAAAATTACCTGAGAATTTCACATTAGAATTAGCGCCAGATTTGGTTTTTTTTGATGATGCAATATCGAGATTTTGCACCAATGGCGCCAAAGTTTCCGAAGTAGAATTTAAAGCGGCGATATTATCCTTTTGTGCCATTTTATGAGGCTGAACCTCCTTATTTATTGGCGCAGATCTAGCATTAGAATTATTAATATTTGGAGCATTTTTGCTATCGCCGCCATTGTTAATTGCGCTAATAATTGAAGAGAGATCAATTTCTAACAGGCCAGTTTGCGCAAGTTGGTAACTGTCAACTTTATTAATTGAGGTATTTTGTGATTGTTTAGAATTAGCGCCAGATGCAACATATTGCGCAACATTGCTACCATTGATTAAGCTAGAATTTGCTGCACCGTTTTGCGTTATGGTTAATGAACCGCCAGATTTGATGGAGGCTAGGTAGTAATGCATCTGATTAACATATCCATCTTTAGTTCCGTCAAGCCAGTAGCCACGGACATCGTTACATATTTCTGACTTGATATCTACGCAAGTATCTCCCGTTGTGTATTCTCCATGGTAATTATGATCCCAGTGCCTGACTGCAACATAATCTGAATAACTACTTGAGTTATTGTTAATCAAATTAGAAGAAATTTTTATATTGTTATTTGCCAAAATTGAGGAAGAAGAATTTAGTATTGACGCAGTGGAGATATTTAAATTATTGCCGGCACCTATTTTTGCTTCTGGAGCTATATCTCCCTGCATTTGCGCCCGATACCAGATAGTGGTGTGATTACCATGCCTCGCATCCCAAGAAATTTTTCTATACTCAACTTCACCTCCCTGTGTTGGCATATAACTCCTCTTATTCTCGAACGCTCCAGCCTTGATGCTTATATCACCGCTATATGTCTCGATATTTCCTGAAATATTCTGCACCAAATTGGTTTTGTTTTGACTGGCATCGGCAGAAGAATTTTTCTGAATTGTTAAATTTCTGTCGGCGTAAATATCGGCCTGATTATTTAAGAAGGTGTTAGCAACATTGAAGGTGGCATTATTGCCGCTCCAGAGCAAAGCGGTTTGGTTATTAGTAAGGTTGTTGCTGATATTGGTGGTTAAATCATTAGCGATGGAAATTTCGCCAGTGTTATTGAGGTCTTTAATGTTAAAAATAGCGTCATTATTGGCGGTAAATAATGAAGTTTGGCTAGCATTGTTAAATGATCCATTTGTTGCATTTATAGTTGTAGTGCCGCTGCCACCAGTAATTTTTCCAGTGCTGTAATTATCGATGTTGCCTAGGGTAGAAGTAAGAGTCAGATCAGTTGTTGCTGATATTGTTCCATAGTTATTGATGTTATTTTTGGCGACTAAATTTACATAAGTTCCAGCAGCGAGTTGAACATTGGAATTATCGCCAGAATTATTCCCACTGGCAAAACCGTTAGTGACATTCCCACTTCCGGAAGCGCCGCTATTGCCAGTGGCATTTAATTTAATAAAATCAGAGGCAGTTACGCTACCTTGGTTGGTTATGTTGTTTGCAGTAATATCAACATTATTTGCCGTAACTGTTCCCGTAATCGTGTAATCAATATTTCCGAGATTTAAACTCACTGACGCCGTTGAAATGAAAGAACCAAGCGTGTTGTAAAGATTAACGCTGCTATTATTAAGAGCGGAAACTGAGGTTGATTTGCCGGCAATCATTCCTGAATTGTTATTAAGACTGTCAGTAAAAATATTTACTGCGCCATAAGAAGAGATAATGCCAGAAGTGATTATTGAATTTGCTGGTTTGGTATTTTGATTACTAACTGATGAAGCGCGAATGTTTAAATTGCCGCCAGCAAGAATTATGGCGTTTGTTGAATTTTGCAGGTTGTTAGTATCAAGACTCAAAGCTTCGGATGATTGCAAATTGCCAGAGTTGGCAACGGAAATTAGCGAAGAAATCGCAAGATTCTTATTTGCCGAGATATTTTGTAAGTTAGTTAAATTACTTAGGCTTAGAGTAATATTGCCATTTGATTGAATAGCACTTGAGTTAGTCAAGTTGGTTGCGGCAATAGTTAAGTCACCATTACTCAAAATTTGATTACTGTTAGTAATCGAGTTATTGCTTTTAATTGCCAGATTACCAACCGAACTCAAACTTCCTTGGTTAGTAAAGGAATTTGTTAGCGATAAATACAGATCGCTATTGGCGAATATTTCACCGGAATTAGTAGCTGAAGCTGAATTAATTGCGAGATTATCATCAGATAAAATGCTACCACGATTTGTAAAAGAATTTGCCGCAATAATTGCCGCATCAAGATTTGAATAAATTACTGCGTTAGTTTGGTTTGTAATTGAATTAGCAGTAATTGCACTAGCACCAAAAGATTTGATTGCGCCAGAATTATCGAAGTTTGCAGTGGTAATTATTGAATCAGAAAGGCTTTGGAAATTTCCAGAATTAGTAATTTGATTAGAGGCAAATGCGTTTAATTTAGCGCCAGCCAAAAAATCGCCAGAATTAGTTAAGTTTTTGGCCGCAATAGAAATGTCATTTGATGAAGAAACTTGACCGTTATTGGTAAAATCATTTGCAGCTTCTAAAGATAAAGAAGCAGCAAGAGAGGCAATTACCGCCGATGAATTATTAGTTAAGTTATTCGCAGAAACTGTTAAAGCCGCATTTGAAAAAATATTGCCGCTATTGGTCAGATCCCCAGAAGAGCTGATTGTTAGCTGCTCATTGGTAGAAATTACGCCGGAATTAGTGATTGCGCTAACTTTAATTGCAGCATTGCCATTGGCTAAAATTTCACCCGAATTGCTCAGTGATTGCGCTGAAATTGCCGCTGAATTTAAAGTAGAAATTACGCCGGAATTATTGATTGAAGAAGAGTTAGCGCGGAAATTCCCACCTGCGTAAATTATTGCTTTTTCTTGATTAGTAAAACCTTCGCTTAAATTAAATTCAGCCTCACCCAAAGTTTGTAGCAAGCCCAAATTAGCGAAGTTAGCTGCTGATAAAATAATGTTATTTTCACCGATAAAAGAGCCTGAATTTTGAATATTAGCAAAACTCGTGAATTCTAACTGCTTACCAATAATTACACCGGAATTATCGCCATTTTTACCAACGGCTAAATTTAGATTATTTATTGCTTGAATATCGCCAGAATTAGCTAGGTTTGAATTTGCAGTAATGGAAATGTCTTTATCGGCGTAAATTAAGGCCAAATCACTATTAGTAAGATTCTTACTTAAAATTGCCAAATTTCCGTCAGAATAAAAAATTCCCGAATTTGTGAGATCGGCATTGCTTGTGATACTGAAATTATTGGCGGAATAAATGCTGCCTAAATTAGTTAGCGACGAAGAATTGGCAGTGAAATTATTTTGTGCCGAAATCTTACCAAAATTTTGTAAATCAACCGCCGTTAAAATTAGATCATTTACCGCCAATATTTTGCCTAAATTTTGATTGGCAATTTCATTGGCGTTAATTGTTGAACTCGCAAGGCTTTGCAAAAGCCAAGAATTGTAAAAATTTGCAGTTGTTATTATTAAATTTTGAGCAGTTTGAATATTACCATCATTAGTAAAATTTGATGAAGCCAAAAGATCTAAATCTTTATTAGTAATGATATTGCCAGAATTGCTAAAATTTGCGCTTTTTACTTTTAGAGTTTCACTTGCACTTAATTCGCCAAAATTTTGTAAATTATTCGCAATATCAAGATTGGAAGAATTACCCGCAGAAATTACTGCGTTTTTTTGGTTAACTAAGGAAGAAAGTTTAAATTTTGAACTGCCATCACTTTGTACCAAGCCATAATTAACAAGAAAATCAGCACTAAAATTTACATCATTTCCAGCAATTACATTGCCAGAATTAAGTAAATTATTTGCCACCACAAAAGTAAGATTATTTTGCGCCGAAATTTCGCCAAAATTATTGATATTTTGCTGAAGATTTAGAGTTAAATCACCATTAATTGCCGCCATAACGCTGTTTTCTTTGGCTTCCAAGTTATTGGCAGAAATTTTTAACGATTTTTCAGAAAGAATTCGCGCAGCGCTTTGATTGAAAATATTTTGCCCTGAAATTTGTAGCGAATTAGCGCCATAAATTAAGCCAGAATTTTGTAAATTTTGCAAATTCATTATTAGCGCAAGAGCCTGAATATTACCGCTATTATTGAGATTAGCTTCGTTAAATTCGGCATTTACAGCAGAAATATCTGCCGAATTATTTATTTGCGCTGCTTTGATATTAACATTAGTGGCAGCAATTTTTGCATTAGCACTTTGTGAAGTTATTGCGCCTTTGGCGGCAATATTAATTTGGTTTTCTGCTTTAATTTGATTATAAGAAATTTCGCCAGCGCTGTTAATATTAATAGAGTTACGCGCCAAAATCTCACCCGCCATATTAACACCAAAACCTTCATTGGTTGCAATTAGATAAATGCGTCCAGCTTGAATTTTAGAAAGATTGGCCGCATCAATGGCGAATAATGCCGAATTTTCTGGCTGCGATGATTTTGAATTGCTATTCGCAGTGAAATTTACCGCTGCAATTTCTTCATTTTTACCTTCTTTAGCACGAATATAAGCGCCATCACTTGCTAGTAAATTTAATGCTGAATTTTCTGCGGCGGAAATATTTCCCAAAAGCTTAATTGAAGAGGCGATAATATCAGTTGCGCTATTGCGCGTGGCATCAAGACCAAGAGATTCAATGGTGATTAATGGCGTTAAAGCCAAAAAATTCGGCGTAAGGATGAATTTTAAATCGCCATTATTGCCAAATTCCGTCAAATCTGTTTTACCAGCAATCATCGTAAGACGCGCACTATTAATGAATCCGCAACCATTACAAGTTATGCCATTTGGATTAGCGATTATTAAATCAGCTTTCGCACCAGCAATTTCAGTGTAACCCAAAAGACGAGAAGTGTTATTTGAAGTAACTTCATTTAAAATTAACTTAGCGCTGCCGGAATTATGCAAATTAGGATTAACTGTAACCAAACCGCCAATTTGCGTGGCAGTAACGGCATTAGCGCCAGACTGACTTCCGGCTGCGAGATTTTCTTGTCCGGAGAAATTGTTAATAATCTGACCCGATTGATTAACATTATAGTCACGGAAACGATTATGAGAAAAACCAGAAGAATCTGGAGTGGCAATATTTATTTGATCGATGCCTGAGGCAGTTTTACCAACTTGAGTATTTGTGGTGCCATCAGGATTTATTGGCAAATCAGCAGCTCTAGCCGCAGAAACATAAGCAAATAAAAATTGCTGCAACAGCAAGGAATAAATCAGCAAATAAGCAACAGCCATCCTAAAAACAGCCAAACCCCGGGCGCAAAAATCCCCAAAGGCAACAACAAACTGCAGTAACATAAATTAATGTGGTGAATTAATTTTTAATTGAGCAAGTCAAGCAAGATAAATTTCAACATCTTGCAAATCTAGTAAAAATTACCAAATCATCTACCTCTTGAATGCTGCCTTCCAGCTTCGCGCTCTTTTGCCTCAATCATACTAACCCAGAATCCTTTATTGCCTCTTTTATTTAGAATTTGCGCCGACTGGATTAAGTAAGTTAATTTTTGACCCAAAATAACTGAAGTCCAAAAACCTATTGGCTTAACAATATCAACTATCTCAACCTTATTCAAATCTTCTTTATCCAACTCTTGCTCTTGCGAAGGAATTATTTCGTAACTATGACTTGATTTCGCAAAATTTTTTGCCTGTAACTCAGCTTTTACTTGCGAGTGAGCCTTTGGAATATCTGACTTTTTGCGCAACAATTCTTCGTCTTCTTTGCGAAAATTTTTCTTTTTTGAGATTAATTTTTTACCTTTTTTCTTTAAATCTTGATAGCGCTTATAAGCCTGATTCAGTAAAAAATTAACAATGACACGGGCAATTAAAATTAGTAAAAAAACAGTAAGAAAAATTACCAATAAAACCGGTGCAGCGCTTTCAATTGTTCGCAATAAATTTTCTTGCATCATGAATCCTGACAAATTTGCTTCATTTTTTTATAAGCCGACACAAAACCAATTAAAGAGTAAATATCCGACACAACTTTTCCCTCTTTTCCAACCGCAGTAACAACAAAATCTTCGTGCTTTTGCATCTCTTTTATAATTTCAATATCTTCATTTTTATCATTGGCCC
>JACCDW011310349.1_pt1 | contig 10532 bp, 4 predicted proteins | sample 7449781 | NCBI WGS metagenome assembly JACCDW01 (sample SAMN15323449, study PRJNA562643) | freshwater metagenome | isolation source: river surface water | place: USA:Blue River Watershed | collected 2017-08-18
AAATACTTACTCTAAGCTGTCTAAGCCAGAGCTAACTGTTTCTGATTTAGTTTCTGCTGGAAACGCAAATGGAATTCCAACAGGAATACCAGAAGGTTCTGCTGCCTTAATAGATACTTTGTTAAATGTTTCAAGAAACTTTACAACTCATTTTCATTCTAAGTATGTCACAGACATAGAAAACATGAGACTTAAACCTGGCGTAAGAGTTCATTTAAGGGCTGGTTATGGTTCTAATCCAAATAGTCTTGATACAGTTTTCAATGGCATAATTACTCAGGTAGAGTTAGGTGAAATAGTTACAGTAACATGTCAATCAGATGCTATAGAGCTTAGTCCAATTATTAACTCTTCAAACAAAAAAGGTGACAGCGGAAAAATAGACGGTGGAATAAATACAGGATTTTGGTTATCTGAACCAAGAGACTTAATGATCAGACTTCTGTCCATGGGTTCATCTAGAGTAAGGGAAGCTTTTGCTCACGCAACTAGGGGTACAGTTTTTTCAGAAAACAAGTTTGGCATTAGACACTTTGGGTCAATACTTTATGAGCCTTTGACAGAAAGAGAAAAAATTCAAGCATCGGTTTATAGAAATACTGTTGCTGATGCCTTTAATGTGATGTCAAATAATCCCCTTACAGGAAGTGTTGGGCTAATGGGTAACGCTGCCGTAAACCTCGGAACACTTGGAGGGCTTGAATCAGCAGGCGGAAGTATGAGAACACCAGTTGCTGGAATGATGCAGATGATGATGACAAATTTCTCTACACAAAGAGATATGGAAATATTTAAAAGAAATATATATCCAGGAAATGGATTGGGAATATCTCAATTCATGGGAGGAGACATTGATGACGGCTGGTCTGTTTTAACTAGTGTTGACACAAATCAGTTGGAGCAAGAAAAATTTGGATATCTAGATAGAATAAATGATTCTTCTTGGAATAGAATTATTCAGCAGTCAGAAAGACAAGACTCAAACGATGCATCTCAAGTTCTGGGAGATATTACTGCATCAAGTAAGCTTAAAGACTCTTCTGGAGCTCTAGGCACGTCCCAAGTTTTGGGCGGTTTAGCGATAGGCGCAGTTGCTGCAGTGGCTGCCCCCTTGGTCGTTACTGGAGCCCCAGCTATAGCTGCTGTTGGCGTAGCAGGAAGTCTTGGGGGATCAGGATTAATGAAGGGCCTTGCAGGAAGAGGAACTGTCAATATATTTAAGACTATGGGCCTTGTATCTGATCTAGATGATGATATATATGACGAAGTTTCTTTTAGGGCTCAAACATATATGAGATCAGTTTGGGATATGTTCCAGTTGTGCGCAAGGCTACTTCCAAACTATATAGTCGCAGTTAGACCATTTGAGGATAGGTCTACAATTTTTTATGGAAAACCACACTGGCTTTATACATCTGGTGTGTATCCAATTTCTACGGGTTTCCATATTGAGAGTAAAGACTCTGATATTGAAGGACCAGTATGGTCAGGTCCAGATAATTTGATGAATGAGATTCTTAATAAAATAAATAAAGAGTCCACTCCTCTGGCGGATGCAAACGCATTCAGTAGCCTTAAAGAATCTAAGCTTTCTGGAATGATGTCAGCTTTTGGAGAAAATTCTCTTAATTTTAAAGATATTTTTAAAGCTGGAGAATCTCTAAATGGTCAGATAATTAACTTTGGTGATGTTGATAGAAATAGATATTATGTAGATGGAGAGCTTAAATCTATTCTTCCAGTTAATAAAGGAAAAGTTCAAGTAGGATTTCACCTTCCTTTTGGTGTTAACGGCGATATAACATCTCCAATTCAAGCAGACCACAAACAAGCCGATTTTCTACCCATGCGATTTAGGTATCCTTTCTTTACCAATAGAACTTCTGGAACACTTAATTCTTTAGACTTTGATAATATACTAAAAATAAATAGTCAACAAGACTTAGAAGAAAGACTGGCAAACTTAGTTGAAATTTCAAAATTTGAAAAAGACTTAGTAGACAAAGAAGGTTCTGAAACAAAACTTGTATCAACAAATACAAGTGGAGAAAAAGTATTAAACTTTAACTTTCCTTTTGGTCAATATTTAGCTGCAGCACCATTTGTTGAAAACCTCGTAGGAGAAGCAGCTTTTGATCCATCGGGATTCTCTTCAACAGAAGGAGCAACAACATCTTCCTTTAGTAGGGGCGCAAGCCAAATAATAGAAATGCCTTTGCCGATAGTCAGATATGATTCTCCTACTTTTGATTTAGTGGAAGTAAATGGTAAATTTGAGTTTAAAGAAGGATTAAAAGATATATATGGAGATGTAGACAACGCTTTTAATAGACAGTTGGAAAATCCAGAGTTAGCTTTAAACTTTACAGAATGGTCTACTCCAAAAGACGCAGACCACGAACAATTTTATATAGCTATGAGATGGCCCTATAATCCATTGGCAACAAGAACAAACGCAGACAATTTTAGTCAAGATGAACAACTTAGAAATAAGGTTTTAGATCAATTCAAAAAAGACTATCGTTTGGATAGCTTTGAATTGACCGGTTCTGCTGATGACTATAAGAATAGAAGAGTTCTTATTTATAATGAAGATTCAAAACAAGCAGTTGTTTGTGCCCCTGCGTATTTCTTGTGGAGCGATTCAGATCCAGATGGGGATGGAAAAATTGAAGCCATAGTATCTCCAGACGCCGCACTTTTCCTGGGATTACTAATTAATGAAGATGGAGAAATACTTTCGGCGACAGAAAATCTTCCTGATGTTTATGATGAAGACGGCTATTTAGCAGATTCATGGGAAACAATAGGAATGTCTGAAACGTCTCTAAAAGATTGTCATTTTACATTTGTAGATGATAGCGTTCCTCTTGGAGTTGTTACAAGTGCATTTAACCCAGCTAAAAAATTTTATAAAGATCCAATTGAGGAAAGCTACGGTGCAGAAACTTTTGCTATAGGATTTGGTAATTTTGTAGTTAAAAATAATTTTGATGTTACAAACGAAGAAGATAGAAGAAAGAAAAGAGAAGACGTATCTTTTGTCTACGCTGAAAATCCATTTAAAGACAAACAAAAATTTACTGGGCTAAAGAGCAATACCTTAATACCTAAGCAAAATGAAAACTTGTCTGCCGCAGACGCAATAATAATAACTCAAGATCAAAAACAATATTTAGCCACAATGGCTAATGCTGGAAACTATAGATATTACTTTGATAAAATTAAATCAAATGAGTTGGATCAACTAAAAGAACAAACGCTTATAGATCTGCTAAAAAAACAGGACAACATAGAAGATGATGGAAGCTTAATAGGTTCAAGCGAAGACTTTTCCGCAGTTTATGATCCATCAGATACAGTTTCAGTTACTGCAAGGGGTTTTTATGATGAAAGTTTTGACGGACAGGTAAAAGTTATAGCAGGCAATGGTAGAACTGTTGCACAGGCACAATGGATTTGGAATCAGTTTAGAGTTGGTTATCACACATATGAAAGTGTAAAAAATATTTTTGCAGATCTATACGGAATTGATCCAGATGAAGACGAAACAGAGTCAAGTCACCCATTAATAGCTTTCTTGAGTGGCGGAAATAATTCTGGTTTAATAAAAGAATTTGAAGAAGATAAAATATGGTCAAATGAATTTTCTTCTCTTTTAGGAGCGGACTGGATTGGAAACAATGTTGACTCTCCGGCTGCATCAAAAAATCAAGCTTTGTATAAAGCAGCGGAACAATATATAGACAATGGAGTTAGTGGAAAAAACGAAGAGGGCGTAACTTTAGATCCTAATGCTGGAGTAGTAGATTATTATAATAATTTAATAAAAGAAAGAGCATCTTTTATTAGAGATGCGGTCAGAAGCAATGCCCAACTCCTTAATTCAGTGACATCCTCCGGAGCTTCTACTACGACAACCAATGCCGAAGGAACAGAACTCTTAACAGATGATCAAAAAGCTGATGAATTCTTAAAAAATATTAAAACTCCAAAACAACTATTTCTTTTATTGGTAGGCTTATTTAGAGATCAATTATGGAGAGATCCATATTCAAGAGCTTGGGTTGTACTAAAGCCGGATCGTAAGAGATTTGTTATGGGTAATGATGAACAGGAGTCAGACACCTGGAGTTTTAGGCCTTTAGACAAGGTATGGCAAGCATATATTGACTACAACGGAACCTACGGAAAAGACGCAGCAAAATTTAAACAACTATTGCAGGCAAATTCAGGTGAAGGAAACAGCGCAACAAACTGGATGAGTGGTATGTCGGAAGACGTTGTTAATTTCTGGGACAAAAATATAGGACCTATGTTTAGTGTTTTTGGTACGGCAATAGGAAATCTTCTTAACTTAACCAGAATGTCTTTAGCTCAAATGGGTTATGGAATAACTGAGCACGATAAGTTTGCAAAGCAGGCTAATGTTCTTAATAAAGCCTATAATGACTCACTGTACTATTCTCTTGGAAGACCAGGATCACTTTTAAGGGCTGTAGACAATCCGTTTACAAGGGAGTATGGAGAACCGGTAGTTGAGATACGTGAACCATTCCAAAGAATACATTTAATTAATTCATTTAATCACATTCTTGTTAATGGCATTCAAGAAAATATAGGTGGAGTAGCAACACAAATAACTGCTGTTTCCGATGGCCAATATCCAGTTACCGTTGCTCTAGATAAGGCAGCACCACCAGAAAGACAAATAGAAAAAACCATAGAAACAGGTCTATACTTTGATAATATAAGAGGCTCTGGATTTTGGGGTGTTTTACATCCAATATTCAACCCACTAGAAACTATTAGAGGAATATCCAAGTTTACTTCTGGAGAACCAGATGAGTTGACAGCGAGAAGAGTAGGGTTATCCCACCTTAAAGAGTCTATAAAAGACATATATAGCGGAGAGATCTCTATTGTTGGAGATACCTCGATTAGGCCCCACGACTTAGTTTATATCACTGACACATATGAAAGAATATATGGAATATTTGAGGTAGAGCAAGTAGTGCATCACTTTACTCCAGATATGGGTTTTGTAACATCTATTACTCCAAATGCGTTCGTTAGCATAAATGACCCTGCAAGGTGGTTTGCATCAAGCTGGATTCAAAGAGGCATGTTCTCCAAGAGTATAAGAGATATGGCAAAGCAGATGTTGTCATCTGAAGCAGCAAACTCATTAATAGGTGCAGACGGAACAATATCTGTAGACAATTTAGTTCAGTCTTTAGGCCCTCAAATGACTGGCGGCCTTATGTATACTCATGGCCATTCTGCTTTGGTCAAAGATATAATAGCAAATACCGCTGCAGATGCGATACCAGATAAAGCTGAGCAAATAAAAGCAAAGATAAAAGCAGCAACAGGAAGGCAAGATGGTGGTAGCTTAGTTGGGGCAATTGGAGTTGTTGTTGGAGGAATGTATTTAACAGCAGCAACAACAGCTATGGGAGCATTATTGGGTGGTCCCACAGGCGCTGCGGTTGGATTCTCAGCAGGAGCAATTGCAAGCGACTTAATATGGAGCGGTTGGAAGTCGATTAGAGACAATGTGTTAGATCAACACGGGTGCTATGTGCAGTATTTAACAAAGAATGGACAACCAATGGACGCAGGACTTTCTTTTAATCAAGGAATGGTAGTTGGTAGAGTTCATTCAAAGAAATTAATTCCACAAATACTTGGAGTTAGAACCGCCGTTAGAACAGAGGATGGATATTCGTATATAAGAAGTGATGACATTTTTAAGAGTATAGGTTGGAAAGAAAAAGAAATTAACGATCTAGTAAGGCATGTAAGTCTTGAAAATGCAATCGTAAGTGCTAAAATACTAAAGTATTCAGGAATAGGACCAGAAAAAACTGGCTTTAATCAATTCTTTAAAGTAATAGGAACCATATCCCATGTGGTCGATGGTGACACCTTTGACGTAGTTGATGCAATAACAAATAAAACTTTTAGAGTTAGATTTGAAGGAGTTAACACCTCCGAATTAGCGCAAATAAATATTAATAGAGCTCTAGAAGATACATTATTACTAGAAGAAAGCGCAAAGATATTTAATCCATTGTCTGCTGCTGGTCAGGCACTTTTGTTTACTGCTGATGCAGTGGTTGGAAAGATGGTTGTGCTAAGAATAGCGGTTTCTCCAGACAACAGAGACATCTTATCAGCAGAGGACCTGGAGGCAGGAGCTGAAGCTAACGATCCCAAGAGATATCAAGCGGCAGTAAAATCAGGAAAATGGCAGTCAGACGCTGAAAGATATATGGCTACTATATTCTATAGAACAGATACAAATATAGAGTCTACAGCAATAGATGATGTTAGAAAGCTATTTATTGATAATGTCACTTCTGCAGATATGGCAGAAAAAGCAAAGCAAGCAATAAGAAAGCGTTTATATCCAAAGTCTGCAATAGAAGCTCATTTTGATAAAATATATAATAAATTAATTAGCATGTCTAGTTTAAAAAATTATTTTTCAGATAACGGACCAAGTGATCCACTCTATGGTATGTCAGATTCAAATGAAAAAGCATTTTCAGCACTGGTCGGAATACTTATTTTAAATAAGATATATGATGTAGCATCTCAATGGCCAATGGTGGGCTGGGATGAGTACTATAATGATGGAACACCATATACATTAAACTGGGATCTAGTAGAAAAAGGTTTAGCAAAAGTATATACAAAAGGCTTGTTATACACAGATAGCCCAGCTTTACAAGACGCAAGCAGTTTGATCCCCGGAATTAGAAAGGTTATATAAAAATGGCTTCTGATTTTAACTTTAATTTAAACGATCTTTCTGACGCTAAATCAGTTACTTCTAAAATAAAAAGTTCTTTTTATCCAGAAAATCAACAAGTAATAAAAAACACTTCTGCATCTGCCGATGGAGAGGTTGGAAGATCTCTAATGTCTAGAGATCCAGCTAAAATTATTCAAGGAGATGGAGTTTATAGAAATCCAGCTTTTGCCTTGGCTGGATATGAGCAAAATACAAAATCAGCAATGCACACCATACTATCCATGGGAGCAGATATAGATGACCAAACATCAGTCCCTGATCCAGACGATCCGACCAAATCACTAAAAGGGTCTCAGGCAAGGATGGAGATAGCTAGAAAGTCAATTATGTCAACAGGTTTTGCTCCTGGTGGATTTGAAAGATCTATGAACGCCTTCGTTGCAAGCAAAGTTAGTCTTGCTACTGGAGGAGAAGGCACTGCAGCAGGGGCGGGTACTGGCTCTGGGTCATCTACTGGAACTGGCACTGTTACAACTTCAACAGGAGCTACCCAGCCACACTCAACAGCATCGTATGGAACTTCTCCTTCTGCTCCAGTTCTCAATAGCTCTACTAGGCAAATAGCCTTTGCTGAAGAAATGGATGTAAAAGAAAGAGTTATATATGATCAAAAGGTTGATCAATTACTAAAAAAAGCAAATTTTAAAACAGAAGGATCTGGTGACATAACAGTATTTAGAAGTGGATTTAAGTTAAGTTTTAATGAGCTTGGAAAAGTTAATGGCGTTTTAAGTTCAAAAGCTAGAGAAAATCCACAGTCTCTTTCAAATCTTGGTTTTGACATTTATCAAAGTGGTTATTATGTCGAAAAAAATGGTAAATATAAATTTACAAAAGATAAAGTAACAGGATTGGGTAGTGGAGAAAAACAAATTTTAATGTCTCCTACTTTAATAGAATTTCTTTTAAGGATAACAGATACTCTGTATATAATGGGCGACACCGGAGTTTGGAGAGGTATTATGGGTCCTAATTTTTCAAAATTAACATCAAGTAAAACTAGCGTTAGTGACCATTCTTTTGGTAGAGGTTTTGATATTAAAAAAATAGGTTTAACTACCACAAATCAAACATATTCTTTAAATAATCCAGTACCTCCACCAGGCAAGTATCTAGCTGCCTTAGATATTTTTCTCTCTCATGTAGAGCAGCTTCCTCAAGAGCTTCATCCAGATCTTATTGTCGTCAGTTCAGATTTAGAAACAGAATTAGGAATAGTAGAAGGTTTAGAATCATCTAACTCAGCAATTAGACTAAAGCATCCTAACCTGGCACCATTTACTAATATACATTGCGACAAGAGTCACACAAACCACATACACGTTAGCTGGGGTTCTGCAAGATGTGGAGCATTTTCCATCCCTGCAACAACAGCTCCAGCGACTTCTGGTTCGTCTGGTTCGGGCAATGTGTCTACCGCAAGCGCAGCACCACCAATTTCTGCCGACATGCTAACCAAACTTAAAACAGAATACTATACAGGATTAAAAGAGGAAGACGCACTAACGCCATCTGATATATTTAAATTTCTTTATAACTATGGAGGTTTTTCTGCAGAGATATCAGCCATATTTGCTGGAATAGCAGTTAGAGAAAGTAACTGTGTTCCATTTGTTTCAAATACTGGAGGAGCATTTGGGCTTTGGCAGTTTGGAACTAGAGTAAAAGACGGCGGTGCAGGAGTTGTTAAGATAGTTTCTCCAACTGAAGAAAGAATAAAATTTTGGCAGCTCACTTACAGGGATTGGAAAAAAGAAAAATTAATTGACAATAATAAATCTTCGCCAAGATATTGTGATACATTTATAAGAAACAAACAAAAAACAGACCCAGAGGGCATTAACGGGCTTAGGAAAAAGAAGGGTGGAGCAGGTAGGCAATATTATGATAGAAGGGCTTTTGCTCCAATTAATCAAATATCTTTTTTAAGAACAAAAATAGGTCACAAAACTGACGTTTCAGATATGGTAGATTCAATGGATAATGGAACAAAGAATGGAATATTTGCTCCATGGGGATCTGGATATCTTGAGCACAGTTGGATATCTGGACTTAAGTATGATGTTATTAAACAAGTTTTTACAGAGGGTACTGGCAGAAACTCTTCTGAGCTCGATGCCTGGATACTGGCTAGTGTTCCTGCTGATTCCGATGCAAGAAAAATAGATCATACTGATGCAAACGGAAGACAAAAGATAGAAGTTTTTGTACAAGACTCTAAAATATATGAAATTATATACAAGTAAAGGATATAAGTATGGCTATTATTTATCCAAAATTTGATCAAAAAATAAATAATTTAATTCAAGACTCCAAGCTTCAGGAGTCAAAAACTAGACCTGGTACTATTGTTGAATTTGATAAAATGTCCAATACTGCAACAGTAGTTTTAGACGAAAAGTTTGGAGGAACAGTAGGAGACATAGTTAATAGGGTACCATGTCCTTTTACCTATGGAATTCAAGGAGTTTCCCCCCACCCCGGAACTAGATGTGTGGTTGCTTTTAGGAACGATTCGGAAAGAGATCCTTATATAGTTTCAATAATTGCAGACGGTTTTGACACAGTGAAGACAATAAGAAATAATTCAGTTAATACTGGAATACCAAAGTTTATGATTTGATATGACAGAAGAACCAATAGATAGAGCAAGCCAACCTTTTAGTGAGGTGTCAGAGTTAAAAAAAAGAAAAGAATTTTCTACAAGAGAAGTAGGAATTAATCATCCGGACAATAACGGTTTTATAAGAATTAACGACGCTGGCGAAATAGAAATATTTGCTGCTCCTGGAATAGGCATAGTTATTAGTCCTAGCACTAGAGCTATATCATTTTTTGCTGATTCTATTAAATTTTACACAAGAGAAGATGACGGTTTAAAGTGGAATAATCTATCTTTCAACCCAGCCTCAGACGTATATAATGAACCAACTTTAATTAAAACAAGCGCATTTTATAGCAACCCAGCCTTTTATAGGGTTAATCATTATTTAAATAATTTAGACCAACTTGATGAGATAGAATCGGTTTCCCCCATTACTATAGATGGTGACTATGGTTTGGGCTTGGTTCCTGGTCAAGAAAACAATTTCTTTACTCCAGCGGTTGAGCCACAATTAAGTGAGTCAGATCAATCTTTATTAGAGAACTATATGAAAACACACTCTGATACAGAAATAAGAATGTTAAAATATTTACTAATGAATGGATATTCTTTTTCTGAAGCCTCTAAAAAAGTTGAAAATAACGACTATCAAGTCGGAAATAATATGGAAGATTTTCCTTGGATAGAAAATGATTTGGAATAAATATGTCTGACTTTTACCTAGATCTTTCTGGTGATTTAAAAATATCGCCCAACAAAGATATAGCAATGGTTCAAAGTAGGTCTCAAAATGACATACAACAAATATACATTAGGCTAATGACAGAGCCTGGTGATTTTTACATATATCCAAAACTAGGAACAGAATTAAATGTCCTGTATGGCATGCCACAAAGTCAGGCTACCGGAGAGATTGGCAAGAGGCTTATCAGGCAAGCTCTCCTTCGCGAAAATGTCTTTGCGGATAGAAAGATATCAATAACAGCTGTTCCAACTTCTTCTAACTCTATAAGATTCGATGTTCATATAGAGGATAATTCAGTTGATCCAATAACTATATCTGTAACGCAGGAGATATAAATGCCAATAGTCTATAATAAAACA
>JACCDW011472390.1_pt1 | contig 10531 bp, 9 predicted proteins | sample 7449781 | NCBI WGS metagenome assembly JACCDW01 (sample SAMN15323449, study PRJNA562643) | freshwater metagenome | isolation source: river surface water | place: USA:Blue River Watershed | collected 2017-08-18
CAAGGGATGGCGCAAAAGGCGCAAAACCGGATGGCCGAGGCCGCCGCCACTTTTGCCAAGGTGGAGCGGTTGGCCCAAAGGAAACCGGAGCTGCTGGATGCCGGTTTTTACTTTGAATTTGGTGCCGCCCTGGAACAGGCCGGGCAACCCCTTCGTTCGGAGGCTGCCCTTCGACGGGCGATTTCCCTGAATCCGGACCACCACCAAGCTCTGAATTACCTTGGTTACATGTGGGCCGAGCGCGGGCGCAATCTCCGCGAGGCGAAAACCCTGATTGATCGCGCCCTCGACCTCAATCCTGGAAATCCTGCCTATCTCGACAGTCAAGCGTGGGCGCTTTTCAAGATGGGCGACCCCACTTCGGCCGAAACGCTGATGCGAGAAGCCATCCGCCAAGTGCCCGATGATCCTATTCTTTTGGAACACTACGCAGACATCCTGGCGGCTTTGGGCCGGAGTCCGGAAGCAATGGAGAATTATCGGAAAGCGATTTTGACCGGAGGTCCGGCCGTGGTTTTGCGCGACAAGATCCGTGCAAACACACGGAAACTCGGTAAGAAATAGTCGGACGCATGTTGGACTCTCTCCTTTCACAAGCCGCCTCGTGGGTCTGGGGGCCTTGGCTGGTCGCCCTTCTCTTTGGAACCCATCTATTTCTTACCTGGCGAACGGGGTGGATTCAGCGGCATTTGCCCTTGGCGATTCGCCTTTCCGTTTCCAAAGAGCCCGGCGCTCCTGGCGATGTCAGTCAGTTCGGCTCCCTAATGACGGCTCTCGCGGCTACGATTGGGACAGGAAATATCTACGGCGTGGCGGGCGCGGTTCTTTTGGGGGGCCCCGGAGCTGTCTTTTGGATGTGGCTGACGGGTGTGTTCGGTATCGCCACTAAATATTCCGAGGCCCTTTTGTCCGTAAAATACCGTGTCACCAACTCCCGGGGCGAAATGTCTGGAGGTCCCATGTTTGTCTTGGAGCGCGCCCTGAATGCCCGCTGGGCTGGTATCCTCTTTGCCATCTTCACGGCCGTGGCGGCCTTTGGGATCGGGAATATGGCCCAGTCCAACGCCATTGTTGAAATGGTGGTCGTGAAAAAAGCAGTCTTAGGTTTGCATGCGCCCGACCCCTCCATTCGCTTGTGGTTGGGGGTGGGCATGGCTGCGCTCACCGCCGTTGTCATTTTGGGTGGAATCCGCTCCATCGCTCGCTTTTGCGGATTCCTGGTTCCCTTTATGGCGATTTTTTATGTCGTGGGCTGTGGGATTATTCTTTTGGCGACTTGGGATAAAATTCCGGAAACCCTTGCGCTCATTATGACATCCGCCTTCACCGGCCACGCCGCCGTGGGTGGTTTTGTCGGGGCCGGCATCGCGGAGGCCATGCGATTCGGAATCGCCCGCGGGCTTTTTTCCAATGAGTCAGGACTCGGTAGTGCCCCTATCGCTGCCGCAGCCGCCCGTACGAGTGACCCGGTTCGCCAAGCTCTGGTTTCTGGGACGGGAACCTTTTGGGATACGGTGGTGGTATGTGCCCTCACGGGCCTCGTGATCGTCAGCTCGGGCGATTGGACAGGTCCCGACCTCAATAAGGCACGACTTTGTGATTTGGCCTTCAACCACCTCGGCTTCTTTGGGGACCTGATTTTGGTCGGCGGTCTGCTGACCTTTGTCTTTTCCACAATTTTGGGCTGGGGGTACTACGGCGAAAAGGCGATTGAGTACCTTTTTGGTGTGGGCTCGGTGTTTCTTTATCGGCTGCTTTGGATCGTGGCTGTTTTTATTGGGGCGATCTGGAAGAGTGACGCCGTCTGGAACTTCTGCGACATCATGAACGGCCTGATGGCCCTCCCGAATCTTGCCGCCCTACTTTTGCTGAGCGGCGTCATCGCCTCCGAAACCCGCCGCTACTTCTCTAAATCCTCTTAAACGCAAACGTTTACGCGAATCCCACCGCGTAAGCGGAAATCCACCCTCGCGGGACGCGGACTTGGGGATAGGCGGGGCAGGCCTGAGGGGGCCAAACGACCAGTTTTCAGCTTAATCTTCAGGCCTGAAGCTTAGTCGGATCCCCTCCCCAAGCCGCCACTTTTGCTTTGGCGGCCATCTCCTCCGCCTCTTTGATCATGCCAGCGCGTCCTAGGGCCAGCGAAAGGCTGCTATAAGCCAACTGATCTTTGGGTTTAAGTTGAATCAGTTTTTGTAAGGCAGGAATGGCCTCATCCAGCTTTTCCAACTTCACCAAAGCCAAGCCCAAGGACTGCCAGGCATCCGCCAGATTCGGGTCTAGACGCGCGGCTTCCCGGTAATGTTCCGCCGCTTCGGTCATCTCCCCCATGGCCAAGGCCGTGTGCCCCGCATCCATTTTCTCCTCCGCGCTCATCTGGCCTTACCTAAAATGGATTGCATGATTGCGGCGGCCGAGACCTGCTTGCCTATAACTTTGACCTTCCAGCCCGCTTCTTTTGCCTTCCGGGCTGTTGCCGGTCCAATGGCGGCAACCTTGGGTTCCACTGGCCAACTGGAAACCAAACGGCGGAAGCGCTCAGCCGCCGTCCCGCTGGCAAAAATCACCCAATCGGCCCCCTCTCGCCTTAGAGCTTCCCGCACCGGTCTAGCCAGCTGTCGCGGGCCTTCGTTCCGGTAAACCACCAGACGTTTCACCCGATACCCCTTCTTTTGCAGGAGACCCGCAAAGCCAACGCCCTCCTCATTACCAGTGATGTGAAGGACCGGTTCTGCCTTCTTGCCGGGCCAGGCCCTGACCAAGGCCTCGGATCCTGGGCCTGGTCCAATAAAATCAGCCCTGAGTCCGATTGATTTCAAAATCTCCGCTGTCGACCGACCCACCACGGCAATCTTCTTTCCCGCCAGCTTCCTTGCGTCGCCCACAATTCCAGGTAGGGCCCGAACCCCGGCCCCACTCGTCAGAACAATCCACGTAGCTCTCCCGACTTCCTTTTTCCATAAACTTTTGGGGGTGAGATGGGTGATCTTGGTCATGGGGAGCTCCCAAACTTCCGCCCCATGCTCCTCAAACAGATGCCGCCATCCCTTCCCCAAGGATTCGCTGACTGTCAGGATCACTCTTTGCCCCGCCAACCGTCCCAGCGACTGTCTTCCAAGTCGCTTTTTTAGCCCTACCACACCTCCGACCACCACGACAGCCGGTGCCCGAATTCTTGCCTTACGAGTCTCCTGCGCAAGGTTGCGGACATTGGAAATGACCGACCTCTGAGCTCGACAGGTTCCACGCGAGATCACCGCCGCCGGGGTTTCGGGTGAAAAACCAGACTCGACCGCTCTTTCTAAAAAATCCCCCAATCCCTCCACCGACATATAGCCCACCAGGGTTCTTCCGCTGACGGATCCTTCGGCTCGTGCACCAATCTTAAATATCAGCTCCGTGCTCAGCCCTCGATGGGTTACTGGAATTCCCTCCGCGGCTGGGGCGGCCACACCGGCGGTGACTCCGGGAATCACCTCGAAAAGTATTCCCGCCTTGGCCAGCGCCTCCGCCTCTTCCCCGCCCCGACCAAAAACAAACGGGTCCCCTCCTTTCAGTCGAACGACTTGCCTGCCCTTTCGGGCTGCCTGAATCAGCTGTTTGCCGATCAGGCCTTGTTCCGTCCTTCTTCCGCCCGGCATCTTACCGACATCGACCAAATCGGCCCTTGGTTTAGCCCAAATCAAAATTCCGGGATTCACCAACCGGTCAAAAAAAACGACATCGGCCTGTCCCAAAACCTCCCGCCCTCTCGTGGTGATTAACCCAGGATTACCCGGACCTGCTCCCACCAGCCAAACCTTGCCTGCCTTAGTCACGCCTCATCGCCTCCGCCAAGCGGATTCCCAGCAGCTCCGCTTCCCCTGCAGATCCCTCCATCTGCGCCCGCTGCACACCCCCGTGCTGATCCTGCACCGCGGCTTGAAGATGAAGGGTGCCGTTGGCTTGCAGGGTTCCCAGCGCACCTAGGGATTCGGAACAACCCCCGCCCCATTTCTGTAAGAACCCCTTCTCCGCCTCCACGCAAGCTCGCACCCTGGGATCATCAATCTTCTTAAGAATTTTCCGCACCTTGGAATCTTCCTTGCGGCATTCCACCGCCAAGGCCCCCTGCCCCGGAGCAGGCACCATCCAACCGGAATCCAATCGCTCCATTTCTAATCCACCGGATACACCGCCCAGACGATCAATCCCCGCACATGCCAAAACAATTCCCCACAGTGATGCATCTTCCTTCAGTTTTTCCAATCGCCGGTCGACATTGCCCCGAATCCCCCTGGTTTTCGTCAGCCTCCACTTTTCCCGCCACAGGAGATCACGTCGGGGGCTTCCTGTCCCCACCAGGGCACCGGAGGGAGGATCTGAAGGAGACTCCTTTCTTCGAACCAAGGCGTCTCGCGGGTCGGCCCGCTCGGGATACGCACCGACGGTCAGGCCCTCGGGCAGATGGGTCGGCAGGTCTTTGGCGCTATGCACCGCGGCTTCGATCTCCTGCTTGAGCAGCTTCCGCTCGAGTTCCGTACTGAACTCCCCCGGCTGCTCCGGGGCCTCATCCCCGAACTCCGATCGTTCATCCCCTGAGGTTTTCACAATGACGAGCTCAACCCCGGTTCCGGGACTGATATGGCGTATCCGATCCGCGACTTGATGGGCCTGCCAAAGCGCCAACCGGCTTCCTCTTGTTCCGAGACGAATCTTCATCCGCCGGATCCACGAAGGATCTCCGTCAACTGGGTTCCGCCGGTTAGCCACATGCGCTCATGGCTGCGCAAGACCTCCTCCGCCCGATGAATGGCACCGATGGACTCTGGGACCATTTCGCTTCGTTTGGACAACTCTTCCAAATCCAGCCAGATGGCCTCAGGATAAGAGATGCGCACTTGGGTCAAGGTTCGAGGTACGCCAAGATCCACCAAGGCGGCAGGGCCGCCATTCTGCCAATGACCTTTCCAGGGCAACTCTCCCCCGCTCAAAGCTGAGACCAGCACCCCCGAGGCTTTCACCGCATCCCCCCAGCGGCTCCATAAAACCGCCTCTCCCCCGAGATCCTTCGCCAAGGCCTCCGCGCGGAGCTCGGTCCTCGAGGAAATCCATATTTTGCGAAATCCCTTTTCCAGGGCCGCCATGCCAAAACTCCGGGCCGTGTGTCCGGCCCCTAATAGCAATAAAGGTCCCACCCCCTTTTCTCCCAACTGCTCCGCCAGTGCCTCGGCGGCACATTTCCCCACTGAGGGGTCGCCCTTGCCAAATCCCGCAGCCTGTCGAGCCGCCCGCGCGGCCCGCAGCGCAGACTGGAAAAGGCCGTGCATCGCCTTGCCGGTGCCGCCTACTTCGCGGGAAGTCTGATAGGCCAAGCGTACTTGGCCGAGAATCTCCGCCTCCCCCATCACCATGGAGCGCAGGCCCGTGGCCACTTCAGAAAGATGTCGCCAGCAAGCCAATCCTTCATGCAGGTATAATCCCCGAGTCTCTTTCCAGGCTTTGGCCAGGTCGAAAGGCATGGCCCGGCCCAACGCTTCCGCGATTTCCGGTCCCCGGCTGCTCGAACGCCCGTAAATCTCCACCCGATTGCAGGTGGTGAGCAACACAACCTCCTCGGCCCCTTCGTGCTCGATGAGATGTGGCGTCAAACGCTCCCCCACCAAGGCCGCTAAGGACTCGCGGGAGGCCAAGGGGGTGGCGTGATGATCCACCCCCACGCAAAAAATGCCTTCGGTCGTTCTCATCCTCGCCTCTGTAGAATTTTACTCTTCTTGGGTTCGGCGTCACGGGGAGTCCGCGCGGGCGGACCGAGGAGTTCCTTGAGCTTGCTGGTCATTGGACCGGGACTTTGCGCATTTTTACTCGCCCAGACTTTTTGCCCATCCTTGCCAAAGATCTTCACCTTCATGAGCTGATCGTCACTCCCCCAGCCCAGGGCTTCGGTGGCCTTCCCGTCAAAATCCGGAATCGCACAAAGATAAGACCGCGGATGATTGGTATTTCCGCGCGCCATAAACCACGGCTTCAGGGTTAAGGCCTCTTCATCCAGATCCGCTTTCATTTTCCCCACCGTCCAGCTCTTAAAGAGGGTTCCGAGGGATTTGCGAAGATCCACCACCACGATTAACCGAAACTCTTCCAACCCCTGCCAGGGATACATGGCCCGCCCAAACTCCCGGGTCGTGTCCGCGAGCGACTGACTCCCTGCGATCACCACGGTAATTTTGCCTTGGGGATTTAGGACCGTTGGCTTGCCGTCGCAGTTTTTCGGCTGGGGTAATTCCGCGGACTGACCCAACGCCATGAGGGCCAGAAAAAGGAGCAAGGCCCTTCTCATGTCACCTCCACAAGAAATCCGGTCAGATATTCGCTCTCGGGAAAAAGGAGGTCGACGGGATGGTCTGCGGCTTGGCCGAGTATCTCCCGCCGGATCACGCCCTTCCCAGCTTCATGCGCCGATGTTCTCACCACCTCCAACAATTCACTTCTTCCCACGCGGTGCGAGCAGGAAAAGGTTGCCAGAATTCCCCCGGCAGGAAGAACCCGGAAAGCCTGCCGGTGGAGTTCCCCTAAGGCTCGCATTCCCGCCTCCAACCCCGGCCCACCTTTTACCAGTCCCGGTGGATCCAGAATGATCACGTCGTACTCCCCTTTCCGGACTCCTCTCAGGAATCGGAAAGCGTCGTCTTCGACCCACTTGACCGAGAGACCGTGCCAACCTGCCGCCTGACGCCCCAATCGAAGACTGGCTTCCGACTGGTCCAAAGCCGTCACCTGGGCCGCGCCGGCCTTGGCCGCCCGCAAGGCAAAGCCACCGGTATGACAAAAGACATCCAGAACCCGCCGCCCCCGCACGAGGGCCGACACCTTCCCGTAATTCTCCTGCTGATCGAGGTAGGTTCCGGTTTTTTGTCCGCCCCGCAGGTCCACCGGCACCTCCAGTCCGCCAATTTCCACCCGTGTCGGTTCGGTTGGAACCGTGCCTACCGCCAGCGGCTCGTGAGAATCCAATCCCTCCAGCTTCCGGCCAGGAGCATCCCTCCGTAGCCAGATTCCCTCCGGTTTGAGGGTTTTGAAAACCGCTTCCTCGACAATCTTCCAATGCTTTTCCATTCCCAAGGTCGTGACCTGAGCCACCAGATGTTTTCCGTATTGGTCCAACACCAACCCCGGAAAGGCATCCGCCTCCGACCAAAGGAGTCTCCGGGCCGAATTTTCTCGGCGCCGAGCCAACGCTTGGGTCAAAGCCGATCGCACCCAGGTGCTATCAAAGTCCCCGATGTCCCGCCGAAACCGCCGCCAGATGATCCTCGCCCCTTCCCGATAAAAACCTGTCCCCAAAAGCTCCCCGGTCGGCCCCCTGGCCACCACCGCTTGACCATCCCTCTCTTTTCCTGGTCCCTTGATAACCTCAGCCGCCAGAATCCATGGGTGACCCTGGGAAGCTGGAGAGCGACTGCCCGGCCGAAGCCGGATCGTCCCGAGACTCTTTTCCGTCAACGCCGGAGGTCGGCCGGGCTGGGTTGGCCGATTTCCGGGTACTCGTACACGTCACCCCGGTAGTTTTTGAGAATCACGCGATCGTCAGCCATCCCCACAATATAGCTGGGACCAATGGGAATTTTTCCGCCTCCGCCCGGGCCGTCCACCACATAGGTGGGCACGGCATATCCGGTGGTATGCCCCCGCAGCTGTTCCATGATCTCCTGGCCTTCACGAATGGTGGTGCGCAAATGAGCCGACCCCGTAATCAGGTCACACTGGTAAAGGTAGTAAGGCCGCACCCGGCACTGCAGAAGTTTATGAAAAAGCTCCTTCAGGATTTCCGGCCGGTCGTTCACGCCGCGCAGCAGGACGCTCTGATTGCCCAACGGAATCCCGGCATCCGCCAAACGTTCCAACCCAGCCTTGACCTCGGCGGTCAGCTCCTTGGGATGGTTGGTGTGAACGCTGATAAAAAGCGGGTGGTGTTTTTTTAGCAGGTTCACCAACGCGGGCGTGACTCGCTGGGGCAGAAAGATGGGGATGCGCGAGCCGATCCGGACAAACTCAATGGAGGGAATTTTTCTAAGGCGAGTCAGGATCGAATCCAGCTTGGCATCGGATAAGAGCAGAGGATCCCCGCCGGACAGAAGTACATCTCGGACTTCGGGGTGTTTCTCCAGGTAGGAGTAGGCCCCCTCCAGATCCACGGAAAGCTCCTGCTCCCCTGCCCCACTCACCACCCGGCTACGGGTGCAGTAGCGACAGTAGGAGGCACAGCGGTCGATGACCAAGAGCAGGACCCGATCCGGATACCGGTGCACCAGTCCTGGAACCGGCATGTGGGAATCCTCCCCACAGGGATCGGTGAGTTCATCGGGATTGGTGACGGACTCTTCGATCCGTGGGACCACCTGCCGCCGGATTGGGCACTCCGGGTCTTCCCGATCGATCAGATTGAAGAAATGGGGTGTGATCCCCAGGGCTAATTTTTTTCCAGCAAGTATCGTTCCAGCTCGCTCTTCCGAGGTTAAGGAAAGGCGGGCCTCGAGCTGCCCAAGGGTCTGAATCCGGCTCCGGAGTTGCCACGCAGGGTCGTTCCACTGCTCCAGGGGTATAGGACCCCAGGTTCCCGGCGGATTCGCGGCAAATTCGCGGGCGCTCACTTAAGTAAGTCTAATAATAGGCCCCCTCCTTTCATACGCCACCCCTTTGTTTGTCATGCCAGGGACTGGCCTGCGCAACTCCTGGCGATCGCGAACTCGCCGCTTTTTTATGGGCGTGGATGCTGTATTAGAGATCACGAGTCGTTATCCGGCGACGAAGCGCGGCAACTAGCCCGCCAGCTGCAAGCACAAGCGAGAAGGCTGACGGTTCTGGGACTGCCGAGGTTAGCACGACGTAATTCTGCGGCTGGTCTTGGGTGTTTTCATTCCAGCGAACATAGGCGCCGTTAAAGCCATCATCGGGCACGAATTGCTGGGAAAAAATCCAGCGGGTTGCCCAGGGCTCGCCCGGATCGGAAACATAAGAGTCGTCAAAAGCGAACAAAGGCGAATCGCTGAAAGGATGCCAACCAGATTGATTGAGGGCGCTTGCAGTGGCCGATGCAAAGCTTTCTGCCAAGGCGCTATCCCCAAACCAAGGCATGGCGGTGGTATTAAAGAGCGCTGCATTGGCGTCGTAAGTTCCCGAAATAAAAGTGACGTCATAACTGGCGCTGTTCACCGAAATGGTCACGGCCTCCCCGTTTCGAACGGAGATTTGTATGAGTGCCATGACAACTAGCACTCTGAAAAAGATGGGGACGTTGAGAGTAAGAATATGTGTCATCTTTGTTTGTTTATTTTACTCATTGTTTTGTGTTTTTCAAAAATTTTAAGGCGCTAAGGGTCAACGAATTATGATTTTTCTGAAGAGAAACTAAGACATTACATCCATCAATTTCAAATGGCATAAACCCTTCCCGCCTACCACTTTCCACTTCCCGCTACGCCTACTTCCTCGTCTTCGCCATCTCCACAATCCTTGCTTTGACTGCCTCCACCGCCTGCGCCCCTTCATCCCCCTTCTCCCGACTACGCACCGCCACCTGTCCCGCTTCAGCCTCTCGGTTTCCGCACACCAGGAGGAACGGAACCTTCTCCAACTGCCCGCGCCGAATCTGGGCGCCCAGCTTGTCGCCCTTGGCGTCTACTGAAACCCTCAACCCGGACGCCTTAAACTCCGCCGCCAACTTTTCCGCATAGGCAATCATCTGCTCGTTCACCGGCAAAAAGCGGGCCTGCTCCGGGGCCAGCCAGACCGGGAAGGCTCCGCGAAAATGCTCAATCAGCACCCCGGTAAACCGCTCTAAAGATCCAAACGGAGCCCGATGAATCATCACCGGCCGATGCTTGGCATTATCCGCACCCGTATAAGTCAGCCCGAACCGCTCGGGCAGGTTGTAGTCCACCTGGACCGTTCCTAGTTGCCACTCCCGCCCGATCACATCCTTCACCACAAAATCGATTTTAGGTCCGTAAAAGGCGGCCTCCCCCGGTTCTTCGCTCGTTTTCACTCCGAGCCTTTTTGCCGCCTCCTTCACCGCCTTCTCCGCCTTATCCCAAAGCTCCTTCGCCCCTACATACTTGTCCGAGGTCGGATCCCGCAAGCCCACCCTCACCCGAAACTCGTTAATCCCAAGGGTGTCTAACACCAGTCGCACCATCTCCAGACAGCCTTCTACTTCCTTCGCCACCTGCTCCTCGGTGCAGAAAATATGGGCGTCGTCCTGAGTAAATCCCCGCACCCGGGTCATCCCGTTTAGCTCCCCTGACTGCTCCCAGCGGTAAACGGTACCGAACTCCGCCAACCGCACCGGGAGATCCCGGTAGGAACGGGGGCGCGAGGCGTAAATCCGGATATGCATTGGGCAGTTCATCGGCTTCAGCAAATAGCCCTCGATCTCGCCCTTACTGATCCGGTTGCTTAGATCCGCGCAGCTACACTTCTCTTTCGCCATCTGATCCAGTGTCTCCCCGTCCACCAGCGGCGGGTATTGGGACTCCCGGTAGTACGGGAAATG
>JACCDW010365266.1_pt1 | contig 10527 bp, 9 predicted proteins | sample 7449781 | NCBI WGS metagenome assembly JACCDW01 (sample SAMN15323449, study PRJNA562643) | freshwater metagenome | isolation source: river surface water | place: USA:Blue River Watershed | collected 2017-08-18
CGTGCGCCCGCGCATATAGGCCAGCGGTGCGATCTCGATCGCCTGCTTCTCGAACATTTTCTGCGTGCGGTCGAAGCCGAGCAGGTCGTACAGCGCGTCATACAACGGGCGCAGGTAAGGGTCGACTTTATGCGCGAGGTCGCCTGGCAGGAAGCCGAGCCGCTCGCCCGCCTCGACTGCCGGCCGCGTCAGCACGATGCGGCGCACCGCGTCGCGTTCGAGCGCGTCGACCGCGCAGGCCACGGCCAGATACGTCTTGCCGGTGCCGGCCGGGCCGATGCCGAAGGTCACGTCATGTTCGAGGATTTTCTTCAGGTACTGGCTCTGGTGCGGCGTGCGTCCGCGCAGGTCGCTGCGGCGCGTCTTCAGCACCGGACTGTCCGGCGATTCCTCGTGGTTCTTCGCGAGGATGGCCGGCTTGTCCGCGCCGGCCGTGGCCGCGCGCTGCTCGACCAGCGCCAGCTGCACGTCCTCGATCGAGATCGGGCGTTCCGCTTCCGCATAGAAGCGCTCGAGCAGTTCGATCGCCCTGGCGGCGTTCGCGCCGTCGGCGATGAACTTTTCGCCGCGCCGGAACAGCGTGACGTCGAGCGCTGCGGCAATCTGCCGCAGGTTTTCATCGACCGGGCCGCACAGGTTGGCCAGCCGGCCATTGTCAACGGGGTCGGGGGCGAAATATTTGGTGGCAGTGTTTTTCAAATCCTGGTGCCTACTGTTGGATGACGATCTCGCCGCGCAGCGAGAACGGATGGCTTTCGGTGATGGTGACGTCGACGAACTGGCCGATCAGGCGACCGGCATTCGGGCCGCCGTCGAAGTTGACGACGCGGTTGTTTTCGCTGCGCCCTTGCAGCTCTTGCGGATCGCGCTTTGACGGCCCCTCGACCAGCACGCGCTGCACGCTGCCGCGCATCGCATCGGAATACCGGCGCGTGTTGTCGGCGATGACTTTCTGCAGCCGCTGCAGGCGCGCGAGCTTGACCTCGTGCGGCGTGTCATCCGGCAGGTTGGCCGCCGGCGTTCCGGGGCGCGGGCTGAAGATGAACGAGAAGCTGTTGTCGTAGCCGATGTCGTCGACCAGCTTCATCAGCGCATCGAAATCGCGCTCGGTCTCGCCTGGGAAACCGACGATGAAGTCCGACGAGATCGTGATGTCCGGGCGCACTTCGCGCAGCCGGCGGATGATGGATTTGTATTCGAGCGACGTGTAGCCGCGCTTCATCGCCGCCAGGATGGCGTCCGAGCCGTGCTGCGCGGGCAGGTACAGGTGGTTCACCAGTTTCGGCACCTTCGCATAGGTGTCGATCAGCCGCTGCGTGAATTCCTTCGGGTGGCTGGTCACGTAGCGGATCCGCTCGATGCCTTCGAACTCGGCGATGTATTCGATCAGCAGCGCGAAGTCGGCGGTTTCGCCGTCGGCCATCTTGCCGCGGTAGGCATTCACGTTCTGGCCCAGCAGCGTGATCTCGCGCACGCCCTGCGACGCCAGTTGCGCAACCTCGGTCAGCACGTCGTCGAAGCGGCGCGACACCTCTTCGCCGCGCGTATACGGCACCACGCAATAGCTGCAGTACTTGCTGCAGCCTTCCATGATCGACACGAACGCGCTGGCGCCCTCGACGCGTGCCGGCGGCAGGTGATCGAATTTCTCGATCTCGGGGAAGCTGATGTCGACCTGCGGCCGGCCGGTGGCGCGGCGCTTTTCCAGCAGGTCCGGCAGCCGGTGCAGCGTCTGCGGGCCGAACACCACGTCAACGAAAGGCGCGCGATGCACGATGGCCTTGCCCTCCTGCGATGCCACGCAACCGCCGACGCCGATCACCAGCTGCGGGTTTTTCTTCTTCAGGTCGCGTACGCGACCGAGGTCGGAAAACACCTTCTCCTGCGCCTTCTCGCGCACCGAGCAGGTATTGAACAGGATGATGTCGGCGTCCTCGGGCGTGTCCGTGCGGACGACTTCCTCGGCGATGTTGAGCACGTCCGCCATTTTGTCCGAGTCGTACTCGTTCATCTGGCAGCCGAAGGTCTTGATGAAAAGTTTCTTGGTCATCGGGATGGGGCGGAGGACCGGCGACGGTCCGCAAATGCGGGCAGGCGACGGCGGAAGCCATCCTGCGCAAGGGAACGATGATTATATCAAGGGGGCGGTTTTGCCTTCTGCGCTTGCTGCGCCAGCGGAACGAGCGGGCGAATCGGCCATGGCGCCGCGAAGCGTGGCCGGCGCCGCCCGCTTGTTACATTTTGAAAATTGAGAAAAATCAATTCGCGGAAGATTGGCGCAGTTATCGACGGATTTCCTCTTGATAACGCAAATTGTGTGCTGCTAAGGTGGTCTTTGCCCGGGCAACACGATCGACTTAGGAGATTGCAATGAAAAAAAGCGGAACCCGAAACAATGATGATCTGATCGGAACGCTGGATGCCGACCGGATGAACGCCGGCAACGGCAATGATTCCCTGTATGGCGACGACGGCGATGACTGGCTTTCAGGCGCCAATGGAAGAGATACGATTTGGGGTGGCCTCGGCGCCGATACGCTGTTCGGCGGTGGCGGCAATGACGAGCTCGACGGCGAGGACGGTAATGACCTGCTCAAGGGCAGCGGCGGCAACGACATCCTGAACGGCGGCCTCGGCGACGACAAGCTCAGTGGCGATGGCGGCAACGATCTGCTGTTTGGCGACGACGGCAATGACCAGCTGATCGGCAGCGGCGGCAATGACAGCCTGAACGGCGGCATTGGCGACGACGTGCTGCGCGGCCTCGGCGGCAGCGACGTGCTTGACGGCGGGCTTGGCAGTGACGACCTGTACGGCGGCGGCGGTCGCGATACCTTCATGATCGACAGCGACGATGCGGTGGATACCATCCACGGCTTCCAGAGCGGGCTCGACACGATCGTCATCGACAGCGGCGTCTACGGGGCACCGACCGGCACAGGCAACCTGAGCTTCTCGAAGGACGGCAACGGCGTCGGCCATCTTTACTATGACGCCGACGGCACCGAGAACCCCGGCGTGGCCGTCGAGGTAGTCGGCATCCAGGGGGGCACCGTCAACCTGGCGACCGATGTCACCATCGCCTGACACACCAGCCTGAACAGCAGGCCCGCACGCCGGATGCTCCGGTTTGCGGGCCTGTGTCCTTTCATCGGTTTGATATGGCTGCGGCCGGTTTTTCCGGCAGTGTCGCAGCGGTGGAAAAATAACTTCAAATTGCGGGGCTTAATTCATTTTTAATAACCGGGTTATTTGCCCCAAAATCCGATGGTCATTTGTTAAAATCGTCAAATCATAAAATATCGGGCAGACAAAATGGCCAGATTATCTTTGCAAGACCAGTTCGCCAAATTGCAGAAGCAGAAGTCAGAAATCGATAAACTGCAGGCGATGATTTTCGACAAGGAGGCAAGGAAAAGCCTCGCAAAAATCATTGCCGTTATCGAGAAGGCAGTGGACCTTGCACACGGCATTGCGCAGCATCAGGTGGCCGGCAAAGGAGCGGCGGGTGCCGCAAACCGGCGCGGCCGCAAGCCCGGAGCCAGCAAGCTGGCGGGCCGGAAAATAGCACCTAAATATCGCAACCCGAAGGACAAGGAGCAGACCTGGACCGGCCGCGGCCGCATGCCGCTGTGGGCTGCGGAACTGCATGCGGCCGGCCGGCTGGGGCGGGCGCTTATCAAGGATTAAGCTGTTCAGCCGGCGGCTAGCCGGCTCCGGCTCGCTGATCTGCCTGCGGCGCCGATACCGATACCGATGCCGGCACGCGCTGCATTTCCCTCGCTGCAGCGCTCCGATAATCTCGCCGCATGACCAGTGCCAGCCGGCGCTTTCCGTGCCTGCGATAATTATTAGCCGTATACCAAAGCCGGTTCCGGGCGTGTTCCGATAATGATGCCCGTGCCGGGTTTCCGGCGTGGTGAATATTCACCCGAATTTTCTCCGGCTCAGTAACTGATTATTCCAATGATTAACTTCCGGTAAGGAATGATTCGTTTCCTGCACGCGCTTTCCGCGTCAATGAATTGCACCGGTTTTGCGGCGACCGGCAATCCGCGCGCAAGCGGGTGATCCGGATTGCCTGCAAAATGGCGGTACATGGCGCTGTGCCAATGAGCCGGCGCCTGCTGCCGAACGGCTTTGGCTGGTTGGCGCGCACGGTATTCATTCTCAGGAGTTATTCAATGCTTGCACGGTATTTTCTCTTCGCCGCACTCTTTGTCTCGGCTGCCGCACGCGCGCAGCTGCCGCCGCCATCGCCTATCCCGAAGGACGGCGATTGCCCGTCCGGCTATGCTGCCGAAGGCGCATCCTGCGCACCGGGCAAGGCTGCAAAATTCGTGATCGCGAAGTCCGGCGACTGTCCGGAAGCCTATGAGGCCGAGGGCAATTACTGCGTTGCCACGGTTGCGGCGAAACTGGCGATTCGCCGGGCAGCGATGAGCTGCCCTTCCGGTTTTGAGTCCACCGGCAACTACTGCGTGTCCGTCAAATAAGTGTACCCGCGCCGCCGGCAAGGGCGGCGGCGCATGCTGCCCCAGCCTTACAGCGCTTGTGCGACCGATGCCGACAGCGAGGTGGTGGGCCGGCCGATCAGCTTCGACAATTGCCGGCTGTCGTCAAACAGTGCGTCCTGCGACGCACCGGTGTCCCACCCGGCAATTGCGGCGGCCAATCCCTCCGGTAGTCCAAAGCCCGCCAGTGCGGCCGCATAGTTCGATTCCGGCAGGTTCTTGTATGGAATGGCCTTGCCCGTCTGCCGCGAAATTTCGGCGGCGAGATCCGCCAGCGTGTAGGCGGCGTCGCCCGCCAGCTCGTAGGTCTTGCCCTCGTGCCCCGCGCTGACCAGCACGGTTGCGGCCGCTTCCGCGTAATCAGCGCGCGCGGCTGACGAAATCCGTCCATCGCCGGCACTGCCGATGAAGGCGCCGCCGGCCACGGCAGCCTTGACCGATCCGGTGTAGTTCTCGGTGTACCAGCCGTTGCGCAGGATGGTGTACGACAGGCCGGACGATTTCAGCAGGCGCTCGGTTTCCACATGTTCGGCTGCCAGGCTCAGCGGCGAACTGTCCGCGTGCAGCAGGCTGGTATAGACAATGCGCTTCACGCCGGCGGCCTTCGCTGCGTCAATCACATGCCGGTGCTGCGCCGTTCGCTGGCCAATCTCGCTGGAGGAAATCAGCAGCAGGGTGTCAATGCCCTGCAGCGCCGCGGTGAGCGAGTCGGGGGCGGCATAGTCGGCCTGGCGGATGGCGATCCCGAGGTCTGCCGCCTTGGCCGGCGTGCGGGCAAGGCCGACCAGCGCGGCCGGGTCGGTCAGGGTTTTGAGCTTTTGGATGACGAGCCGGCCGAGTTGGCCGGAGGCGCCGGTGATGGCAACAGTCATGGCAATTTTTCCGGTGAAGTGGTTGGGAAATGCAATGTACAATGCAAACTAACTTTTAGTAAGTACGCACAGGAATGTAAGTGTCATGACGCCAGCCCAAGCGCACGCCGATTCGTCGTCTTCCCTTTCCGAGCTCGTCCAGCGCGGCAACCTGCTCGCGCCGGCCTGTCCTTCGCGTGAAGTGCTCAAGCATGTCACCAGCCGCTGGGGCGTGCTGATACTGATCGTTCTCGAAGGCGGTACGCATCGCTTCAGCGAGCTGCGCCGCAAGATCGGGGGCGTCAGCGAGCGCATGCTTGCGCAAAGCCTGCAGTGGCTTGAGGGTGACGGCCTGATTTTGCGAATAGCCCATGAAGTCGTGCCGCCGCATGTGGAATACAGCCTGACGCCGCTGGGCCGGGAGGCAGCGGAAAAGGTGCGCGGACTGGCCGACTGGATCGAACTCAACCTGCCGCAGATCACGGCGTCCGCCCGTTCGGGCAAGGCCTGACGCGTGCTGCGGCGCAATTGCCGCAAAATGTTTTCAAATTTATAATTACATGCTAGCCTGAAAGCGGAATCCGTCTCGCGCCCCTTGCCCCCTCGTGCGGCCTCGCACCTCTTCGGGAGAAGCGCCATGCAGACCATCGCACCGTCCGCCGTCGGCGAAGCTGTCCCTCCATTTCATGCAGGAGCCCGGATCCGGTCGATCCTGGTCGGGTCGATCGGCAACCTGATCGAGAGGTACGACGTGTATGCGTATGCCGCCTTTGGGCTGTATTTCGCTCCTTCGTTCTTCCCGTCCGCAGACCCGGTCGCGCAACAGTTGTCAGTGGCCGCCGTTTTCGCCGCCGCATTCATCGTCCGTCCGCTGGGCAGCCTGATGTTTTGCTGGGCGGCCGATCGCTACGGACGACGCAGGCCATTGCTGGTGTCGGTCTTGCTGATGTGCGCGGGCTCCCTGCTGATCGCCCTGTGCCCGACCCATGCGCAGATCCGGGCGTGGGCGCCGGCCATCCTTGTCGTCGCGCGCGTTCTGCAAGGGCTGAGCCAAGGCGGTGAATATGGCACGAGCGCGACCTATCTCGCCGAAATGGCAGATCCACAGCATCGGGGTTTTTATTCCGGCGTCTGGTTTACCACGCTGCTTGGCGGCCAGCTGGCGGCCATCCTGCTGTTGCTGGTGCTGCAGAGACTGGTGCTCACGCCGGACGAACTGCGAACCTGGGGCTGGCGGATCCCGTTCTTTATCGGCGCGGCGCTGTCGCTGTATGCGCTGACCATGCGGCGCAATATGCAGGAGACCGGGCATTTTCATGCGGCCAGGACGGCAGGCGCCTTGTCAGCCTCTTGGAAAACGCTGATGGCGCACTGGCGCGAGATGTTGCTGGTCGTAGGCATTTCCATCGGCGGGACCAGTGCGTTTTATACCTACACCACCTACATGCAGAAATTCCTGAAGCTGTCGTCCGGCTTCGATGACGCGCAGGTCACCGTGATTGTCCTCGGCTATCTGGTGTTTGCGCTGGTGCTGCAACCGTTGTACGGCGCCTTGTCCGACCGGATCGGCAGGAAGCCGCTGCTGCTGTGGTTTGGCATCGCCGGCGTGTTCGGCACCTACCCGCTGCTGGCCTTTCTCGCACATGCGCGCAGTCCGTGGCTGGCCTTCGTCCTCCTCTGTGCGGCGTGGGCTGTCGTGTCCGGTTATACCGCGATGACCTGCATCGTCAAGGCCGAATTGTTTCCCACCTCGGTACGTGCGCTCGGCGTCGGCGTGCCTTATGCGCTGACCGTGTCGGTCTTTGGCGGCTCGGTCGACGCGGTCGCGCTGGCCTTCAAGCGGGCCGGCATCGAGAGCGGATTTTATTGGTACGCGACCGCATGCATTTTCGTGTCGCTGATTGCGTTCGCCTGCCTTCCGGATACGAAAGCCAGATCGCGCATGGAGCAGCATTCCTGATCCTGCCGCCGCGGCTGCCCTGGTTGGGATACGTTACAAAATTCATCAATGCATTGATTTTCCTTAAGGCGTGAACTCGTTTCAACGGTAATTTGTTTTCCTGGAAGAAGCCGCCGCCTTCCGCATGCCCCATAACTGCCATGGAGGCTTTCATGAAGATTTCCGCTCATCTCCCGACGCCGGTTGCGTCCGTCTCGCTGGGTATCGCCGCAATCGTCGCAGCGATGGCTTTCCCCGCCGCCGCGCACGATGACGGCGAAGAAGCCTACCGTGGCAATGAACGACTGGGTCATGTGGAATTCCCGGTCGCTTGCAATCCGAAGGCGCAGGCCGAATTCAATCGCGGCATGGCGCTGTTCCATTCATTCTGGTTCACGCCGGCGATCAAATCCTTCCGGGGCGTGCTCGCGAATGATCCGGGCTGTGCAATGGCCCATTGGGGGATTGCCTTCATGTCGCTGGGTAACCCGTTTGCCTGGCCCGCGAACCCGAAGGCTGTCGAGAGTGGCGCCGCAGCGCTGGCAGAAGCGGAGCGCATGGGTGTGAAGACGGAGCGCGAACGCGACTACATCGCGGCGCTGGCCGTGTATTACCGCAACCGCGACAGCGAGCCGCACCGTGCGCGCGCGGTCGCGTTGCAGAAGGCTTTCGAGTCGCTGGCAGCGCGTTACCCGGACGATGACGAGGCGCAGATCCTGCATGCGCTGCTGCTCGATGCAACCGCACTGCCCACTGACAAGACCTTCGCGAACCAGAAGCGCGCAGCGGCCATACTCGAACCGCTGTTCCGCAAGCACCCCGATCATCCGGGCGTCGCGCATTACCTGATACATACCTACGATTACGCTGAGCTCGCGGAGAAGGGCTTGTCTTCCGCGCGCGTATATGCGGACATTGCGCCATCGGTGCCGCATGCGTTGCACATGCCGTCCCACATTTATTCGCGCGTCGGGCTGTGGCCGGAAATGGTCGAGGGAAACCGGCGCTCCTACCTTGCCGCAAAAGCCGAACTTGAAAACTCCAGCATGGGCGTCGGCACCTACGATGCGCTGCATGCCATGGATTACATGGCCTTTGGCGAATTGCAGCAGGCGCGCGACGAAGAGGCAGGCAAGATCGTGCGCGAAACCGCCGGACTGCAAAAGGTGAACGTCGAGAACTTCCCCGCGGCGTATGCATTCGCCGCCATACCCTCGCGCTATGCGCTCGAGCGCCGCGACTGGAAGCAGGCTGCCGCACTCAAGCTGAGCCCTTCCGGGCTGGCGTGGGAAAAATTTCCGCAGGCTGAATCCGTCCTCGTGTTCAGTCGTGCCCTTGGTGCGGCCCGGCTCGGCATGGCCGGTCCGGCAAGGCAGGACCTGAAACGGCTGGAGGAATTGAAGGCAGCGATGGTGGCCGCCAACATCGCGTACTGGCCGTCCCAGACCGATTTTCAGATCAGGGCCATCGCGGCCTGGATTGCGCTGGCCGAGAACCAGCCGTCGCAGGCGCTGGAATTGATGCGCCAGGCGGCCGACATGGAAGACGCCAGTGACAAGCATCCGGTCACCCCGGGCAACGTGGTCCCTTCCCGGCTGTTGCTGGGCGAGATGCTGCTGGAGCTGAAAAGGCCGGCGGAGGCCCTGGTCGAACTGAAGCGGTCGCTCGCACGTGATCCCAACCGGTACCAGACGATCGCCGCTGCTGCCCGTGCCGCCCGGGCCGCGGGCGACACGAGTGCGGCCAGCCGGTATTACGCCGAACTCGTCAGGCTCGGCGAGAAGGCGCAGGCGCGGCGTCCGGAACTGGCCGAGGCGCGCGATTTTCTACGTCAATGAGCGCAGGCGAGGCCGCCAGGGCGGCCTCCTGCCGGGTGCGTGATCCATCATCGCGGGAATTGCGCGGGACTTCCCCCGGTATTTGCGGTTTTGCGCCGGCAGCACTCACCTACAATCCGGGGATCCATGATCCGCAATTCCGACCACGCGATGGCACAGCCAGCCAATGAAAGCCTGCGACTGGCGACGCTGCAGGCGCTGAAAATCCTCGATACGCCAGCCGAAGAGCGCTTCGACCGGTTGACCCGCCTTGCGCGCAAGCTGTTCGACATGCCGGTGGCGGCCGTGACCCTGGTCGACCTGAACCAGGTCTGGTTCAAATCCTGCGTCGGCACCGACGTGCGCTCCGTTCCACGGGACATCTCGTTCTGCACGCATGCACTGACCGAAGGCGAAGTGCTGCTGATCCCGGATACCTTGCAGGATCGGCGGTTTTCCGCCAATCCGCTGGTGGTCAACGATCCGAAATTCCGCTTTTACGCCGGTTGCCCGCTGCATGCAGCCAATGGCATGCCGGTGGGAACGCTTTGCGTGCTCGACACGCGGCCGCGAACGTTCAACGCGGATGACATCGCCGCATTGCGGGATCTGGCGGCCATGGCCGAACGCGAACTGGCCGCGCTGTCGATGGCCACGACCGACGAGCTGACCAGCATTTCGAACCGGCGCGGCTTCCTGGTTCTCGCGCGGCAGGCATTGGCCGCATGCAGCCGCGCGGAATGTCCGGCGACGCTGTTGATGTTCGATCTCGACAATTTCAAGCAGGTGAACGACGCCTATGGTCATGCCGAGGGAGACCATGCGCTGAGGGTGTTTGCGCGCCTGCTGACCAAGGTGTTTCGCAGCTCGGATGTGATCGCGCGACTCGGCGGCGATGAATTCCTCGTCATGCTCACCCACACCAACCACGATGAAGTGCGCGCCGTGCTGGCGCGGTTTCATGAGCAACTCGCCAGCCTCAACTCAGCCAATGCGCGCGGCTATTCGATTGCGTGCAGCATAGGCACGCTGGGCATTGATCCGAAGCAGGGCAAGCCGCTGGATGTGCTGCTGGCCGAGGTCGATAAGCTGATGTACGTCGCCAAACGCGATCGCCGCCGGACGCCCCTGAGCGCCTGAGGCCCGCTGCTGCCGGCATGGCCGCAGCAGGCCGGCGCGACCTGTGGTCAGCCGACGAATGCTGCCGGAACCGGTGGTTCGCCCAGCGCGTTGCGCAGCACTGCCCAGTGCATCGCCTCATCGCCAAGGATCGAGGCCGCCGCATGTGACAGGTCGCGATCGGCGAATTTGGGCACGGCTCCCAGATAGGCCGATACCGCATCCTTCTCCAGTCCTGCCGCGAAGCGCAGCACATCCGCCTGGGTCCGCAAGCGGGCGACCGGAAA
>JACCDW010961018.1_pt1 | contig 10526 bp, 13 predicted proteins | sample 7449781 | NCBI WGS metagenome assembly JACCDW01 (sample SAMN15323449, study PRJNA562643) | freshwater metagenome | isolation source: river surface water | place: USA:Blue River Watershed | collected 2017-08-18
GGAAAAACTTGGCGCTGATGCAAAAGCAGGCGAAGACAAAGCCCAAGAGTTCATCAATTGGTTGGACAATCATGGAGAAGAAGAGAAGGAAACTTACAAGGGTAAAATGAAGGAAGCAGAAGAAGCCCTCCGACCTCTCTTAATGAAACTCTATGCTTCTAAGGATGGTGCTGAAAGTGGTGAAGGTAATCTTCCAGGTATGCATGGACAAGAGTCCCAAGGTCCTCGTGTAGAAGAGGTAGACTAAGAAGAGGTAGACTAAGTAGACTAAAATCCAATACTTCTAAACAGAGAATATAATATATCTTCTGTTTAGAAATGTCCCAAACAAGAAAACAGTGGAGAAAAAAACAAAAAGAAATCAAACGCAGAAGACGTTTGGATACACGTAGACAACATCAACTAAAAAAACAAGCACTAGAAAATCTAAAACGTGAAAATCTTATGTCACAGGCTCTTGGTCTAACCGCTATGCAAGGTTACAATAAAAATGTTCTGAATCAGGCATTAAGTTTATCAAAATTGACACGTACAAATTATTATACAGAAATGGCAAGAGAAAAACGTGTTCGCAGTAGTCTTTCAAGATTTTTAGAAGATTATAATCAAGAGCGTCATACAAGTCCTTTACACTGTGCTATTTCCAAAGTGGATCCTATAGCAGTACGTTTACTCTTAGAAATGGGGCAGAATATTCAACTTGGTAAAAAGGATATCTTTGGTCATACTGCATTAGAAGACGCCCTTTTAAGACTAAGAGCCACACTTGAAAATAAAATTGTAGGAAACATCTATGGTCAAAGTCAAATGCGTGCTGAAATGAAAAAGAAAAGAGAAGAAGAGGATAAATTAATAAATATTGTTGAAATTCTTGTGGACGGAGGTGCACCGATTGGTGAGAATGAATTAACTGCCTTCTGGCAAACAGGTCCTTTTATCATTTATTTTTTAAAGAAATATCCTCAACTCGTTCCCGAAAGTTATACTAATAGAAATGGTATTTTTGGGAATCTCGAATATGATGTACAGGATATTATTGATCAAATCAGAGATGAAGAAAATGATGATTACTCTGGATACAGTACTGTAAATCCGCGCTTATACGATCAATTAGAGATTCGTGAATATTCTTTTGCAACATTCAAGCAATTTTGGAATAGTTATAATCCACAAACAGGAAAGTATAAAATTTCGAATAATACTTCATCACAAGATGAAAATGAAAATGAAAATAATTAAAGGTTACTAAAGTAGAATGCCCCGAGTCACGCGTAAAAGAAAATCTAGAAAATCAAAAACATACCGCAAAAAACAAAGAGGTGGTTCAAATGAAAAGCCAACTCTTGAAAATGTACTTGGCATATCCAGTATGGTAGGCTATAATAAAAATACTCTTCTCCCTGGTTTACAATTATCCAAGAGGTCTGCATCTAATTATGAAACACAGATGGCTTATAAGAATGCAATAGTAAAAAAAGGACTCTTTGAATTATGGTCAAAGGAGCCATCAGAGATTGAAGCCAAATTAAAGGAAAATCCACGCCTTAAACAATTTTCCATTCAAGAAGCCAAGAAAATTTTACGTAAGTTTTATCAAAAGTTTGATGATATTGAAATGTTTCTTCAGGAGCGACGCTATTCATTACAATATGGAAGAAATGCTCATCATATTGTTGAACAAGACATAGAAGATTTTGAAGAAATCAAAGAAAACTTGGTAAATAAATTAGAGTATTTTGAAGCCTTTTTAGAAAAAGAATCTCCTGGACTTCTTGGAACAATTAATATAAATAATAATAATAATTATTACGCTAATTATTATTCAAATAATCGAAATAACAATAATAATCAAAATTATCAAAATAATCAAAATAACCAAAATAATAATTATGGAAATGCGATGAGACGATTATATGGAAATGAAAATGAATAAATTATTTTTTGAAGGTGCGAATAGCCAATAAAGCCCCCATCGTTAAAACAGCCACAGTTAATGCATTCACCGTTTGATTGGATAAAATAAGATATCCTTTCTTTCGTGGCGCATCGGGTAAATTACAGATTTCACAACTGGCTTTTTGTTGAATATCGGAATCTTTCTCTTTGACTCCCACTTGTCTCAGAATAATATTTTTATTGTGAGAGATAGTGACCATTCCCATTTGTGCACAACGATGCATAAAATGATCGACGTGTCCATCAATTGGAAATGCGTTATCAGACAACTCTTTCGCAGCATGTCTGGATAAAATATACCCTGTTAAAGGACCTGTGACATCATAGGCCCAATTTCCCCTGTATTGAATATCATTCAAATCTAATGCTCTTCTCATGGCAGGTCCCCAGGGGCGACTCAATAACCGAATATCAGGTCTCTTCACATCTTCTTGTTCAACTTCATCCATGGCTTTGTTGAGCATTTCAATAAATTGAATAGGAACTTCAGCATCATCTTCAAAAATAAGACAGTATTGTTTTTGTGTTTGTAAAAATTTCTGCCAGCAGCCATAATGACTCAAATAACAACCTACACCACCTGTTGTATCTAAATCTTCATGATCTCTGCGTTTTTGATAGGTTATATTTCGCTTTGTTCGCAAAGAAACACGATCGTCATTTTTAATATCCAACAACTTTCCATTTACGCCTTCAAATCGTTCAAAGGGAAGTGTTTCAGCAACTCGTCTTACTCCAGGTTGACTCACAAATCGTTGCCAACGATCAGGACGCTCTTTGAGATTTATACAATAAACCTGAAAAAGATTTGATTTTTCACTCATTCTACACTATCTAGGCTTTTATTGCTGCACGTTTGCCACCTTGTTGGCGTTGATTCATTTGTTGTGCTAGATTGGTTACTTGTTCTTGTTGTTTAGCAACTGCTGCCGTAGGACGAAGAGAAGCAAGATTACGTTGAATACGTTGGCCTGCAATTGCGCGTTTCCACTGATTCAACCAGTTTCCAAACATCGTTGCGCAAGCAGTAGCGGCTTTTGCTACAGCAGCACGCGCAGTCGTTTCTTTCCCATCAATATCAGGTTGCATAGGGAAATCTACACCAACACGGAGAACCATTTCATCGCGAAGAGGATGAGGAATTTTGTATCCTACGAAACTAATCTCTTTGTTCATCATCGTTTCATCCATGTAGGTTTGGAAAAGGTTGCCAAGGGTGTGATCTTCTTTTTGGAAGATGAAATCAAACCCTTTCATACGAGCATCAGCAGGTTGAATACGAACAGTTTCCACATCTTCACGATCGATGGCTGCATATTTCAAACATTTGGCTTGAATATTGACTAAGGCTCTTTCCACGATTTTCTCAACTTCTTGAACACCAATACTTTCAACAACAAAGTCAAAACTATTGGGTTCTCCTGTTGCAGGATTGGCTTTGTAGCAACGTTGAATTTCCATCGTGTTAAATTCACGTTTAAGGACTTCTTCTAAACTTTTACCATCTGCCGTTTTGGCTTCTTTGAGTTCAGACGGTTTCTTATTTTTATAGGTTTTTACCCATTTTTCAAATTGCTCTTGCTGTCTCATTTCATCTGTATCAATTGTGTATCCATAGGAACACTGGCAGACTGGACTGAAGCGAATATGATCGCGACCTGTTCCCTTCGAAGCCACAGCAACTAAGTGGATTTTTTGTCCTTCTTGGTTTGGTTGTTTGGCTTTTAAGAGAGCGATAAGAGCAGTTTCACCAGTAAGAGGATTTGGGTGGAAGAATTTTTTATTGCCTTCTGCTACATCGGGTTCTCTGTATTCATCTTCCTTCTCAAGAGTAGTTTCAACTACTCCAAAATCATTATTGCCATCGGCGTTATTTCCAAAGTTATTTCCTTCTTCATTTTCTAAATCTTCATCTTCGTTGTTGTTGTTGTTGTTGCCATTATTTCCATCCGCACCACCTTTCATCGAAGTTCGTTTACGAACAACACCACGTCTGCGAACAACAAAATCCGCTGCTGTGACGGCAAGTGTAGTCTCTTCATTATTTTGTACTTTAAGTTCGAAGTAATAGTCATCTTTTTTCCATGTATCAGGATCCACATGAATTGGAATTAGACCAATTCTATCTGCTAACATTTCATTTGTCATCGGTGTAGTATTTTCTGTGATAGATACATCGGAAGTGTCACCTTTTTCATTCATATCTGAACGAAATGCAACCGATTCTACACCGGTAAGAATCATACGCCGGAGGGTATTTGCATATGCGACATTTGTATCCACAAGTTGAAATGTGAGCATATTTTCATTTTCTTTGACAGTTCCAATATTTTGAAAGACTGATTCTGTTGCCATTCTTATTCCTACTAAGCAAATATCAAAGGTCTTAAGATTCAACTTTACTGCGTTGATTCAAAAACTCTTGTATCTCTCTACACGGTAGTCGGTATGAGCCAGCCTCAGAATATTTGCTTTTACAGCAATAAATGTATGTGGTCAGAAGCCTTTTTGAAAGAATTAGCAGGAACTCCATGGAAAAGCAGTTTCCGGTTTGTCTGTGTGGACCCTATGCCAAATGGAACACGCCCTCAACTTCCGGCATTTTTAAAGAAAGTTCCCACTTTGGTTATTTCTGGTGAAGATCAACCCCGTACAGATGGTGAAGTCATGAATTGGATTTCTGAGAAGAAACTTCAATCGGGAATGGGTTCTGGTGGTGGTGGTGGTCCTTCTGCTTCTGCTAGTGAACCTGAAGCCTTTAATTGGATGGAGCAAACCTCTTTTGCAAAAGGGTTTGGCTACAGCGGTCTTGATGTTGATACGAGTTCACAAGGAGATGGTGGATACAGTATGCCAGGTGCCTTTTCCTTTTTAAATGGAAATGCAGCACCAGGGGATAGAACAGGAAATCAGATGCCCAATATGGCCTCAGTCGAGCAAAGAAGTAAGAAAGAACGTTTAATGGACCAGCAGATGGAGAATTACATGAAAGAAAGAGACAAAGGAATGCCTCAAATGAGAAGACCGTTGTAAAAATGGTCTAAATCCAATCCAAATAATTGTTATTAGGATGACCACTCTTGGTGCTTTTAATAACAATTTGATTCGCTTCTTCGAAGATCTTGTGGAAAGTTATCCAGAAGAAAAAGAAATTAAATACGGTCTTGAGGCTTTGCAGGGAGCCAAGAAAATCAACCCCAAACTCATTTTAGATTTATTCTATGAACATGTTTATGTGCCTGCTCATGAGTCTATTGAAAAGGAAGATCATGAAGGTGTTATTCGTTATGCGAAAGCCAAGATTCAAAATGAATTTAATGAAATGTCAGCGGCTTTAGTTATCTTTGATCGCCACTGGGATACGATGTCTGAACACAATCAATCCATTATTTGGAAGTATTTGAAAGTCCTTTGCGTGTTATGTGAAAAAGCCAAAGGTCTTCCTTCCAAAACAGCGTAGGTGAAAAGAGCGTACTCATTCTTCCCATGCTTTTTTTAAAGTAAAAAAGAGCGTAAAGAAATCATACAACCTCTCCTCAGGCAATTTAGAATGTCAGAAGAGAAGTCTTTGAGTTCCATTTTCCAGAAGAAGTACAACGAATTCTGTGATGATTTAGTCGAAACCTATTCCGAAAAAACAAGAGAAATTACTGCTGCTAGAGGTTTAAATGAACAACAGCGCATGGAACGTTTTCGTGCCGAGGTTCTTCCGACAGCAGGAAATCCTACTCGAAATCCAACAGTAAACCCCGGTGCTGTCTTGCCTGGTGTAGTTATTGAAGATCAACACTGGTCTTCTTTCTCACAGAACACTCAAAAGGCCATTCAAGAATATGTTACTCTTTTGAGTTTTACTTGTATGTTTGGTGATCCTGAACATCCAACGGAAGGAAATACAGCCTCAAAGGCCTGGATGGATCAGATGTTAAATGAATGGAAAGACAAATTGAGCAAAGTGGATTTCAAGAGTTTAACGGAAAAGATGGCTCATTTGTTTGGAAATGGAGGCGCAGGGGCTTTTCAAATTCCAGAACGTTTTTTAAAAGGACAGTTAGCCAAATTAGCCGAAGAACTTGTCCGTGAATTTAAACCAGAAGACTTTGGATTAAATACCGAAGAACTTGGTCAGACAGATGCCAATCCTCAACGTGCTTTTGAAATGTTAATGAATGTCTATACACAAAGACCTGAACTTCTTCAAAATGCTATGAAACGTATCGCCAAACGCTTACAAGATAAAGTCCAACGTGGTGAATTGAGACCTCAAGAATTAGCCGCGGAAGCCGAAGAAATGATGAAGCAGTTTACTGACAATCCTGCATTTGTGGAATTAATGGAGAGTTTCCGTAGTGTATTTGGGTTTGAGGATCAAGATACTGCACGTGCGGCAGGAAGAGATGGAGATGGTCGCATGGCACTTGTGCGACAAAGGCTACGAGCAAAGTTAGAAAAGAAGAAAAATCAGAAGAAGTAGAGTATAGGTCAGAATGGTCAAAGTTGCATTATGTGATCCTTATTTTTGGGAGCAGCCATCGGTTCTAGCAGGTCCTGCTTGGTGGAATCGTTGGTCCCGACCTTCAAAAACAGTTTGTGCAAGTGAAATTGTAAATGAAATTGCTGCTATTTATATTTTTACAGCAATTGTTGGAATTTTAATTAGTGTGATTATTGAATATCCTCTTGGTGTTCCTGTTGCTTTATTGGTGGCTACGTTGTATTTGATTCCTGCTTATTGGTCTCTTTGGGATATTCAAGGCTACGGTTGCTCTACGGAGGGATTTCAAAGTGAATTTACAGTTGGAAAAAATACCTATCCTCAGGCCCCCTCTGCAACACCTGTAGGTCCTGATGCTGATTATGATCCTAAACCATCGATGGAATCTGAAACTATGCCTACAGCACGTAATCCATTTATGAATGTGCTTTTGGATGAAATTAAATACAATCCTACTCGTCCTCCTGCCGCAGATATCAATAGTCCATCCATTAATGATACATTAGATGCATTCTTCCGCGTACAGTGGGCTTCTGATCCAACGGACGTCTTTGGCAGAAACCAGAGTCAAAGACAGTTTGTAGCACAACCAAGTACCAGTATTCCAAACGATGCAGGATCTTACCAAGATTGGTTGTATCGTATACCCGGAAAGACTTGTAAGGAAGGTGGTCGTGAAGCCTGTCTCCCTGGAACAGATGGTGGTCCTGTTATATGGCTTAATCAAGACAGGTAAACCGTCTTGATTAACAAGACAGATAAACAAAGTATTTTAGATTGTTGTTCAGAACAACTCATAAAATAGATTTATTTCATTTTTTGTGTTTGTAAGAAAGGTTTTTTCTCACAACCAAATTTCTTCAGAGTCTTTCCTCTGGTTTGTAAAACGGCTTTGACGCAGGTTCCAATTGCTGCTGATTCTTTGGCTTGCTTGGTTTTCCCTTGTCCCGGTCTTAATCGTATTGTTTTTCTCACTTTTTTGATGCAGGAACAAAATTTGTCCGCTTGCGTTTTGTGTTTACGAGTGGAGTTTCGCGCCATGGAATCTTTCTACTAAAGAGCAGAGATGGCAACGTTCCAGATTAATAGATTATCCCGTGTTCGTGACGACCTTTGTGGAATTGAACAATATTACAAGCAATCCGTAGGTCCAGGTGATTATCAAGTAACCAACTTAGTCCCGGATGCCAAGAAAGTCAACCCTTTGTCTGTAGATCAACTTTTGATCTATCCTCGTGAAGGTTACGGTTTAAACAATCGCTCAATTGATGCTGATTCTATTCTCCGTAATCAACCTGAATTTAAGAATAATCGTTGTATTATTCGTAACCAGGCTCGTCCCTTCTCAACTGTTCCTTACATGGGTGGTGGTCGTGGCAACCCTGATGTAGAGAGTTTGTTATTGCACTCTGAACAAGTCCGTCAAGGAAAGGAATGTGGAACTGTAACGGAAGAATTCTTTGATCAACAATACACTCCTTTGATTGAAACTGTGAAACAGAATATCCAAAATCCTAAGAACTTAGTGACTGAAGTGGCTGCAAGTGGTTGGGTCCGTGGTGGTATTCCTTCACGTTCTTACATCCGCGACGTGAACTGTTAATCAGTATGATTAACAGTAGAACTTCTGCCATAAAATGTGTCATTTTATGGCTCGTTAATTGCTAACAAGTTAGAAATTAAGAAGGATTCTAAATGTTTCATTTAGAATCACGTGAACTGTTAAGAATTTAACAATTAAGAAGTTTCATTTAATGCGACTAATAATATCTATTAATGTCAAAATCAATATAGTTAGAAATAAGATCATACATGAAATTCCTACACAGCGCCGATAGGGTCTAGCAACCAGGGGATTATTATGATGTATTTCGGGATTTTGAATATACACAATTCTTACAATTTGCTGTTGTGCCGGATTTGGGATACTTAGAGTATGACAAATGGGACACTCATATTGCTGTTTTTCTTCAAACCAGGCATGTAAGCAATTTCCATGAGATTTGTATAAACAGGGACAACCAATTGGATTGAAAGCCGTTTCAGTTGATTTGACAGGCTCTAGGCAAAACATACAGGATTCCTCCATCTTTTCTTCTTACGATGGGTATAGAAAGATGGCTGACTACGGTTCCGTATTAAATCATCCTTGGGAAAAGAAGGAAAATCCTCAATCGTATGATGAAACTCCATATGTGTACATACATAAGCAGCCTGCCCGTCATATTTTGGGTGTTGTGGGTGGTAATGAGGTCTCAGGTATTAAGGGAAATCGCGTGGATTTAGAATCGGATTTAATGGGAATTACCAGACCCAATACTTGGTGCAATTTTCGTGAGCATCAACCTCCATATGTAGGTGATACGTCGATCAAGAGAACCAATCCAAAGATTGAAATTAAGATTGATGTCGCACCCAAACACTTACCTGCCTATCAGATGTGGGCTTACCCAGCAACTTTTGCTCCTCTCAAACTTGAAAATACTGCCTGTAAAAATCCTGAAAAGTATTAGTAAGGTTCGTAGATGATTCAAGTAAAACAACAATCGATGACAAGACCTAAATTTGATGATTTTCATCAAGCCGATGATATGCGCATAACAAGTTATGCTCTTCGTTATCAAATTGCTCCTCCTGAAGCACGTTGTCCAACTTCCTTCCCGGTGGATGCCACAACACGTATTCAGATGTCAGGAGATGGTTGGGTTCAAGGACAGTGGAGAACGGATGTAGAATCCGATTTGAAAGGAATTAATCGTTTTGGAACCCGTGTGAAATGCGATGATAAGTTATACAATCCTGATACCAACAAAATGAACAATACACCTTATGTAAATGCTCCTGATGAAACATTCCCTCAAATCTTCAACCGTTTGTCAAATCCTCCTTGCACTCTCCGAGCCACAGGTTGGAACCGTTGGGAGCCTCTTCCTCATCAACCACAACTCACATTTGAACAGCCCTTTGACTTTTACATTCCGGCTCGCAATAATGACAAAGAACGTTGCAAAACCCATTAAAGCATGAAAGACAGATTTATGCGAACTTCAAGGTTCTAATTTTTGACAGTAGTCGTAGTAGATATGGAAGCAGCAGCTCTACTAGGACTTGTAGGACTTGGCTACGTAGTTGCAAAAACAGCCGGTCCAAGCACAATTACCAATACAGTAAAACCATCAGAAGGCTTTGTTACAGGACAAACCAAAGGTGGTGATCCCACTCGTCAAAACCCTTCTCAATACCCTCGAGGTATTTTAACGAATATGCCAAAAGGCGCAAGTTCTACAGGAAGTGGTGCTGAACTTGATTTAATGTTTAAAACACCAAATGGTCAGGTCTATCCATCTGAACCCAATCCTGGTCCCTATGGTACTCCTTTGGGATACGCTTCTCAGAAACCACCTATCGCTCCGACTGTCCCTTCTCCTGGTCCTGCTCCTCAAACAATTGAGGCTGTAGCACCTTCTGTAGTCATGAATCCTGCTGGTGTTGAGCAGAATCCTGTCTATGGCAAAAGTGATTTTGTCACAAGTGAATTAACTGGTCAAAAAATGCCTGCTGCGGATTTCCGTCACAACAACATGGTTCCCTTTTTTGGTGGTAGCATGAAGCAAAACGTCGCTGTAGATACAAACGTGTCTATTTTGGACTCTTATACGGGTGCTGGTTCTACAGATTTACGCAAGAAAGAAGTGGAAACGATGTTCAATACTGCACAGACACCCTATGGGAACCCTTTTGGTATGGAAGACAATACTGATTTCTTCCAAAGCCGTTTGGATACCGATCCAGGCTTACTTCGTCCTCGTAATGGTGAAAGACCTTTCGAACCTCAACGTGTAGGTCCCGCTGTTCAAGAGAAGTTTGGTATGACAGGGAAAGGTGGTTTCCAACAGTTTGAAATTGATGAAGTCATGAAAAGGGCTATGCCTACCACGGATAAACTTCGTGTGAAAGACAATCCTAAGTTGTCTTACAACACACCTGTTGTTCCTGGTCAACGTTTCGTTGCTGCAGCAGGAGACAATCCTGGTGAAGTTCGTAAATACAAACCTGATACCTTCTATATTGATCA
>JACCDW010137831.1_pt1 | contig 10523 bp, 7 predicted proteins | sample 7449781 | NCBI WGS metagenome assembly JACCDW01 (sample SAMN15323449, study PRJNA562643) | freshwater metagenome | isolation source: river surface water | place: USA:Blue River Watershed | collected 2017-08-18
AAGCAAGTTTGAGGAGCTCTTCAATGAGGAGGTGTTGGGCAAAAAGAAATACATCCGCGACCTATCCAAGGGAAACCTGAAAAAGGTAGGTATTGCCGCGGCGATGCTTGGACATCCTCAGGTGGTCTATTTGGATGAGCCTTTTGAGAACTTGGATCCAAGTTCGCAGATCCGTTTGAAAAAGTTGATCCTATCCGAGTTGGCCGCTTCCAAAACCACTTTTTTGATCTCCAGCCATGACCTGAACCATGTGACCGACCTCTGCAGCCGCATTGTGCTCTTGGAAAAGGGCAAGGTGATCCGTGACTTGCGCGAGAAGGATGCGATGCTAAAGGAGTTGGAAGCGTATTTTGTAGGGTAAACTCCAGTTTGAGCGCTACAGTTGATTGCCAATAATTTTTTTATGCAAAGTCATAAAATAAATTTTTGGTTTACTTTTGGGCATGTGGCCGGCCTTGTCAATTCTGTCTTTTTTTGTTGGGGGTGTATTGCTTTTGCTCGTTTCCGTTTCCCTGTTTGATACCAAGAGGGAACTCAAATCGAGCATCTTTTTTTTAGCCATTTTGACAATCTCTGGTGTCCAACGCGTCATCTTTGGCTTGTCTAGTTTTAAGATTTTGGGTCCCATTGAAAACCCATTTGAAAAATCGCTCCTGTTTGCCTTTTTCATCCCACCGATCTATTACCTTTTTTTTGAGGGCCTACTTTATCAAAAAATTTCAAGAAAAACCCTTCCGCTCCATTTCGGACTTTCTCTCCTGCTGGTGGGCCTGAGCCTAGGATTGGATTGGAACAAATCCATCAATCAAACAGTATTTTTAGTTTACTCTTCAGGGTACATTCTTCGATTGATTTATTTAGTGTGGACGTATTTTGCGAAGCGAAAGAGTCAGCGGGAGCTGGGCTATTTTAAGTCCATCCGCGTTTGGGCGTACTTGATGATGGTTGCCTTTTTATTGATTTACGGCTTTGCAAACTTTATCTATGGAAAAGCGCTAGAGGACACACAAGATAAAGTGTTGGGGGAATTCTATGGCCTCACCTCCTTCCTGTGGTTGTTTATTTGTTTTTACCTGCTGAGAAACCCGCGCATTCTGTACGGGGAGCTGCGCTTGTTGGAACACATCAATGCGGGTGCTCCCGAAGAGATTGCCATTTGGAGATCCAAGAAGAAGGGGCAAACTAGCACACAAGACTTGGGCGTGGAGAAGCAGATCGCTCCACGCATAGAGACCCTTCTTTTTGCCTTAAAAAAAATGGAGCAGGCCTGGTCTGAGGAGCTTCTGGAGGTGCCCAGTCTCAAATCCCTCTCCTTCCAGTTGGACTGCCCTCAAAGTCACGTGAAGTACCTATTCAAGTACTATGGAAATTTTACGTATGGGGAGTATGTCAATGTGTTGCGCATCAATTATGCCATTTCGTTGATCCGGAAGGGGTACTTGTTGACCCACACCATCGACTCCTTGTCCAAGAAGACCTTGTTTGTGAGTGGCAATACCTTCTACCTCAATTTCAAAAAGCTGACAGGAGAATCCCCTTCCGAATACCATGCGCACCTGCAACAGGAAAAGCGGGGTGCTGTAGAGGGTTGAATTATTTAAAGAGTAGGAAGTAGAAATACCCGCCCCGGCGGGCAAGCGAGCTATGAAATACGGACTGAAAAAGTACCAATTAGAAACACGATGGAAATACAATAAAAATACACTCCGCTTCGTGAAATAGTTAATACGTATTAAAAATTATTTCACCGAGCCTGTCTGCCTCAGGCAGGCGGGGCTCGGTTTATTTCCACCGTATTTCCATCATGTTATTTTTAATGTAATAGAAATCGAAATAGTTATTTCACCGAGCGTGCCTGCCCGCCGCGGAGGGCTCGGTCTATTTCCACTGTATTTCCACCGTATTTCGCCTGCCCGGCCGCGTCTCCTTTCTTGGCTCTCGGTTCTCGCATCTCTAAAACGCTTCCTTTGGCAAAATTACAGTCCGCACCTGATTAGTTTCTCCCTTTACCTCGGTCCAGGCAAAGTACACGCGATCTCCCAGCACCTCCAGTTGAGGGAAGCCACTTTTACGACCCGAGTCCATCGCCCCAATCTCCCAGCGCGTACCCATTTTGCCCCCGGACTCAATTCGAGCAGCCATCAAAAAGGTGCCTTGTTTCGTCGTTTCCATCCAAGCCGCGATGCCTGTTTGTTCATCCAGTAAAGCCACTTCCACGCGGCCGATTATGCCCTGTCCCTCGACAGTAATCGGTGCAGCAAAGGTGGCTCCGGCATCCGAAGAAAAAGAGAATTGAACTTTCGGTTCTCCCTTGGCTGCAGTAAACCAGCCTACAAGGACAGTATTTCCTTGAGCAACGACCTTGGGACCATTGACTGGGCAACCCGCTATTTCCCATCCGTCGGCATGAATGATGCTTGGTTCGGTCCAGGATCCATCTAGCAGGCGGGTGATGGCAATGTCTCGAATCTCCCGATCGGAACGGGTGCGGTAGACGACCACCGCACCTTGGGAAGTAATCGCCGTGCTGGTCTGGCAGCAATCACAGGTTTTGGCATCCAGTAGGGTATCCCAAATCACCCGTCCCTGCAGGGTTACTTCTGCCGCACGGATGCTCATTGCGCCTGAATGTGCGTCATGGCTGTCATGCCCTCCGCCTCCGGTGTTGCGCCCATCTAGCCAGGAAACTAAAAAGGTCGAATCCGTGTAGGCCGCTGCGGACACAAATCCATGTTCGGTCAACGTGGAATCGCGGTGCAAGGGAAGTCCAGAACGCCAGATTTGCTCTCCCTTAGGCAAGGCATGCAGGAGAATGTCGTAGGAAAATTTGCCAGGAGAGGATTTTTGCAGGTGGTGCGCCAATAAAGAACCCTTGTTTTGAACGAGAGCAGGGTAGTCTGCCCAGTTGACAAACCAGTTGCTGCCCTCGGCGATCTGCTCAGGGCTTGACCAAGTCCCATCCTCTTCAAGTCGCGCAAAGTAAAATTGAGCTAGGCTATCTGTCGGTGTAGCTACCCAAGAAAGGAGCAGTGTCTTGCCATCTGAAGACAGGAAAGGCAAAGACGTTTCCGCCCCGCCTGGAAAAGGGATGTCTTGTACAGTAATGGCAGGTGGAGTAGCCGAAGTACAGGAGGCGAGGTAAAGTCCGGAAAAAGCGAGTAAAATCAACAAAATACGGTTCATGGCTGTTGGGAGATTAGGTCTTTAATGGAAGTGACATCCTGCCAGTTTAACTGACCCATGTGGCGGTAGACCACTTTCCCGGTGCTATCGAGGACTAGCGTGGTGGGGAGGGCATGCACTTCAAAATCCGCGAGGGTGGCTTCCTTTAGGTGGACAAACTCCAAGCCGAAATTGCGTTTCTCTTCAAAAGCTCGGATTTGATCGAGCTCTTCTTCGGTAGCAAGGAGAAAGGCAATGCGATCGCTTTGCAGTCGGGGTAGGGCGTTCTTTAATTCCGGGAATTCTGCCAAGCAGGGTTTGCACCAGGTAGCCCAAAAGTGCAAGACGGTATAGGTTCTTTGTTCGGGTGCTAACCCAAATTCAGTTCCATCCATCCGCTGGAATCGTACCTCTTCCAGAGAGAAGGGTTCCGCCGCTGTGGTGGCACCGCTTTCGACGGGTGCTTTGGATTGGCAGCTGACAACCAGGATGCAAAGGATTAAGATTAGGGCACGGTATTTCATAAGTAAATAGGAACTTAAAGTACAAGGTACAAAGAACGAAGTACCAAGTAGAAATACTTATTAAAAAAGTAGCTAGTACCAAGTACCTGCCGGCAGGGTACTTTTTTTAACTGCTTCACCCCAGGGTTTTCTTTTCGGAAAAAATTCGTGTTACAAAAACCACAAATGCGTTACAAATTCCCCAAAATAAGAACATTGTAATTATCTACGTTGGCTTTTTATTTCAAAAGGATACTGCTTTGGAAAAAAATAAAATCGTATGAAAAGGTTGTTTTATCCTGCATTTGTCAAATCAAGACATGTATTTGCCACACTTCTATCCGTATTTGTAACACTCCTATTTTCCCTTTCTGCCTTTGCGCAAACTGAAGGCCTTAATTTTCAAGGAGTGGCTAGAAATACTACCGGTGAAGTGCTGGTTAATCAAAAAATAAATCTTCGTTTATCCATCCTTCTTGGCTCTGAAACGGGAACGGTAGCCTACATGGAAACTAGGCAAGTGAGCACCAACCCACAAGGAGTATTTGTTGTAGTGGTGGGTGATGACAAAGCACTAACCAAGTCTACTAATTTTTCGACCATCAACTGGACCCTTTCCCCTAAGTTTATCAAAGTGGAAATGGATCCCAATGCAGGGGCCAACTATTTGGTGATGGGCACCTCTAGATTACAGGCAGTACCCTTTGCTTTTTATGCAAATGGGGTAGATGCAAGCAATGTGAAAGGAGTGCTCCCATTGAGTAGCGGAGGTACAGGCGTAGCATCCATGACAGAGTTAAAGACGATTTTGGGTTTAGATGTATTCAATAATGCCGCTTTAGACACCAAAGTAGATAAGGTAACAGGAAAAGCACTTTCCACCAATGACTACACGACCGCAGAAAAGAATAAGCTTGAGGCGATTACAGGAACCAATACGGGAGACCAGGACCTTAGCGGATATGCTACTACTGCGCAGCTTGCCACCAAGGCAAATACCGCAGATGTAACCACAAGCTTAGCCACCAAGGCAAACACAGCGGATGTTACAACAAGTTTAGCCACCAAGGCAAATACAGCGGATGTGACCACAAGCTTAGCCACCAAGGCAAATACAGCGGATGTGACCACAAGCTTAGCCACCAAAGCAAATGCATCCGATGTAACCACAAGCTTAGCTACCAAAGTAGACAAGGCAACAGGTAAGGATTTATCTACCAACGATTACACCACGGCAGAGAAGACCAAGCTTGCGGCGATTACAGGAACCAATACGGGAGATCAAGTGAACATTACCGGAAATGCAGGAACTGCGACAATATTACAGAATGCAAGAACCATCAATGGAGTCGCATTTGATGGCTCTGCAAACATTACGCTTCCCACTCCTGCTGCGGGAATTCCCTACACAGGGGCTACCGGTGCGGTTAATTTAGGCGCATATGATTTAACAGTGAATGATATTAAGATAGGAAGAGGAGGAAGCAATAATAATTCAAATATTGCTATTGGTAGAAATACAATGACTGCATTGACATCAGGTGGTGATCTAACAGTTATTGGGACAGATGCTTACAAGGTGGCTACAGCTGGGGGTTGGTCTACCGCAATAGGTTCTCAATCATTAGGGGCAAGTACAGGATCATATTTCAACACAGCCGTTGGTTATGCTTCAATGCAAAATCTTACAATTGGAGGTTATAATACTGGTGTAGGCGTTTTTTCGTTGTCAAGTGTTGTCAACGGCTCCGCTAATGTAGGCATTGGTTATGCAGCAGGTGCTAATTTTGCCGCTGCTTCTAATACAATTTCAATTGGTTATTATGCGCAAGCTACCGCTGATAATACCATCCAATTAGGCAATCCTGATATAAATTTTGTAAGATCAACTGGCGCATTTTACGGCCGATCCTTTAATGTAACTTCTGATCTTCGTTTAAAAACAAATATTGCACCGCTGCAAAATAGTATAGCTGCCATCATGCAGTTAAAACCAGTGAGCTACGAAAAGAAAAGCAGCTTGGCTTCTAACAGCTATTCCACCATAGAAAATGGTTTCATAGCACAAGATTTGCAAAAAGTTATGCCTAGTCTGGTGACAGAAGGAACAGATAATGACAAGCTACTTGAAGTTAATTATACTGCCTTGATTCCTGTTTTGACAAAAGCTTTGCAGGAACAACAAAAGCAAATCGAAGATCAAAACGCTAAAATAGCAGCGCAACAAAAGCAAATTGAGGAATTGATCAAACTAGTAAAAGGACAATAATCAGACTCATGAAAAAAGTAACGACTTATACAAGAACTATCTTGAAGGCGACTTCCGGCCTGGGACTGTTATTCTTGCCCCTCCTTTCGGCTACCTCCCTTCAAGCACAAAGTATTAGTCCCCAGACCCTAAATGTCTCCGGTGGCTACACCCTAGTTGGTGGCTATTCCTTGGGCTATAGCGTGGGTGAGGAGAGCTCGATCACTTACTACACCACCGCTACCGCAAGTACGCTGTCCGCAGGATTTATTCAAGACTTCGGCTTCCTCGAGCGAGATCACCTGGTACTCGACCTGTCGCTAAGCAATGCTTCCTTTGTCGGGAGCACGACTCAATTTTTCATACCGGTCGGAGACTTTACCGTGAAGACTTCCCGAACGACTACGTCCACGAAAGCGCCCCTATTTGCGAGCTTGAATGGACCGGGGTACGACAACCGCTACTTCGAGATCAAGGACAATGTCTTGTTCTGGAGCAGCGCAGAACCTGCCCCTGGGAAAGAAACCTTCTTGATCCTAGCCCAAGTGCTGGACCGAAAAGGGAATCAAGTGGCGAAGTTCTTCGAGATCAAACGATCGCGCACCCCATTCTCCTCCTTGGTAGTAGCGAATACCTTCACGCCTAACGGGGATGGAAAAAATGACAAGTGGAGTGTGCCTGGCCTACGTTTCTACGACGGTGCCCGCATCTCGGTGTTCGACAAAGACGGCGATCGTTTGTTCTACACCGAAATCCCTGACCAAGGTTGGGACGGTACCTTCAATGGAAAGCAGCTACCAATTGGTTCCTATTACTGGGTGATCGAAGCACTCGAACTAGGAGAAATTCGAAGAGGAATACTGAATTTGATTAGAAAATGAAGTAGGAACTAGAAATAAGGTGGAAATACGATGGAAATAAACCGAGCAAGCTCGGTGAAATAGTTAATCCTGCTGCTATTTCAACTTATTTCACGGAGCGAAGCGGAGTCTATTTCCAGTGTATTTCCATCGTATTTCTTAATAAATAATTACTATGAAAAAGATATCCATACTCCTCCTTACCCTGCTAATTTCAGTAGGTACATTCGGGCAGTCAAGAAAATACATGTCTCAGTTTAGCCACTTGCAAGGCTACTTCAACCCTGCCTTGACAGCCTACGAAGGTTCGATGGTCAAAGGCCTAGTCCGCAACCAGTGGGCCGGCTGGGAGGGAGCACCGAAGTCTTACTTTGTATCTGCGGAACTCGACCTTGCCAATCTTGGCGGAAACTCTGATGCAGGCAAAAATGCGATAGGAGTGAACCTACTCAACGATGAGTACGGTGCCTTTACCGAATCGGAGTTAATCTTGAGCTACGCGACGCGTATCCAAGTGAGTGAGAAGGCAGGCCTTCGCATGGGTGCAGGATTGAACATCAACAGCATCCGCTTAGACGGCACTAGACTAACTACCGAGCAAGCAAATGACCCTACGCTAACTCAGTATGTAGGCGGCTTTGCCGACATGAATGTCCTGGACTTGAATATCGGTATGTCGATCACGCACCCGAGCTACTACCTCTCCTATGGAGTGAATAACATCAATGAGGGAAGTATCAGCAGTGGAGATGTGTTTATGGACAAGAAGCCACGAGTAGGCATAATGCAGGCAGGCTACCGCAACCGCTTCTCGGAGAAAATGACGATCATTACCAATGCGATGTGGAGAACTCAGTCGGACTTACCGGCGAACGTGGAGTTCAACATGAAGTTCTTGTTCAAGGACAAGTTTTGGGTAGGCGGCGGCCACCGAGTAGACTATGCCAACAATGCGCAAGTAGGCGTACTGATGGGCAAGCTACGTTTCGGCTACGTGTACGAATGGCCGATGCTACAAAGCTACCTGCTACCCAACAAAACGCATGAGTTTATGGTAAGTATGAGATTGTTTGGGGGGAATGCTGCGATATGGTAGGAATGAAGTAGGAATTACGAGATACGAAATACCCGCCGCGGCGGGCAAGCGAAATACGATGGAAATAGGGTAGAAATACACTGCGCTTCGCTTCGTGAAATAAGTTGAAATAACGGCAGGATTAACTATTTCGCCGAGCTTGCTCGGTTTATTTCCATCGTATTTCGATTGTATTATTTTAAATGTAATAGGAATCGAAACAGTTATTTCACCGAGCGTGCTTGCCCGCCGCGGAGGGCTCGGTTTATTTCTACCGTATTTCCATTGTGTTTCAAGAAGTTTACCTCTCGAAGCCCCTTTCAATTTGAACAAAAAAACCTAACTTGAACCTAAGAAGGAGATCTCCCGCTCCTAAAAGAAACGAACAACCCAATGCTGCCATCCCTTTTATCTTTCATTGTTGGATTAGCCTTGCTTTTGTTCGTTTTTTTTGTGTTCATCAATAGGCAAAAGGATAAAAAACTAAATATCTATTTCTTACTAGCTATTGGAGTAGCAGGAGTGCAACATTTTTTGATAGGGGTAGAGGAATTTAATTTGATAGACTCATTTAAGAGTCCATTTAAAGAAGATTTTATGCATCAATTTTTCATGTTAGTTATTTTTTATTTATTTTTTGATAACCTATTATTCAAAATCACGCCTTCTAAAAAAGTCATTTTACATTTTATTTTCCCTATTCTGTTTGTACTTTTTGCCTCCATTTTCCCTCTAAATTTCAGTTTAATTAAGGTAGTTTTTTTCCTGTTTTCCACGCTTTATGTGATATTACCAGGTATACTGGTATGGAAGTATTTGTACAAAAGGAAAAATTACAAAGACCTTATTCATTATCAATCAGTAAGATCTTGGGCTTTAATTACCTACAGTGCTTATTTTATGGTTTACGTTTTAATAAGTTATTTAATTATAACAAATTCCCAGGAAACGGGAAGCGTCCATTTTGCTGAATTTTACAATATCTCCTCCTATATTTTAGTATTTTTAATTTTTTACATTTTTAAAAATCCTGTCATCCTGTACGGAGAGCAGCTGCTTCTTAAAAATCTCACAAACAACAGTAAAGAAGAGGTAGTTGCTTGGAGAAGCCTCAAATTGGAGCCTACCGAGCAGGAAGACTTGGACGTGGAGAGAAAAGTAAAGCCCAAGGTGGAAGCAATCATCTTTGCCATCAAAAAATTTGAAGAGGAATTGCTCGAGGAGTTTGAGGAATTGCCTTCCCTAAAGGAACTGGCATTTAAACTCGATTATCCGCAAAGTCACCTGAAATACGTGTTTACCTACTATTCCTTTTGCACATTCGGGGAGTACCAAAACAATTTGAAAGTAAAATTCGCGCTAAAGTTGATCAAGTCAGGCTATCTGGACAACCATACCATAGACTCCTTGGCAACCCGCTGCTTATTCAAAAATAGGATAACTTTTTACCGGAATTTCAAAAAATGGGTAGGCTATACGACTTCGGAATACCAATCCCAACTTGGTTCACCTGCGCGATAAACTTCAGGATTATCCACAATCCTAAATGGGGTTTAAAATAAGGGTGAATTACTTCGGATCCTCTTCCACAGACGGCGGTACACCGTCCGTATCTCACTGAATTGAACTACAAACGTTATTTTCTTGGGTTCAGACTTTAAGTAAAGCCAGCTTGCTCCTTTCTATTCTTTAGTGACGGGCTTAAACATCACCTGCTCCATACTGTGTTTTTTTATCTTTTTATCCGAAAAATAGGCTGGAAAATAGCGGTCCTTGGCCCAGTCCTCAAATAAGTTTTGGTAAAAAGGACTTCGCGGATCCCCCGACTGCCCAGGGGTGTTGGTCATTTGCGTCAAATCCCAATCCGCGAGATCGGTCACCATGCGGAAGCTCGCGCCTGCAGTTTGGTTATTTCCCGAGCCGTTGGCTGCAGGGGTATGTGCATAGCCGCCTCGTGGCAGCGGTCCCAAGTCGATTTGCTGCTGCGTTTGGGCATCCACCCATTTGGATAAAGGGTGCTGCAAGGCAATGTGTTTGTAAGCTGCTTGCCCGTATGCCCAGTCCGTAAGCTTGGGTCCCAGCTGCTTGGCAAGGTCGTCCAAGGCAGTAGCCCAAGTTTGTGCCAAGAGCTGGTCTCGCTGGGAAAGGGCATTTTCTTTAAAAACTAACTCAGGTTGATGCATCCACCGGATGATTTGGGTTAGTGGAGGTTGGATAAGCCCTTGCACGGCCTGCGGCACCAGTCGCTTGCGCACTTCTTTCACCAGGGCTCTTTCCCAGGCCACATACATTCCGGCGGCTACACTTTCAGGAAGAAGCTGGTAATCCCAGGTCTTCATCCATTCCAGTGCTTCCATTCCCTTTGGGTCGGTGATGGGTGCTTGTAGCAGTAGGGGCGTGAGCTGACGGGCTGGAAGGGCAGTGACATCGACTTGAAGGGCCATGGACTTGGCAAGCGTGGCGCTACTGTCTTGTGCCAGGACCTCATTGACGCGGTCTCCACGAAAGGGATCTGCCCAGGTAAACGCAAGCGCTTCGGGATAGGGGTAATCCGCAGGAGTCACGTGTTGGTTGGCGGTGGCCCAAAATCCTTTTTCAGGATTGGTCAAACTGGGCTTCAAGGAATTTGGCCAATACCCATCCCATTCAAAACGCCCATCACCAGGCACGGGGAC
>JACCDW011627632.1_pt1 | contig 10523 bp, 11 predicted proteins | sample 7449781 | NCBI WGS metagenome assembly JACCDW01 (sample SAMN15323449, study PRJNA562643) | freshwater metagenome | isolation source: river surface water | place: USA:Blue River Watershed | collected 2017-08-18
GTGGGTCGATGTCTCACCCACTTCGGTGTGCACCGCGCCGGGGCCAAAACCCTCGGGGGCCGCTCGGCGAATGGGCGTGAGGTCCACCCGCTGGCGGTTGTCCACCCAGTGCTGTTTGGCTTCCCGCGCATGGCGGTCTTCCAGCACCGGCTTGGTTTCACCCACGGTTTGTCGGCGCAACCGCTCGGCCGACTCGTGTTGCCATCGCGCTTGCAAGTGTTCGGCCCCCTCTCGATGCGTATTTGATTGCAGCGCTTCGGAGCCTTGTCGCGTCAGAGAGTCTTGCAGTTGGGCTTTGGGCTCTGCAAAGTAGCGGTCTTGCGGGTGGGCTTTGGACTCTGCGAATAGGCGGTCTTGCAGATGGGTTTTGGCCCCCCCCACCTCGTTGTCATGCAGCTCCTGCGGGGCGGCCGCATTCGCTGCCATTGGGATGCTTTCGGTGGTTTGCAGGTTCTGCAAAGTCTGCAAGTTGTCGCGCAGGTGGGCTTTGGCTTGGGCGAGCTTGGCGCGGGTGCGCAGGATTTGCGCTTGCTGTTCGGGGCTTAAGGTGGGCTCGTGTGCGGGAGGCGAAGCCGAGGTATGCACGTCGACGCCCTGGCCCAGATGCCGAGGCTCGATGGGCGCCGCTGCGTCCTGCGCCGAGGCTTGCGCGGGCAAATCTAGAAACGTGTTGCGCGGGTTGATCGCATGGCGGGTGATTTCACTCGTTTCCACCCGATGCGGCGTCCCACTGCGCAGTATGTCGTCGGTCAAACCTGGACTCCCCAGCCGGCGGGACAAAACCGACTCAGGCCAATTCTAGGGAGTCCTGCAGCATTTGGCGATAGTCTTCGGGACTGGCCAAGCGGGGGTTGGTTTTGTGGCAGTGATCGGCCAAGGCGCCCGTGATGACCGCGTCAAATTGCGCGGGGGTGACGCCCATGGCGGCGAGCCCTTTGGGCAAGCCCAGGCGTTGGTTGAGCGCAATCAAGGCGTGGGCAATGGCCTCGGCCGCTTCGGATGCGTTGGCGGGGTTGCCCAGCCCCAGGGTTTGTGCCATGCGTTCGAGACGGCGCTCTGCCACCACCGAAGGCGCGTGCGCATTAAAGCGCACCACTGCGGGCAAGAACATGGCGTTCAACGTCCCGTGGTGGAGTTTGGGATTCACCCCGCCCAAGCTATGGCTGAGCGAATGCACGCAACCCAGCCCCTTCTGGAAGGCCATAGCCCCTTGCATGGAGGCGCTGAGCATTTGCAAACGCGCTTCGGTGTTTTGGCCATTGCGGGTGGCGGTTTCGATGTGTGTCCATCCGCGCGCAAGCCCGTCGAGTGAAATCCCATCGGCTGGCGGATTGAACGCGGCCGACATGAAGGTCTCCATGCAGTGCGCGATGGCGTCCATGCCGGTGGCTGCGGTCAGCCCTGGGGGCAAACCCAAGGTGAGTTCTGGATCGAGCAAAGCCGCTTTGGGCATGAGGTTCCAGGAGTGAAACCCGAGCTTGCGGCCGTCATCCACAATCACGATCGCCCCCCGCGCGACCTCACTGCCCGTGCCCGCGGTCGTGGGAATCGCAATCAAGGGCAAGACCTTATCTGTGATGCGGGGTGAGCCGCCTTCGATGGTGGCATAGTGGGTGAGGGGGCCTTCATGGGTGGCGGCAATGGCAACGCCTTTGGCGCAATCGATGGCCGAGCCCCCCCCTAGTGCGACCAAACCGTCGCAGCGGTGCTCGCGTACCAAGGCTTGGGCCGCCCGCACCGAGGCTTCTGTGGGGTTGGAAGGGGTGCCGTCGTACACCGCAATCTCCTCCAGGGAGGCCGTCTGTAGCACCGCCAAGGCCTTGTCTAGCACGCCTGCGGCGCGAATGCCTGCATCGGTCACCACCAAGGGGCGGCGGATGCCCACGCGGGCGAGCTCGGCGGGGAGTTGACGCAAAGCCCCGGCTTCAAGGGTAATTTGGGTGAGGTAGAAAATTTGCGACATGGCACACTATCCCTGATTTGAAAAACGTTGTTCACTGCATGAGTCACCCGCGCAACCCTCAGTCCCTTTTGACCCCTGCCATGCGTCAGGTGCTTCACGGTATCGCCAAATTAGGGCGTCCTCCGCTGGCATTGCTCACGCCGGATCAGGCCAAGAGCAATTATGCCGCCGGTGCGGGCGTGCTGGAGGTCGAGCCGCACAAGATGGCGCGCGATGAAACCCTGCACATCCCCACCCGCGATGGCCAAAGCCTGCGCGCCCGGCTCTGGACCGAGCGCATGCAAGCGGGCTTACCGGTGCTCATTTATTACCACGGCGGCGGCTTTACGGTGGGCAGCCCCGAAACCCACGCGAGCCTCTGTCACCACCTGGCACACCTGGCGCAATGCGCCGTGATCGCCCCGGACTATCGCTTGGCGCCAGCGCACCGATTTCCGACCGCCCATGAGGATGCCGTGGACGTGCTCGCCTGGGTGCGTGACCACGCCGATGCCCTGGGGCTCGACGCCACGCGCATCGCCATCGGGGGCGACAGTGCGGGGGGCACCCTCACCGCCGCCACGGCCATCGTCGCGCGTGACCAAGGCTGGCCCCTGGCCCTGCAACTCATGTTCTATCCGGGCACTTCCCCTACCCACATGCCCTCGGCAGAAACCTTTGGGGCGGGGTTTCTGCTCGAAAAAGCCAGCGTGGATTACTTTTACGGTCATTACCTGAGCGATCCCGCCGAGCGGCAGGATCCGCGCTTTTCGCCTGAATTGGCCCGCAACCACCAAGGACTTGCGCCGGCCTGGATTGGCTTGGCCGAGTGCGACCCGCTGGTGGATGAAGGCGTGCGTTACGCTGATGTACTGCGCCAGGCCGGTGTGCCAGTCGCACTGGAAATCTACCGCGGCGTGGTGCACAGTTTTATTCAAATGGGGCGCGTGATCCCCGAAGCCTTGCAGGCCCGCCAGGATGCGGCCCGGGCCCTGCGTCACGCCTTTACAGGAGAACCCACATGAGTTTGAGCCGAGATGCCTTTCGGATGCGCCATCGCTTGCGGGTGCGCTGGGCGGAAGTGGATTTGCAAAAAATTGTCTTCAATGGCCACTACCTGATGTACCTCGATACTGCCATGGCCGACTATTGGCGTGCCTTGGCCCTGCCGTACGAGGCGACCATGCATGCCTTGGGCGGTGATTTGTTTGTCAAGAAGTCGAGCCTGGAGTACCACGCCTCAGCCTATTACGATGACCAGTTAGAAGTGGGCTTGCGCTGCGAGCGCGTGGGCAACTCCTCCATGCTCTTCATGGGTGGGGTGTTTCGGGGGGAGAAGCTTCTGGTACATGGCGAACTCGTCTACGTTTATGCCAACCCCGCCACCATGACCTCACAACCCGTGCCCGAGAGCTTGCGCCAGATCTTGCTCGGTTTCGAGCAAGGCCAGCCCATGACCGAAGCTCAGGTGGGAGACTGGCCAGCGCTACGCGAAGCGGCCATGGCCGTGCGCACCGCCGTGTTCGTGCAAGAGCAGGGCATCCCACTTGAACACGAGATGGATGCACTCGATGCCAGCGCCACCCACGTGGTATTGCGCAACCGCTACGCCGTGCCCATTGGCACGGCGCGCCTGCTCCAACCCAGCCCCGGCGTGGGTCAAATTGGCCGTATGGCGGTGGTGCGGCTCATGCGCGGGAGTCACTTTGGTGCCGAATTGGTGCAGACCTTGCTCGGCGTGGCCCGCCAGCGCGGCGACCGCGAAGTGATCCTGCACGCCCAATGCACGGTGCAAGGCTTTTACGAGCGTTTGGGCTTCCAGGCCGAAGGCTCGGTGTTTGTGGAAGAAGGCATCGACCACATCGCCATGCGGCGCAGTCTGTAAGCGGCTTTAAATGTCGTCGCGAATGGCGTAGGGCAGGGGCCAAGGCTCGCCCAGGCCTTGGGCTTGGGTGGCGCCATCGACCATCACCGCCAGCACCCAGTGTCGATCTTGCCAACTCGCCGCCGCGGCCACTTGGCCCACGACGCGCTCGGGCTCACCCGGCGCACTCAATTCGGCCCCCACGGCCAAGGGCATCGTTGCCTCGAACAAGGCCGCCCGGCGTTTCAAGTTCCCGCGAAACTGGCTGCGCGCCACCACTTCTTGGCCGGGGTAGCAACCCTTGCGGAAATTCACCCCGCCCACCGATTCGTAGTTCAGCATTTGGGGCACAAAGGCTTCAAAGATGGGGGCTGTCACCCATACCACCCCACTGAACACTTCCCCCACCCGCCACGCGGCTTCGGGTAGCGCGGCGTCTGCCGGTGCCGTCGTGCCCGCGGGGGCGAGCCACAAGGCGCGGGGGTGCGTGGCCACGGGCGACAACACCCAGGCCTCGCCACCCGCGTAGCTCAGGCGGGTACCGGCTTGGGCATCGGGGTGGGCTTGGGCAAATGCTCCGCCCAGCAGGCCCCTCAATTCGTAATCCGCGCTCGCATCGCGCAGTTTGACTTGGGCGCGCAGGACGAAAAGGCTCAGGCGTTTGACGGTTTGGGCGATCAACTCGCGCGCGAGCACCAGCAGCACCCGCTCGGCCTCGGGCTTGGCCAGAACGAAGCTCGCTTGCATGCGGCCTTTGGCGTTGCAAAAAGCGCCCAAACGCACTTCGGTGAGCGGCAGGAGCAGGACGTCCTGGGTGAATTGGTTGTGCAAAAACGAGGCCGCGTCTTTGCCCGTCGCCTCGATCACCCCCAAATGGGGCAGAGCGCAAGTCCCTTCAGGCAGGGCTACGGGCGATGAAACAGCAGGGGAGGGCAATTGAACTTCCATGGGTGCATTATCGGCAACTCCCAATCTCCCCAACGCCATCGTTCCTAAGGCCAAACCTATAATCCCAAGGGTGTTGAAAAAGACCTTGCTGGCCTGCGTGGCCCTGTTTCTGCTCGCCAGCGCGGCCACCGCCTGGTGGGTCTTTCGCCCTCTGCCCATGAAGGGGGCGAGTGTGGATTTGTCGATCGAGCCGCAAACCTCCGTGCGCGGCATCTCCCAGCTGGTGGTCGAAAGCGGCGTGGACATCGATTCCGATCTGCTCTACTGGTTTTTTCGCGCGAGCGGCCAATCGCGCGCCCTGCGCGCGGGCAGTTATGAAATCCAAGCCGGTCAAACGGTGCTCGATTTGCTGCGCAAGTTAAACCGTGGCGAAGAAAGTCTGCGGGCCTTTGCCCTCATCGATGGCTGGACCTTTCGCCAAGTGCGCGCTGCACTCGCGCGCGCAGAAGGTTTGCGCCGCGAAACCGAAGGCCTGAGTGATGAAGACATCATGCGTCGCCTTGGACGCAACGGTGTGGCCCCCGAAGGGCGCTTCTACCCCGATACCTATACCTACGGCAAGGGCAGCTCGGATTTGCGCTTGCTCGATCGCGCCGCCCGCGCCATGGATCGCCAACTGGCCAAAGCCTGGGCTGAGCGCGACACCGCCATCGTCCTGCGCACCCCGGAAGAGGTGCTAACCCTGGCGAGCATTGTGGAGAAGGAAACCGGGTTGGAACGCGACCGGGGCATGATTTCGCGTGTTTTCCACAACCGTCTGGCGTTGGGAATGCCCTTGCAAACCGACCCCACCGTCATCTATGGCCTGGGCGAGCGCTTTGACGGCAATTTGCGCCGGGCCGACTTGCTCACCGATCACCCTTGGAACACCTACGTGCACCGCGGCTTGCCGCCTACCCCCATCGCCATGCCCGGACGCAACGCCTTGCGTGCCACGGTTCGTCCCCCTGAGGGCCGCGCCCTTTATTTCGTGGCGCGTGGCGACGGCAGCAGCGAATTCAGCGAAACCCTCGCCGCGCACAATGCGGCCGTCGATCGCTACCAGCGGCGTAACCCCCGAGCGGGCAATGACTGAGAGGCGGACATGACCGGGCGTTTCATCAGTTTTGAAGGCATTGACGGGGCGGGCAAGTCCACGCACATTGAGGCCCTGGCCGAAGCCTGGCGCGCGCAAGGGCGCTCCGTCACGCTCACCCGCGAGCCCGGCGGCACCCCACTGGCCGAGCAATTGCGCGCCTTGGTGTTGCACCAGAGCATGGACGCCTTGACCGAAGCCCTGCTCATCTTTGCAGGCCGACGTGATCACCTTCAGCAAGTCATTGAACCCGCGCTGGCGCGCGGCGAATGGGTGTTGTGCGACCGATTCACCGACGCCACCTTTGCCTACCAGGGCGGGGGGCGGGGTTTTGACCTCGAAGTCTTGCTTACGTTGGAGCGCTGGGTACAAGCCGGCAGCGCCCCCGCCTTGGGCTTGCGCCAACCCGACCTCACCATCTGGTTTGACTTGCCCGCGGCCGTGGCCGCTCAGCGCTTGGCCGGCGCGCGCGTGCCCGACCGTTTCGAAGCCCAACCGCAGGCGTTTTTTGAGCGCGTTCGGGAGGGCTATGCCCAACGCATGGCGCAAGACCCTGCGCGGTTCCTGCGGGTGCAGGCCGATCAAGACCGCGAATCCGTTTGGCAAGATTTGCAACACCAACTGGAGGCGCGGGGATGGCGCTAACCGCATTGCCCCCCTGGCTGGATCGCCAACTGCGCACCTTGCTCCAAGGGCGTGGTCATGCTTGGCTACTGCTCGGACCCTCGGGGCTGGGGCAATATCCGCTCGCCCTGGCCCTGGCCCAATCCTGGTTGTGCTTGCAACCCGACGCCGATGGCGTGGCCTGTGGCACCTGTGCCAGCTGCCACAGCATCGCAGTTCGCACCCATCCCGATTTGTGCATGCTCATGCCTGAAGCCATGGCCTTGGATCTGGGCTGGCCGGTGGAGGAGGGGGCACTGCGCGAGATTGAGGCCAAGAAACGTAAACCCAGCCAACAAGTGCGAGTGGGGGCTGCTCGAGAGATGGTCAGCTTCACCCAGTTCACCCGCTCGGGGGGCGACCGTCGCGTGGTGTGCATTTATCCGGCGGACCGGATGAACGCCGAAGCCGCCAACACGATACTCAAATCACTTGAAGAGCCCCCTGGCGAAACCCGATTTGTGCTCGCCAGCGACACCACCCATGGTCTGTTGCCCACCATACGCAGCCGTTGCCAAGTGCACGCCTTGCAGTGGCCCTCCTTGGCAGAAGCCGTGCCCTGGTTGGTGGCCCAAGGCGTGCCGGCGGCTGATGCGCCCGTGCTCTTGCAGGCCATGGGCGGTCGACCAGACGATGCTTTGCGCGCCCACGCCGAGGGCTTACAGGCCAACCATTGGCGTGCCGTGCCCAAGGCCATCGTGCAAGGCCAGTTTGAGGCCTTGGCCGATTGGCAGGGCAGCGCTTTGGTGGAGTTGCTCCAAAAACTCTGCCACGACCTTTTTGCGGTGGGCCAGGGCGAAACCCCGCGCTTCTTTGCCCGAGAAGATCTACCCCCAGCGCCCACCTCCCCGGCGCTGGCAGCTTGGTCCCGCGAGCTTCTGGATCTGGCGCGCAGCGCCGATCACCCGTTCAAACCCGATCTCATGCGCGAAGCCCTGCTGGTGCGAGCCCAGGCGGCGATGCGCACCTCCTGAAAAACCATGTTCACCGATTCCCACTGCCACCTCAACTTTCCCGAGCTCGTGGAAAACCTTGACGACATCCTCACGCAGATGCGAAACGCCCAAGTCCATCGGGCCTTGGTCATTGGCACCACGCTGGAGGAGTTTGATGCCGTTCACCATTTGGCCGTGGCGCATCCCAATCTTTGGGCGACGGTTGGTGTGCACCCGGACAACGAGGGTGTGCAAGAGCCCACGCTGGACGACTTGGTCACACGCAGCCAGCGCCCACGCGTGGTGGGCATTGGCGAAACCGGGCTCGACTACTACCGCATTGGCGAGCGCAGCTATGCGGATATGGCTTGGCAACGTGAGCGCTTTCGCACGCACATTCGCGCGGCACGTCAGACCCAGCTCCCCTTGGTGATTCACACCCGCAGCGCGAGCGCCGATACCCTGGCCATCTTGCGCGAGGAGGGCGAAGATGGCTCGGCAGGCAGTGCGGGTGGGGTCTTCCACTGCTTCACCGAAACTCGGGAAGTGGCGCGTGCAGCCCTGGATTTGGGTTTTTACATTTCGTTCTCGGGCATTCTGACCTTCAAGAATGCCGCCGACTTACGTGAAGTCGCCCGCATGGTGCCCCTCGATCGCCTGCTCATCGAAACCGATAGCCCTTACTTAGCCCCCGTCCCGCACCGGGGCAAAACCAACAATCCCTCTTATGTGCCGCATGTGGCCGCCGAAGTCGCACGCTTGCACGAAACCACGCCCGAGGCCGTGGGAGTGGCGACGGATGCCAATTTTGAGCGCTTGTTTAACGGGGTTCTTTCGTGAGAAGTTACTTTAAAAAGTTCAAATTCCTCATTGTTTTAATTGGATTTTCAGCTTGCGCATGGGTTTCGGCAAGCTCTTTTGACCAGTTCTTCAAAGCCCTGCACTTTGACCGACCGGAAGAAATCCGGGCCTTGCTTGCCCGCGGCTTTGATCCGAATTCGGTCAACGAAAAGGGCGTTCCGGCCATCCATGTGGCCATTGAAGATCGCGCCCTGAAGTCCGCCTCCGTCTTGGTGGCCCATCCCCAATTCAAACTGGAGATCACCAACACGGTGGGGGAGACGCCGCTCATGCTTGCCGCCATCTTCGATCTGCGCGAACTCGCACACCAGCTCGTGGAACGTGGTGCGGACGTCAACCGGCCCGGCTGGACCCCACTTCATTACGCCTCGGTCAAGGGCAGGATCGAGCTGATGCGCTTGCTCATTGACAAAGACGCCTACCTCGATGCCGAATCCCCCACGGGAGATACCCCCCTGATGTTGGCCGTGCGCGATGGCAACCCTCGCGCTTGCAAGTTGTTGCTGGAGGAGGGGGCCGATCCCACGTTGGTCAATCCGCGTAACAACCATACCGCGCAAAGCCTGGCCGAGGCCTTGAACAAAACCGAGTGCGAGCGCCTGATCGTGGCCTTCACGGCCGCTTGGGAGCAAAACCTCCAACGCGCAGCCGAAGCCGAAAAGGCCCAAGACGCAGCCGAGAACGCCGCGCGCAAATAAGTTCTTCATCCCCCCCCGATTCAGCGCGGGGGGCGCTATCGCCTTCAGGGCCCACACTTGTCCGCGGTGGGGGGCTGCTGCCGCATTTAGCGGAAATTTATACGGTCGATTAGGGCCTTTTCTGTATTTAAAAGCGTTCATAATTGATCAAGCTTTAGATTTAAATAGCCATAAGATATTCGTTCGCGATCCATTGGGTCTGTGAACCTTTGAACTTTTCCGCTCTTGCAAAGGAACCCTCATGCGCTCCACGTTCACTCAACGGATGGTATTGGCAGGTTGTCGCGCGCTCAGCGTCCTGGGGCTTTGCCTGGTCTTGAGTTCGGCCTTGGCCCAAACCCCGCTCACACTCGAGCGAGTCAAGGCCAGTGGCCAGATAGCAGTGGGGTATCGCGAGTCGTCGGTTCCGTTTTCTTATTTGGACGGCAGCGGCCTGCCCACTGGTTTTAGTTGGGAGATTTGCGGGCGTATTGTGGAGCAGGTCAAACGGGTCACGGGGCGCGCCGACCTGAAGGTGACGCCCGTGGCGGTCACTTCGCAAAACCGTATTCCACTGCTGCAAAACGGCACCCTCGACATTGAGTGCGGATCAACCACCAATAATTCCGAGCGCGCCAAACAGGTGGCCTTTGCCATCAATTATTTCTACACCGGCACGCGTTTTCTGGTCAATGCGTCTTCGGGGGTTCAATCGCTGGACGATCTCAAGGGCAAGCGGGTGGTCTCGACCACCGGCTCCACCAACTACCAGATCATGCGAAACCTCAACGCCCGGCAAAACCTGGGCATTGAACTGAGCGGGTCAAGTGTTTGGGGTGCCCAAGGACAGCGGCGTGCTCGAGGGCATCCGCTATGAGCTGCTGGAGGAGTTGTGCGCCCAAGAATCCCTGAAGCTCACTTACCGTGCCATTGCGTGGACGGAAGTGCTCCAAGCCGATGAGTTGTTGCTGAGTTCAGCGAGCAAGGAAATCCTGGCGGTGACCCAACTGGATGGACGAGCCGTGGGCACGGGCAAACCTGGGCCGGTTTGGCATCGTCTCTATACCGCTTACCAAAACGCCTTGCCTGGCTAGCGCAGAGGCCAGGGTGCAAGCCTGCTTGTTGCCTATGGAAAGCCTGATTGTTAACTTAACATAATATACATCGTATCTAATCAAGGTGGAGGTGACGGGGTGAACGTTCAACCCCGTTCAGGCAAAAGCCACATTCACCTTCTTCGCGCTCTCGACCAATTCCTGCCAAGTCGCGGGATCGATACGCAGGCCTTGGGCCATGCGCTCCTGACGCGCGGCGCGCTCGGGCTCGCCGGGGAGTTGCACACCCAGCGGCTGGCCGGGCGCGGCGGGGCTTTGTTTGAGCCAGTCCAGAAAGGCGCGGGTCTCGGCAAAGAAGGCATCTTGGGTGCCGAGTTTGACGGGGTCGACCACCACGCAGAACATGCTGTTGAAGACGGCGCGACGGCCATCGGCTTCGCGGTGCCAAGTACCGCCGCCGCTCAGCGCGCCCCCCAGCAGCTCGGCCACCACGGCTAGGCCAA
>JACCDW010028832.1_pt1 | contig 10520 bp, 15 predicted proteins | sample 7449781 | NCBI WGS metagenome assembly JACCDW01 (sample SAMN15323449, study PRJNA562643) | freshwater metagenome | isolation source: river surface water | place: USA:Blue River Watershed | collected 2017-08-18
ATCAGGGGTACACCCGCTATCCGTGCCAAGAATTTGAGAATTGGAATTTAGATGAGTGCAAACGACCGCAATGCCAAGCGACGGGAATATGCACGGAAGACCTACTTGGAAACCTTACTCAGCCACAGCCAACAGCGCCCTAGATATCAGCGCCGCTTATCGCCTGAAGATATAAAAGCACGGCTGATCTTATTTATTGGCTGCACACTCTCAATCGTGTTTTTGATTGTAACTCTGGGAATTACCTACGCACTCATTTTCGTGACTCAACCCGTAGCTGCACAAGCTCCAAACGACGCAGCTTTTATTGACCTATTAAAAACGTTGGCGATCTTCTTGACTGGGTCACTTGGCGGCGTACTTGCAAGCAACGGTTTGAAAGACAAAAAGCCGTTAGACACGCCGACAAACACGCCCAATTCTTGACCTTGTCAGTCTAAAGCCTCATTCTTATGTCGGGAGCAGGCGAACGACCTTCTTCCGTCGGGAGCAAAAATGGACATGGAACAAATGATCGGCTTTGGCATGATTTACGTGATTGCCTCAGCTTGCCTTTTCTATACGCTGGGCTACAACACAGGCAAAAAGGACGGTTACCTCAAAGGCCGAATTTCTGGAATTCATATTGGCAAGCAGATTGAGCGTGAGCGCTAATGGCTTTTAACCTTTCAGATTACGAAGAGGTTCAAAGCAAAGTTCAACGCTGGATTGACGCCTATCCGCTGGGGCGCATTGAAACGTCAATCATTGAATTTAACATGAAAGACGGCTACGTCTTGGTTGAAGCTCGTTGCTATCGTGACGATTTGGCCACGCTGCCAGCTTCGATTGACTACGCACTTGAATGGCGTGATAAGTCGACCGTGTCTCGCTTATGGTGGCTAGAAAATGCCGTCACAAGTGCAATCGGACGTTGCTTAAATCAAGTTTTGCCAAGCTTGAAGAAGGCCTCAAAAGAGGACATGAGCAAAATTGAACGCCTGACCCCTGAGCAGATTAAAGCTGCACCGATTGACGCTTGGAGCATTGCACCAAATATCGGCAGCGCAGTCGAAGCTTTGGCTTCAGAGCTTGGCGGGCAGCTAATCGAAGAAGCTCCACTTTGCGATCATGGCCACATGATTTTAAAGTCTGGGGTTTCTGAGAAGACGGGGCGTGAATATCACGGCTACACATGCACGGAGCGCACAAAAGCCAACCAATGCGACGCTATTTGGTACAAATTAGACTCAAATGGAAAGTGGGTTCGTTAAATGGGTGAATTAGAAATCATCAAGCTAGACACAGGCGCACGGACAGTTTTCCAAACTGACGGAAGCGTCATCAAAGACGCGGTGATCGTGCCTGAAATTGACTGGTGCGACAAAGGCCAACACTATGCAACAAAAGCTGGCGGCCGATATCTTGACGATATGCTTTGGTATTGCGGTGCTTGTAAATGATACGCGTCGACCTTGATAACGAAATGCAGATCAAAGCAGCTGAAAAAGGGTTGGTGCGTGCGATACGCTACATTCCACAATGGGAAGGCGTGACGGTCAAGCGGAACTTTCAGCATGATCGAGAGCGACTTAACTTCCCAGCTTTCGTCATGCAACAAACCGAAGCCATAGGCGCTGAACTTGCCGTCAAAAAATACTTCAAACTCAATGACGAAGATGAAGACGACAAGAATTACAAAAACAAGGCTGACGCCCAGCTGCAAAATCTAGGGCTGGAAGTCAAATGGACAAAATGGAAAGACGGTTCGCTAATCCTGACTGACCTTGATCGCAAAGAAGACATTGCCATTTTGGTCACGGGTACAGCTCCGACTTATTACCTTTGCGGCTGGATACCGATTGCCGTTGCACGCCGTCCACAACGTCAGAGAGCTGACGGCTCATGGTGGCTGGGTCAATTAGACTTGCACCCTATGGCCAATCTGCAAAGGAGCAGCCATGCGGTTTAAATACCATTGCAGAGCTGAGAAGACGCTGACTGATCATGTAATCGTCAAGGTAACCGAAAACTTGCCAAACTACATGCACGTCGTCGAATGTCAATCTTGTGGCGTTCTAGGAATGGGGCTATTCGAAGAAGATCGGACTTACCATGCCGAGCTATGACTTCAAATGCCCAGCGTGCAGCTCACTAAAGAGCGTTTCTGCACCTTATAGCGACGTTCTAAGTGCGCCCTCATGCGACCAATGCTTGCTTGTCATGGAGCGCGTTTGGTCGTCTAATCCAATTCATTTCAAGGGCGAAGGTTGGGGTGGTTCTAAGTGATACAAGAAGGATTGTTTAATTTAAAACAGCAAGATTTAACGAGCAATGATCACTACACGCCAAAATGGGTTTTTGATCTTCTTCAACTTGAATTTGATCTTGACGTGGCTTCGCCGCCTGACGGCGTTCCGTGGATACCTGCAAAAAAATTCTTTACGCAAGAAGACGACGGACTAGCTCAAAAGTGGGAAGGCTTGATTTGGTGCAATCCGCCATTTTCTAACATTCTCCCGTGGGTCAATCGATTAAATGAACACAAAAATGGCGTTGCCTTGTTGCCTCATACCAAAGGCTCATGGAGACGTGAAGTTTGGAAAGGTGCTGACGGAATAGTGGAATGGGAGAGTTTGACTGAAATTAGATTTATTCATCAAGGCAAAGAAAAAACAATCTTTCCTACAACATTTCTGGCTGGCTGGGGTGCAACAGCACTTCAGGGATTAGCAAGAGTCGGTCGAGTTAGATGAGAACCGAAATCAAACACGTTTGCGATTGTGGCAAGACCTTCAACATTGACAGCGCAAGGCCACTCGTTGCCGTCACTATCTTGCAAGTTTCGATCAAGAACCATTCAGAGAATTGTGAGAAGGCTTGTGGATAACTTGTGGACAACACGCCAGAGACACGCTCGACTTATCCACATTCTTGACACCTATTTGACACGACCATTACGCTCCACTCGCACGCAGCGAGCGCCGAAGGCTGGTAGCTCGCGCGTTCGATTGGTGCTTTTGGCCAGTCTATTGTTTAACGCGGTTGGCGTTACACCTAGCCATTCGGTAACTGAGAGCAAAAAAGAAGATAAATACAAGCTATACGCACATTCAAGAATTGAAAACTGGACTCAATTCGTTTGCTTTCATAAACTAATTGAAAAAGAAAATTCAACGTGGTCACCCAGCGCTCGCAATGGCTCGCACTATGGCATAGGCCAAATGCGGAATGAGACTTACAAGCGACTTGACGGATATAGTCAAATTGACTGGACTTTGCGTTATATAAAGAAACGTTATGGTTCAAACTGCAACGCATGGCGCTTCTTCGAAAGGAACGGTTATCACTAAATGAGTGCATTGAAAGACAATGGTTCGACAACAGCATGGCGCAAGATCAGACAGCGCATACTTCAGCGGGATCAGAATTGTTGCTATTGGTGCGGTGGAGAAGCCAACACAGTCGATCATTTAATCGAACGAAGTGCAGGCGGTACAGACGACGAACAGAATTTGGTTGCAGCTTGTGCAAAGTGCAATTATGGGCGTGTAGGCTCAAAAGCGCTTAGGGGCGGGTTTTTTAATAACGACAGAACACCCCTGACTCTCCGTGTTCCTTTTACCCCCAAAACGGGTCAATAAGCCATGACTAGCCACGCAGAGGACTCAAAGAGCCTCGAAGGGGCTGAAAACGTCTCAAATCGGCTGCTATCGGTTTTGGGTAGAGACACAGAACCGCTTTTCGGGTCTCCAACCCCCAGAATTCACACGCCACTCAACGATTTGCCCTCACGCGGGCTGGAACTCGTAGACTTGGCGTCTAGTTTGAAGATCGAACTCATGCCGTGGCAAAAATTTTTCCTTGAACACGCTCATAAAGTCAAGAGTGACGGGCGCTGGGCTACCCCCGTGGCAGTCTGCACGGTTGCTCGTCAAAATGGCAAAAGTTTTCTAATGCAGCTGCGAATTCTTGGCGGTCTTTTCCTATGGAATGAGAGCTTGCAAATCGGCTCAGCTCACCGCCTCTCAACGTCGCTGGAGCAATTTCGGCAGCTTGTTTCGGTGATCGAAAGCCAAGATCACTTGGCCAAGCAAGTCAAGCGAATTCGTTGGACTCACGGCAGCGAAGAAATCGAAACGGTTCACGGAACTCGGTTCATTGTTAAAGCTGGCGGCTCAGCTGCTCGCGGTGTTTCCAAGCCTGAGACCATTCACCTCGACGAACTTCGTGAGATGAATGATCTCGAAAGTTTTGCTTCGCTTCGTTACACGCTAATGGCTGCCAAAAATCCTCAAATCATCAGCTACACAAACGCAGGCGACGCCACGTCGGTCGTTTTGAATTCTTTCAGGGATAGGGCGCTCGCCTCGATCGCTGGCGGAGCTGACGACATTGGCTACTTTGAATGGAGCGCACCGACCGACGACGTACAAGACCAAAAGAATTGGCTGGCCGCAAACCCAGCTATTGGCCACACGATCAACATTGACAACATCAAGGCCGTTTTGAATGACCCGCATGACGTTGTCATGACGGAAGTCTTGTGCCGCTGGGTTCAGTCAATTTCAAGCTGCGTCGGGTCTAATGAATGGGCAGCTTGCGCCGACGATAAGTTCGACCTTGACCCTGAGAAGCTGACGTGGCTTGGCCTCGACTTGTCGCCTGATCGCAAATTCGGGGCGCTTGTTGGCGCTCAAAAGCTGGGCGACGAGACTTTCGGCGTAAAGCTTCTTCACACTTGGAGCAACGAAATACAGCTGGACGACAAAGCGATCGCAAACGACCTCGCGCCGTACGCTCGAAAGTATCCGCTGGAATATCTGCTATACAGCCGAAGAACTAGCGGCGCGGTTGCGTCTCGTCTCGTTCCCGCTGGAATTCCAATCTTCGACATGGACGCCGCCTACCCACAAGCTTGTGACGAAATGCTGGGAGCGATCAACTCAGGGCGCTTGCGGCATAAACCGAACAAAGAGCTAACGGCTCAAATGCTTTCGGCCGTGCAGCTGCGTAGAGGTGACGGCGGTTGGGTCATTGGAAGAAGAGCTTCACAGTCTGCCGTTTGCGCTGCCGTGGCCGTCGCACTTTGCACACACTTTGCGACACGCCCAGAGACAGACCTTGACATCATGGTCGGCTAGTTGTATCGCGCGCCATAAAATTGGCGCATGGGAATTCGAAGCGTACTTTTTCCAAAGGTCGAAGCGGCTCAACGTCCGATTGACGTTGAAGCTTCTCTCGCGCCTTATTACTCAGAGACTTCGCCATTCTTCTTCGCAGGAATAACTTCCGCGACACGTGGGGAAGCGATCAGCGTGCCAGCGGTCGCGCGCTCCGTCGGAATTCTTCAAACTATTGCTTCGTTGCCCATGCACGTGCGCAACGTAGCAACTGGCGAGAAGGTTCAAGCGCCACGGGTTATCAACCAACCTGACCCACGTATCGCAGGAAGTGTTTTCTGGTCTTGGATAATTTCAGACCTCATCATGCACCCGTCAGCTTATGCGCTCGTCATGGATAGATATGCGGACACGGGAAGAATTCGCGCAATGGAACGCGTTGCGCCTGAACGCGTAACCGTACAAATCGACGCGCTCGGTTATGAAATTACGGCTTATCAAATCGACGGCACTTACGTCGACCCAAACAATTTGGTTGTGTTTGCTGGCGACGGTGAAGGATTGTTGCAGCGCGCAGGCCGAACAATCAAAGCAGCGGTTGCACTCGAAAAAGCTGCTATGAATTTTGCAACCGAACCAATTCCGCAAATGGTTTTGAAATCAAATGGAACTTCGCTCCCAGCTGATCGCGTTGCAAAGCTTCTTTCTTCATGGCGTACAGCTCGCGCAAATAAATCGACCGCGTTTCTAAATGCTGACGTAACACTTGAAACTTTGGGCTACGACCCAAAGTCAATTCAACTCAATGAAGCTCGCAATTATGTAGCGCTTGAACTTGCTCGCGCTTGTGGTTTGCCTGCTTATTTTGTTGACGCACAACAATCGACATTCACCTATTCGAACGCCTTAGACAAGAGGCGCGACCTCGTGGACTTCGCTTTCAGAAATTACATGAGTCAGATTGAACAGCGCATGAGCTTTGCGGATTTCGTGCCAGCTGGACAAGAAGTGAAGTTTGATCTTGACGACTTCTTGCGCGGTAACCCTTACGAGCGCGCGCAAGTTTATGAAATCTTAAATCGTATCGGCGCAATGTCGATCGAAGAAATACGCGAGGAAGAAGACATGCTGCTATGAAAAAAGTCATCACGCCAATGACAATCACCGCCGCCGACTCAAACGAACGCACGATCAGCGGTCGAATTGTTGCGTTTGAAGAAACTGGCAACGCTTCAATAGGCAAAGTTCAATTTGCAAAAGGTTCAATCGAAGCTGCGCCGGTGCTGCTCAACCTTGAACACGATCGTTCACGACGTATCGGAAAAACTTTGAGCATGGAACAAAACGAACAAGAAATCGTTGCGACTTTTAAAATTGCACAAACAACCGCTGGCAATGACGCACTTGTCGAAGCTGCCGAAGGATTGCGCGACGGTTTCAGCGTTGAAGTTTCATTCGACGAATACGAAACACTCAAAGACGGAACGGTTCGCATTTTGAAAGGCGAACTCACAGCCGTCGCTTTGACTTCCGAGCCTGCAATCCGCAGCGCACGCGTCACCGAAGTAGCTGCAACCGAAGACGAAATTTCTGAGTCTGCACCCGTAGACACAGAAGAAACACCTCAACCAACAGAAGGAGACGAAGTGGAAGACACCGTCAAGGACGCTTCAACCGCAGAGACGGTCGAAGCTGCTCAGTCAATCACCGCAGCCGCAACTTCAGTCGGGGGCTTCAAAGCAACCCCTCGCATTGAATTAACAGCGGTCAAGTACCTAGAAAACAAAATCAAAGCTTCAATGGGTGACGAAAACGCTCGTCAGTACGTTCTAGCTGCCGACAACACAACTGACAACGCTGGACTTGTTCCAACTCGTCAGCTTTCCGAAGTAATCAACGGACTCGGAACAACAATCCGCCCAAGCATTGACGCGATCTCTCGCGGTGCATTGCCTGACGCGGGAATGACTTTCGAAATTCCAAAGATCACAGCAATGCCAACCGTTGCAGTTGCAGCGGAAGACGCGATCTTCTCAGACACAGATCAAAATTCTGCGTTTCTGAGCGTGGACGTCAAGAAGTTCGCTGGACAGCAAAAATTCAGCGTTGAGCTTCTCACCAGAACTTCGCCCCTCTTTTATGATGAGCTTCTCAGAAATATGACCGCGGCAATGGCTAAGGCGCAAGACGCCTATGTCAACGCCCAACTTGTAGCAGGCGCAACAGCTGACGCAACAGGTATCACAACCTACCCAACAGCCGCGGAACTTCTCGCGTTTATTGGTCGCGGTGCAGCTTCCGTTTATGCTGCAACAGCTGGACTTGCAAATCCATTCGCACGCAACATCTTGGTGAACACTTCACAATGGTCAAACCTCATGTCACTTAATGACTCAGGTCGCCCTATTTACAACGAAGTGTCACAGCCAAGCAACCAACCTGGCCTTGCTACACCTACAAGCTTGCGCGGCCGCGTTGCTGGTCTCGATCTTTATGTCACCGCAAACACAGCGGCAACAACAGACACCGACGACTCAATCATGATCATCAACCCTGACGCATACACATGGTACGAAGGAACTTCTTACCAACTACGCGCAGAGTCAACAGCTGACGGCTCAATCACAGTCGGCGTATATTCATTCGGTGCAGTAGCGACAAAGATTGCCGCTGGCGCATTTGGCGTGAATAAGTCGTAATCGACAAACTAATCATGGCCTGCGTTCGCTCCCGAACGTAGGCCAGCCGAACGAAAGGAAAACTCATGCCCAGCATTGTTACAGCTGCACAGCTTCGCGCGGTGCTGGGCGTGAGTTCTTCCCTATATAACGACGCTTATTTGAACGAAATCATAAACACAAGCGAAGCGGTCATTTTGCCCATGCTTGTCGCTAACACTTCAGCGGTCAATTCTTACAAGCTCGACACCAACGTCGCTTACTATTACACAAACCGCGAACACCATTTCGTTGCTGGTCAATCGGTAATTGTGACGGGTTTGCCTGCGCCATTTAGCGCAACCGTCACAGTCGTCACAGCTGGCGCTTATTACTTCACCGCTGCAATTACAAACGCCAATGTAACTTTGCGCGACATAATTCCAAACGGAACCGCTACCCTTTCAGGATATTCGGCAGCCGAAATCTACGCAGGCAACGACGCCATTGAGTCGGCCATTCTTGCGGTATCGGTTGAAGTCTTTCAGTCTCGCGTTGCAGCTGGCGGCCAGATCGAAGGCGTGGACTTTGCTTCAACGCCTTACCGAATGGGTCGCAGTTTGACCAATCGCGTCTCAACTTTGCTAACGCCTTTTCTTGACGTTGAAACGGTTGTCCAATAATGCCAGCGTCAACTATTGCCGACACTCGCGCGGCTTTGGCCACGGCCTTCAACTCACTAGCTGCGACAAGCTATGGCTTCGTTCCTGAGTCACCAATCCCGCCTGCGATCGTGGTCGTACCTTCGACGCCGTACATGGAAACCGTTTTGATTAACGACTCAACGACAAAGGTGAAGCTTAATTTTGCAATCACCGCAATCGTGTCTTACAACTCGAACCCTGCTTCGCTTGATAACTTGGAGCAGCTCATAATCGGAATTCTCGCGGCAATGCCCGCGGGATACATTGTCGGCAACGTAGAAAAGCCAACGCCCCTTGAAGTGGGTGCGTCGACCATGCTTTGCGCGGACATAAACGTTTCAACCTACTACACCCAAACAAACTAAGGAGCAAAAGTGCCAACGACAATCATCACAGGCCGCGATCTCGTCTTGACGATTGCGTCCACTAACTACGACGCGCAGGCAACCAGCGCAGTTCTAGCTAACTCACCAACAATCGAAACTTATCAAACACTTGACGGCAAGGCTTACAAGCACATTGACGACCAATGGACTTTTGACGTTGAAATGCTTGCAGACTGGGGCGCTTCAGGTTCACTTTGCGAAGCACTTTGGACAGCTTGCGAGACCGCGCCAAACACAACTTTGGCCACATCATTGACAGCCGTGACGGGTGCAGTCTTTGCGTTTAACGTCATGCCAGTCTTCCCAGCGGTAGGCGGAACAGCGCCAGACGCTCAAACAGTCTCACTCAGCTTCACCGTAGTGGGAACACCAACAGAGACATTCAGCTAAACCAAACAAGTCGGGAGCAAAAATGAAACTACCAATCACGATCGAATTCAACTCAGGTGACGCGGTCACCTACGTGGCTGCGCCACCTGAGTGGATTAAATGGGAGAAGTCAACGGGCAACATCATCAGTCAAGCGCAAGACAAGATCGGCATTTCTGATCTTGTGTTTTTGGCCTATCACGCCATGAAGCGCGAAGCAGCTGGCAAACCCGTCAAACCTTATGAAGCGTGGTGCGACACCGTCGCAAACGTGACAGTTGGTGAGACAGACCCAAAAGCTACCCAGTCGGAAGCTTAAATCGAATAGTTTGGGAGCTGCGCTTGACGACGGGTCTCGCAGCTTCCGAATTCGAAACAGCTGAAGACATATTGACCGCAATCGAAATCTTGGAAAGGCGAGCGAATGACAAGTGAAGCGATTGCCTACGACAAATCTGAATTGCGTGCGATTACTCGATCATTCAAAGCAATGGACGAAGAAGCCACAGCTCAGGCTAAAGAGAAGTCGTCGGCGCTAGCTGACTTCGTACAAGGCAAAGTCACGGCTTCAGCTCGTACAACTCGCGCCATTCCAAAGGTTGCTACCCGTATCGCTGAAGGCTCAAAGGTTTCAAAGTCTTCTCGCATTGGTGAGATCAGCTACGGCTTCGCAGCTCAAAAGTTTTCAGGCGGTGCGACAACCCGCGATCTTTGGGGCGGTGCAGAATTTGGTTCAAACAAGTGGAAGCAATTCCCAGTCTGGTCAGGCCGTGAAGGTCGCGGTTCGCGTGGTTGGTGGATTTACCCAACCCTTCGAAGCGTTCAGCCTGAGATTGTTAAACGCTGGAACGAAAGTTTTGCCGAGATAGTTAAGAGGTTTGACTAATGGCTGGAAGTCGTACCCTAAAGCTTTCCATTCTTGGAGACGTTGACAACCTCAACAAATCCTTAAAAACCGCTTCGGCGGACATTGACACCTTTGGCGACAAGGTTGGCAAAGCTGGCAAAATGATCGGCGCTGCCTTCGTTGCAGCTGCCGCCGCAGCTGGGGCTTACGCGGTCAAGATTGGCATTGACGGGGTCAAAGCTGCCATTGCTGACGAGAAGGCTCAGACACAACTTGCCCGCGCGCTAGAGGCCGCCACGGGCGCAACAGACGCACAAATCAAAGCGACTGAAGACTCAATTCTTCAAATGTCTTTGGCTTCAGGCGTGGCCGACGACAGCTTGCGGCCTGCGCTTCAGCGGATAGCGATTTCGACGGGTTCACTCACTAAAGCTCAGGAATTGCTCAGCGTTGCG
>JACCDW010074775.1_pt1 | contig 10520 bp, 7 predicted proteins | sample 7449781 | NCBI WGS metagenome assembly JACCDW01 (sample SAMN15323449, study PRJNA562643) | freshwater metagenome | isolation source: river surface water | place: USA:Blue River Watershed | collected 2017-08-18
CAATCTTTCGATTTCACAATATGTTAAAGAACGTTGAAGCTTCTGCTTCCGTCTTCCCCCCGGAGTCGGGCGACCTCGTCGGTGCGCCGTTGTTTCCGTTTGGGGTTGCAAATGTAGAACGACTTTTTAAACCTGCAATACCCCTGCAGAAATTTTTTTGTTAAAAACCATCAACTCGCTGAAAAGCAGCGAGAAAAATTTCTCAAGGATTGGTTTTGGCAAGCGGAATCACTTGCCCAGCCTGCGTTTCGTGTCCGCGGAGCACAAAATGCGCGACGGCTGAACCCATCGCAATGGGGGTTACTGGAGCCGTATATCCGGGGAAGGCCTCGGCCAACATCTCGGTTTGGACGGCGCCGAGGCAGAGTGCATTGAACGCAAAACCTTCGGAACCGAGCTCCGCTTGCAGGCTTTCGGCCAACCCCGCCATGGCCATTTTGCTGGTGGCGTAGGCCAAAAGCCCCGGGTATTTGGACGCACCCTGGAATCCCCCCATGCTGCTGATGAACACGCAATGGGCGGACGGCGCGAACAACGGAAGAAGGGACTGGACCAACAAGGCCGGCCCCGACCAGTTGACCTGCCCCATTAAATCAAAGTCCTGCTGCGTGAGTTCAGTAAAGGGTTTGGACACCAGCGCACCGGCATTTAGGACGAGGCCGTCGAGGCGAACGCCTGCGAGGCTCGCAACCAAGTTCGCGCGGGATTCCGCCGAACGGTGGTCCAAAACATAGGTGCGGCAGCCTTCCAAGGCAAAGGGCGAGCGCGAGGTAGCGTGCACGACGCAGCCCGCTTCGGCCAAAGCGCGAGCAGTTTCGCGTCCGATTCCGCGCGACGCGCCGGTAACTAATACGTGCTTCATAACGAGCTTGGGTTCGAGGTGCTGCATCCGCACGAGTCCGCGCACGAGGGTTTAGGCACGAGCCGCATCGCCAGGGCGAGCACGCTCCACCAAAAAAGGGTCCAGAGAACGACGGCACTCATATACTATATAGTAAGGTAGGAAATGAAGCGGAACGCCGACCAAGCCGCCACATAGGCAACCGCCGCATAGGCGGCGAACTGAATCAGCGCGAAGCGCCAGCTGCGGGTCTCGCGCACCACCACGGCAAGGGTACTCATGCACTGCAGGGCAAAGGCGTAAAACACGAGCAGCGAAACGCCCACAGCCAAATTGAAGTAGGGCTTGCCCGTATTTGGGTTCAGTTCCTTGGCCATCCGCTCGCGGACCGGCGCGATTTCGTCGCCGTCTACACTATATAAGGTAGCCATCGTGCCCACGAACACTTCGCGGGCGACAAAGGATGAAGCAATGGCTACCGAAATCTTCCAGTCGTAGCCGAGCGGCTCCAATACGGGCTGAATTCCGCGACCGATGCTGCCCAGGTAGCTATCCTCAATGGGAATGGGTTCGTATTCCGCACTAAAGTTGGGAAGGCCCTTGGGTCCACTGCTCGCCAAAAACCAAAGCACAATACTGATGGAGACGATGATTTTACCTGCTTCCACCACAAACGACCGCGACCGCGTCCATACGGCGGTGAAGACGTTGCGCCCAATGGGCATTCGGTACGGCGGCATTTCCATTAAAAAGGGGGCGGACTTTTGCTGCGGAACCCAGCGGTTGAGCAGTGCCGATCCGAGCAGCGCAGCCAAGAACCCAAGGGCATAAAGCCCAAACAGGGTCATGCCCTGAAGGCTAATACCCATCCACGGCGTGTTGGGCACCACGAGCCCGATAATTAAGGCGTACACCGGCAGCCGGGCACTGCAGGTCATTAAGGGGGTCACCGCTATGGCCAGCCAGCGTTCCCGCGCCGATTCCATGTTCCGCGAACTCATGACGGCCGGTATGGCGCAGGCTGTTCCGCTTACCAGGGGAACCACGGATTTGCCGCTCAATCCGAACGGCCGCATAAAGCGATCCATGATGAACACGACCCGGGCCATGTAGCCGCTCTCCTCCAGCAGCGCAATAAATAAAAAGAGCAGGGCGATTTGCGGCAGGAAGATCAGCACACCGGCAATACCCGGCAGCAGTCCGCTGGTGATAAAATGGTTGACAAAACCCGCGGGCAATTGCTGGTTAAGCCACTCGGAAAGTCGCGCGATGCCGCCATCGATCGCGTCCATGGGAACCGAAGACCCGTAAAACAACGCCTGGAACAGGGCGAACAGCACGCCGAACAACAGCATGCTGCCCCAAACGGGATGGACGACCACGCGGTCGAAGCGCGCGGCGGCCCGGCGATCGCGTACCGGGTCGTAGTGGTAGACTTTTCGCAACCATTGATTCACCCAGCGGTAGCGCTGTATGGCTTCATCGGCCCGGGCGCGTTCGGGACTTCGGCCCGACTCGCGGACCTCATCGGCAAAGTCGGCATCGCGCAAGCCGTCGAGCCACGCGCGGTAGGTCAGCCCCGCGCCGATGCAGGCCTGCTTCTTCTGAAGCCAGGGCAGGTGGGCGCCCGCAGGCTGAAAAAACGGGGTCTGCCCGCTGGGTTTCGCCGCAACAATGGCCGCGCGAAGTTCGTCAAACCCCATGCCGGTGCGGCTGTTTACCGGGACAACCCGTACTCCCAGCGCAGCTTCCAGGGCCGGCAGGTCAAGTTGCGCACCGCGTCGCTCCATTTCGTCAACCATGGTCACGGCGAGAACGGCGGGAAATCCCAAATCAAGGACTTGGGTAAATACGAACAGGCAGGTTTTCAGGTTCGTCCCGTCGGCCAAACCCACCACCACATCGGAACGCTCGGCATCCACCGAGGTAGTCAGTGCATCCAGCACGACGCGCTCGTCGTCCGATGAAGGATGCAGGCTGTAAATTCCCGGAAGGTCAACGACTTCAGCGAGGGCGTTGGCACCGAGCTTGGCCAGACCCACGTGCTTTTCCATGGTGACACCCGGGTAGTTGCCCACCTTTTGATTCAGCCCGGTGAGCCGATTGAAGAGCGACGACTTTCCCGTATTGGGACGGCCGACCAGCGCTACCCGAAGCGCGCGCTTAGGCGACATAGGGCTCGGTAATGGGAATGAGTTCGGCAAGCTCGCGCCGCATGCTCACCAAGGTGCCCTGCACGCGAAAGCAGAGGGGATCTCGAAAAGGCGCAGCAAAAACAAGTTCCACTTCCTCTCCGGGAAGGCACCCCATTTCAAACAGCTTGACCGGGAGTTCCACGGCCGCCTGCAAAATCAGGGCCTTCTGGCCGACGCCGAGCTCCGAGAGTTTCATGCTTCCAAGGTACAATGCAGCGCACGGAATTGGCGCGTATTTAGACTCATTCTAACTAAAAAATTGGGTACCGAAAAAGGGCGGAAGGTCCGCCCCGTTTCGATTTCAGAGAATCAGCGACAGCGGGCGCTCGAGGTAGCCCTTTACCGTATTCAAAAATGCTGCGCCGGTCGCGCCGTCGATTACGCGGTGGTCGCAACTCAGCGTCATTTTCATAACCTGACCCGGAACCACGGCTCCGTTCTTCACCACGGGAACATCCTGTATTCCGCCAACGGCCAAGATGGCGGCGTCGGGCGGGTTAATGATTGCCGTAAACTCCTCAATGCCAAACATTCCAAGGTTCGAAATCGTAAAGGTGTTGCCCGCCCAATCGCTGGGTTGAAGCTTTTTGTCCTTAGCTTTTTGCGCAAAACTGCGGACTTCCGACGAAATTTCGGCCAAACCTTTGGCGTCGGCGTGGCGCACCACGGGAACCAGGAGTCCATCTTCAACAGCCACAGCGACCCCAACGTGGACGTCGTAGTTCGTACGAACGCTTTCTCCCATCCACGACGAATTCACCGCAGGGTGCTTTTTAAGGGCTTTGGCTACCGACTTCACTACGAGGTCGTTAAACGAAATTTTAACGTCGCCTGCGGCATTGATTTCGGCGCGGGCTGCCGCCGCTGCCGACATATCTACCGCAATCGTCAAGTAGAAGTGCGGCGCGGTAAACTTCGACTCCGCCAAGCGCTTGGCAATCGTCTTGCGCATTTGCGAAATCGGCGTGTCGGTGAAGCCCGAACTTGGGTAGGCGATCGCAGGCGAATGCGCTGCAGCCCCGGTCGGTGCCGAAACCGGCGATGCCGCCGCGAGTTCCACGTCGCGCTTGGTGATGCGTCCGCCGTCGCCGGTGCCGCTAAGCGTAGCAAGGTTTACGCCAAGCTCGTTCGCAAGCGACCGCGCCAGCGGCGAGGCCTTAACGCGGCCGTCGGCCGATGCGGCGGGCCCATGGGCCTCCATCGGAGCCGGAGCGGCGGCCGGAGCAGCGGCCGGAGCAGCAACAGCTGGTTCAACCGCAGGAACGGCAGGAGCAGGAGCCGCAGGAGCAGCAGAAGCCGGAGCGGCAGGAGCCGCAGACGCGCCCGAAATCAAACTCGAAATGTCTTCGCCCGCAGCGCCCAAAATGGCCAAAATGCTGTCGACGGGGGCCGTTTGCCCTTCCTGAACCCCAATGTGAAGCAGTACGCCTTCTTGGCCCGGAAAGGCCTCAAAATCCATGGTTGCCTTATCGGTTTCAATCTCCGCGAGCAGTTTGCCTTCGGTAACGGTATCTCCCAATTTGGCATGCCACTTTGCGACGACCCCTTCGGTCATCGTGTCGCTCAAGCGCGGCATCGTAATTACTAGGGCCATAACTTATTCGGTAATAAAGGGGTAATCTCCGTCCACGTACACGTGCTGCCAAAGCTCTTCGGCGTCCGGGTAGGGCGACTTTTCGGCAAAATCCACGCACTCGGCAACAAGGTCCTTAACTCGGGCATCGATCGCCTCAATATCGGAGGCCGATGCCCACTTCTTTTTGAGGAGGACGTCTTTGGCCGTCAGGATGGGGTCAATCAACTGGTACTCGGCCACCTCGTCCTTGGTTCGGTAGTGCTGGGCATCCGACATGGAGTGGCCTTTGTAGCGGTAGGTGCGAATTTCCAGGAAGCTCGGACCTTCACCGCGGCGTGCGCGTTCCACGGCTTCGTAGACGGCATCGTACACCACAGCCGGATCCATTCCCTCCACCGGGGCACAGGGCATTTCGTAGCCCAAGCCGAGCTTATAGATATCGGTGTGGTTCGCGGTGCGCTCTACCGAGGTGCCCATGGCGTATCCGTTGTTCTCCACGATGAACACTACGGGGAGCTTCCAAAGCATCGCCATATTAAAGGTTTCGTGAAGCGATCCTTGGCGCACGGCGCCGTCGCCCATGTAGCAGAGCGTCACGTGGTGTTTGCCCAAGTACTTGTCGGCAAAAGCCATTCCCGCACCGAGCGGAATCTGCCCTCCGACGATTCCGTGTCCGCCGTAAAAATTGTGCTCCTTCGAAAACATGTGCATCGAGCCGCCCTTACCCCGCGAGGTACCGTCGACCTTGCCCAGCAATTCGGCCATGATTTTGCGCGGATCGACCCCAAGGCCAATGGGCTGAACGTGGTTCCGGTAGGCCGTAATCATTTTGTCGCCCGGCTCCATGGCGAGCAGCGAACCCGCAAGCACGGCCTCTTGACCGTTGTACAGGTGAAGGAATCCGCGAATTTTTTGCTGGATGTACAGCGCCGAGGTCATATCCTCAAACTTGCGCCAGAAGAGCATGTCTTCGTACCACTTGAGGTAGACCTCTTTGGTGAGCTTCTTTTTTGCCATGTTCGAATCGCGCGTAAATGCGCGGTGCAAAAGTAAGGTTAGACGGCCTTATGTGCTTGCCGTAGTTCGTACACTAACCCCCTACTTCAGGATTTGGTTCAAATCGATCAGCGCACTGAAGCGAATGGTGTTTTCGAGCGGGGAACGCACCGTTTGGTCCGCCGGGAATAAGTAGGCGAAATCAAGCCCAATGAGGTTGTAGCGCACGCCAAACCCCATGGTGAAAAAGCGGCGGTTGCCCTTGGTCACGTCTTCGTGCTGGTAGCCCGCGCGCACCGCGAATTGGTCGTTGTACCAGTACTCACCGCCCACATTAATCATGAATTCGCGCATCAGTTCCTTGAATCCATCGGGCTTAGCCGTCGGATCCCAGGACTGAATAATTCCGGGAATCACGCCAATTTTATCGTCTTTGCCCGCGATGATTTCGCTACGGTCCCCGTCGTTGTCGGCGTCCAGCAAATCCCGCTCGGGCTTGGTGGGCACCATCAATTTGTTGACGTCGGTCAGCAGGGTCAAGCGATTGTACTTGTCGAGCTTCCAGTTAAAGCCTCCGCCCAAGCGCATGTTGGTGGGAATAAAGTCGGACTCGCCGCTCTCCGAATAGCGAATTTTTGCGCCGATGTTCGAAAGCGTTAATCCGCCTACCCACTGACCGCGCTGGCCGTCGGGCATGCTGAATTCATCGCCCTGGTAAAACACACTGATGTCTGTGGCGACCGTCTGGCCCACTTTGGTCAGCTGACCCCCGACCACTTGGCCTTGTGCCAGGTCCGACAGCGCGTAGCGCAGCGAAACTCCGCCCGAAAAATGGTCGGACAGCTTGAGCGCATACGCCACATCCAGCGACATTTCGTAGGGGCGGTAGGTGCCCTGTTCTTCACCCTGCTCGTTGCGGAAGGTGATTTCTCCGAGCGAGAAGTACCGCAGGCTTGCGCCCACCCCACCGCGCTCGCCGACTCCGGCGGCCACATTGGCAAACATAAGTTCGACATCGGGCACCAGGCGGCGAAGCCAGGGTGTGTACGAAAGTCCGCCGTACACGTTGTTGCGGCCTACAAAGGCGAGTTTAGCGGGGTTCCAAAAGATGGCGTTGGCGTCTGGACTCAAGCCGATGCCCGTGTTGGCCATCCCGCCCGAACGCGCGTCCGGCCCAATGTTAAGCATGGGCATGGCGGTCGTAACCACGTTTAAATCGTTTAAGCGATCGTAAAACGTTTGGCCGTTCAGCGACCCGCTGGTCACCGCAACCGACATCGACAAAAGGAATGCGCGCTTCGTGTTCATAGAGATCGACAAATATACTCGTTCGGGATTAGGGGCGAATCAAAATCAGGCGGTCGGCTTGGTGCACCTTTTGGCCGTCTCGTGGGCGGACGACCGTAACCTTGGCCACATACCATCCGTTCGGGAGCGGGGTTCCGTTAGGGGTCGTAGCCTGCCACTCTGGGGCTTGAAGCACCGAGGACGTCGCCCGGCCAACCCATTGGTGGGCCCAAACTGCGCGGCCTGAGCCGTCGGTAACGGTCCAATCAACCTGAAGGCTGTCTCCGGATGCGTTGTGCTCAACCTGCCAGGTAGTCCAGCCCGGAGTTGGGTTGGGGAAGAGCCGCACGGCCCCTAGTTTCAGTTGGTCTCGGGATATCACCAGGAACTCAACGCTCGCTTGACGGGGATTATTGTACGTATCCCAAGCCCGAACCGTAAACCGGTGAGGACCATCGCTGAGCCCCACAAACGGCCAGGTTGCGGTTCCGCGCTGGTAGGTATTGGGGTCGGCCTGGTATCGGTCGTTCATCACCAAGGGCTCGCGCCAGTTTTCGTCAAGGTACCCAACCAAATCGTGGCCAATTCCGGCACCGATCGCGTTGATGCCGTTGGGATCCGCCAAGCGCACCAAGCCCAAGGGATCCGCGCCCGTGATGCCTCCATTCACGAAGCTGGTGTCGTCCATAAATACACGAAGCAACGGTCCGGTCGTGTCTACCGGGGCGTCACTGGCCAGATCGCCAAGGAACAGGTCCGAATTTGATCCCGCCGCGTCGCGGAGTCCGCCCTGGGCGTAGGTCAAAATTTTACCCTTTCCCCAGGCAAGCACGAGATCCAACGGCATCCGCCATTCCGCCGAAAAATGCCCGTCGCGAACGTCTACTTCGCCCTGGTAGGCCAGCTGGTTTCTAAAGGCATACGAGGCGGCGTACCCCACGTTGTCGTTGTCGAGCATGGCCCGTTGCTGAACTTTATCAAAAAGTCGAATCCGAGCGGACCCGTTGAAGGTCGAATCAACGGCCCCGTCGCGGCGGCGCACGCTTCCCCGCAAGCGAACCAGATCGAGGGCGCTCAGGCTGTCCGTGGCCACCCATTCTTCGGACGTCGGACGAAAAACCTCGATGTCGGACACCTCCATGCGCTGTTCCGGACCGTTCAAGCGCAGCGCGGGGTCGCCCAACAACGTGAAGCGCAGCTTATCCCCCGCCGTAACCGAATTTTTGGCTTTTTTAATGATTTGGCCAAAGGTTTGGTAGCGACCTTGCTCCTGCTGCAGAACCACATTAAATACGCTGTCGGTGAGCAGGGTTGCCCCTCCAACAAAAACGGCTCGGGTCGTGGTAAGCAGCGCAATGGCGCCCCCGTCGGGGTTCACCATCAGCTCTTCACCGGCCGAGGTCCGCAGCGGGTCGTCGTAGCGCGAAAACTCGCAGGTCACGGTGATGAAGAGCGGCAGCTTTACTCGGTTGCTAAAGGTTCGGCAGTCTTCAATTTGCAAAATGTCTTCGCTGGCCCAATTGACCTCGCCGCCGTGGCCGATGTAGGTGGTAATCAAATGGCCTTCGTCGACGGATCGGAGCAACTCCTCGCGAAGTTTCGGGTAGGACTGATTGCCCGCGCTCGAAACCTGAGCATAGCCGTCGGCGAAGAGCTTGCGCACGTCGAACTCGGCGTGCTGCGTGTCAACCCGCTCGGCAATTCGGTCGGCGACCAGCGTGAGAATCTGCTCCCAGTCTTCGTCGACGTCATCGGCCACGAAGTTCAGGCGCTGCCTCCAAGGACCCAGCGATTGCGCGGGATCGGCGTAGCGGTAAATTTTGGCCACGACACCTTGGGCTTCCTCGAGCGAATTAACCGGAATGCGCCCAATTCCAAGATCCAGCGTAACCGCGGCGAGGTTGGTGCCTTCCCCGGGGTCCAAATACCCATAAAAATCGTCGGAAACAAAGGACGTTTTAATGCTCATGCTCGAAGGCGACTCGTAGGCCGGAACCCAATTTTGCTGCGGACTGAGGCGCCCTTTGTAGTCGTAGGACGCGTCGCCAAAAAGAAGTACATACTGAAGCAGGGTCGAATCAGCGGGCCGGGACCACAGCATGCGAAGCAGGTTGCGCAAGCCCATTATGTCCGGGACTCCGCCCGAAAACTCTCGGTAGGCGTCGGCCACGTCCACTACGGCAACCTTAAGCCCCTTGGCGCGGTGCAGCGCGGCAAGATCTTCGGCCGCCGACTTAAACGCGCCGGGCGTAAACACCACGTAGTCCACCGAAGGCATGCCGTGGAGGTTTTGGTTGGGTATTCGGGCGCCGAGCAGCGGAGTTCGGGCGGCCGCCGGCGTGACCAGCCAAAGGGTATGGGCTGAATGGGGGGCAAGCAGGCGCGACGACGCCCCCACCTCTGCCGTATTCAGGGAACTGCCGTTGGACGTGGTCCGCCACAACCACGTACCCGCCGGAACCGCTGGGAACTGCTGCGCGGAATCCGACGGAAGCACACGGTACACCGAAATGCTGCCGGGCACAAAGGACCACGGCACATCGGCCTGAACTGCGACGTAGTCGATCCACGCCTTCGCGGCCGGATTGGCGCTGCGCTCCAGGGTGACCTCGGCGTTGCCCCAGGTATTCCCTACCGAGACCTGCGTCCAGCTCTGGGTAAACTGCCGGGCATAGGTGTCGCCGTTGATGCCCGAAACGGTTTGAAATGCTGTGCTCCCGACAAAGCCTTGACCGGTACGGAGTTCCAATTTGGGTCCAAAGACCGTCGTTCGCCCCGCACCCGACAAAACAAAACGCGCAATCGATTGCCCATCCAAGCGCGATAGGCCCAAATCTACCTGCTTGGTTAGGGTGTAGTCCAGTGCCTCGCCAAACCACGCGCGACCGCTGCCAACCAAGTTCACCAGGTCGTCTTCATGCCATGCCACATGTTCGTAGCGCGTGAGCGCACGCGCCGGCGCCGGCGGAACGGGGTAGCTTGCCATGCGCGCCCCCCCCTCGGTGGAAGTCACCAGGTAGGTTTGGGTGTCCGAATACGGGTGTTTCGGGCGGAGCCAACGGTTTGACGTGCTGTCGAAGTTCCAGCTGTGCGGACTTTGACCGAGAAAGTACAGGTAGTCGTTGGCGTCGAACTGGCCGTCGCCGCCGTCCTCAATACGAACCGGAACCGAGCGCAGATCGCTGGGATTCGCCGTGGTGGAATTGAGTTCGCTCAGCACGCCCGCCTCGCGGCCCCACAGGCCCAATTTGGCGGACTCAAAGGGCACCGTACCCAGTCCAAGCTTTTGCAAATCCGTTCCGCTGAGTCGGTACACCTGATCTTCTTCGGTGTACACTTCAGCCCAAAGTCCGCTTTTAAGCACCGAATTCGCCGGCCAATTTTGAGCCAAAAGCCCGCCAACCGGACCGATTAGCGCGGTGCAGAGTGCGAGGAAAAACGTACGAAACCGGCTCATCTTGCGTTCAAAGTTCGTAAAGTCCAACGCGGTTTTTCGATAAATCGTTTAGAAACGCTCGGAAAATCGTATAATTGTGGCTTCTAATGATGCCCTACTCCATGGCCCTACGACGCCTGATTGCGGTCGCCCTCCTGTTGGCTCACGCTTGGTCCGCCCAAGCGCAAG
>JACCDW011535560.1_pt1 | contig 10519 bp, 9 predicted proteins | sample 7449781 | NCBI WGS metagenome assembly JACCDW01 (sample SAMN15323449, study PRJNA562643) | freshwater metagenome | isolation source: river surface water | place: USA:Blue River Watershed | collected 2017-08-18
GCGTCAGCCCACGGATATTCCAGCTCGGATTCGTGCGGATTCATGGCGATTCATTCGCGACCAGATCAGGGTTGAGGGGAAGGGCGAGGGTTTGCAAACGCCGTCTGCCCGCCTACAATAGGCAGCAATTGACGTTTACGTAAACGTCCATTCTACAAGCGATCCCGCAGCCTGCGGCGCAGGCCCTGAGCAGACACCATGTCGACCTACACCATCACCGAGCTGGCCCGCGAATTCGACATCACGCCACGGGCAATCCGTTTTTACGAAGACCAGGGCCTGATTAGTCCCAAACGCGAGGGCGCGGGTGGCCGCATCCGCGTCTACGGCGCGCGCGACCGCACGCGACTGAAGCTGACGCTGCGCGGCAAGCGTCTCGGACTCACGCTGTCCGAGATCAAGGATCTGGTTGACATGTACGAGTCGCCGAAGGATTCGAGCGCGCAACTGAAGCGCTTTCTTGCTGTGCTGGCGCGGCATCGCGAGTCGCTCGAGCAGCAACGCGAGGACATCGAGATCACGCTGGAGGAGATCGCGATGCATGAACAACAATGCCACCGGCTGCTGGAGGCCGGCGCGGCGAAGCGCAAAGCGGCCGCTACCCGTCGCGCGGCTTGAGCCGCAACATCGACGAACACGAGGAGACTGCATGATCGACTTGCCCGGACTGAACTTCGATCACGGCGACGATATCGCCGCGCTGCGGGACGCCGTGCGCGCATTTGCCGATGCGGAAATCGCGCCGCGTGCTGCCGAAATCGATCGCAGCGATCAGTTCCCGATGGACCTGTGGCGCAAGATGGGCGATCTCGGCCTGCTCGGTATCACCGCAGATGAGTCCTATGGCGGCAGCGCGATGGGCTATCTCGCGCACATCATCGCGATGGAAGAGATTTCGCGCGCATCGGCTTCCGTCGGTCTGTCCTATGGCGCGCATTCGAATCTGTGCGTCAACCAGATCCGCCGCAACGGCAGCGACGAGCAGAAGGCGAAATATCTGCCGAAGCTGATCTCCGGTGAGTTCATCGGCGCGCTGGCGATGTCGGAGCCGAATGCCGGTTCTGATGTGGTCAACATGCGTTTACGCGCCGACTTCCGCGGCGATCGCTGGATTCTGAATGGCAGCAAGATGTGGATCACGAACGGCCCGGATGCGGATGTGCTGGTGGTCTATGCAAAAAACGATATCGAAGCCGGGCCACGCGGCATCACGGCTTTTCTGGTCGAGAAAGGCGCCAAAGGATTTTCAGTCGCGCAGAAACTCGACAAGCTCGGCATGCGCGGCTCCCATACCGGCGAGCTGGTGTTTCAGGATTGCGAGGTGCCGGCGGAGAACGTGCTCGGCGGGCTCGGACGTGGCGTGAATGTGTTGATGTCCGGTCTCGACTATGAACGCGCGGTGTTATCCGGCGGCCCGCTGGGCATCATGCAGGCGTGCATGGATGTGGTGGTGCCGTATGTGCATGATCGTAAACAGTTCGGTCAGCCGATCGGTGAATTCCAGCTAATGCAGGGCAAGCTGGCCGACATGTACTCAACGATGATGGCCTGCAAAGCCTATGTGTATGCGGTCGGTCAGGCCTGCGATCGCGCGAAGACACCGGAGCAGGTGCGCGCATTGCGCAAGGACGCGGCTGGCGCGATTCTTTACTCCGCCGAAAAAGCGACCTGGATGGCTGGCGAAGCGATACAGGCGCTCGGCGGCAATGGCTATATCAATGATTACCCGACCGGCCGGCTGTGGCGCGATGCCAAGCTGTATGAGATCGGTGCCGGCACCAGCGAGATCCGGCGCATGCTGATCGGCCGCGAACTGTTCGCCGAGACCGCCTGAAAGGAATCGCCTGTCATGCAGCATTTCCCCAAGCTTCTGTCCTCGCAGATCGCATTCGACATCGCGCGCGTGATCATTGATGGCTTTGACAAGCACTACCGGCTGTTCCGACAGGCGAGTCAGGCGGCGCGGCGGCATTTCGAGCGCATGACCTGGCAGGAGGCGCAGTCGGAGGCGCGCGAGCGTATCGCCTTCTATGACCGCCGTGTGCAGGAGTGCGTGCAGGCGCTTGAAGATGAATATGATGAAGAAGAATTGACCGACGATGTCTGGCGCGAAGTGAAGCTGCACTACATCGGCATGCTGACGGGACACCGTCAACCGGAGCTGGCTGAAACCTTCTTCAATTCGGTTTGCTGCAACATCCTGCACCGCACCTACTTCAATAACGACTTCATCTTCGTGTGGCCGACGATCTCGACCGAGTACATCGAGCCGCGCGAAGGCGTGCCCGCCTACCGGGTGTATTACCCGGGTAAGGATGGCATGCGCAATGCGCTGCGCCGCCTGATTACGAATTTCCAGTTCGAGGGTGATTTCGCGGATCTTGAGCGCGACCTCGCGCTGGTCGAGGCGAGGCTGAGCGCGTTGCCCGGCAGCGAAATGCCGGAGGCGAATTATCAGCTTCAGGTGTTGTCATCGCCGTTCTTCCGGAACAAGGGTGCTTATCTGGTCGGCCAGCTGGTCAATGGCAATTACAGCCACGGTTTCGTGATTCCGGTGCTGCACAATCGTGGCGGCGCGTTGTTCCTTGATGCGCTGCTGACCGATCCCGACCAGATCGCGTTGCTGTTCTCCTTCACGCGTGCCTATTTCATGGTCGATATGGAAGTGCCGTCAGCCACTGTGAAATTTTTACGTACCATTTTGCCGAGCAAGCCGCGCAGTGAGATCTACACCATCCTCGGTCTGCAGAAGCAGGGCAAGGCCGGGTTCTACCGCGACTTTCTGCATCACCTCGCGCACTCGTCCGACAATTTCGCGATCGCGCCCGGTATTCGCGGCCTGGTGATGGTGGTGTTTGCGCTGCCGTCGTTTCCGTATGTGTTCAAGGTGATCAAGGACTTTTTTCCGGCGCCCAAGGAAACCACGCGCGAGTTGGTGAAGGAAAAATATCTGCTGGTGAAATACCATGACCGCGTCGGTCGCATGGCCGATACGCTCGAATACTCGAACGTCGCCTTTCCGCGCTCCCGCTTTCCCGACGAGCTGCTGGCTGAGCTGAAGCAAGTCGCGCCATCGCTGATTGAAGAAGATCTCGATCAGGTGATCGTGAAACACCTGTACATCGAGCGCCGCATGACGCCGCTGAATATCTGGCTGACTGAAGCGGAGGCCGCCGGTGATGATGCGAAACTCGAGCATGGCGTGCGTGAGTACGGTCACGCAATCAAGGATTTGGTCGCGGCGAATATTTTTCCCGGCGATATGCTGTACAAGAACTTCGGCGTCACGCGTCAGGGCCGAGTGGTGTTCTATGACTATGATGAGATCGAGTACATCACCGACTGCAATTTCCGCGACATACCGGCGCCGCGTAACGAGGAAGATGAGATGGCCAGCGAGCCCTGGTATCACGTAGCGAAGAATGATGTGTTCCCGGAGCAGTTCGGCGTTTTCCTTCTCGGTAATCTGAAAGTGCGTGAATACTTCATGAAACATCACGCGGATCTGCTCACGGCGGATTACTGGCGACAGCGCAAGGCGCGTATTCTCGAAGGTCAGGTCGAGGATGTGTTCCCGTATCCGCAAGAAATTCGTTTCATTCATCAGCAAGGCGCGAACGCGCCGGCAGCGAAAGCAGCCTGAGCCAACATCAGCGGAGACTTTATGCAGGATCCTATTGTTATCGTCGGCGCCGCACGTACGCCTATGGGCGCGTTTCAGGGCGACTTCGCGTCGCTGGCGGCGTCTGATCTCGGCGCAGTGGCGATACGCGCGGCGTTGCAGCGTGCCGGCGTGAATCCGGAAAAGGTCGACGAAGTCATCTTCGGCAACTGCCTGATGGCAGGACAGGGTCAGGCGCCGGCACGGCAAGCGGCGATCAAGGCCGGGGTGCCGGTATCGGCCGGCGCGGTCAGTTTGTCGAAGATGTGCGGCTCGGCCATGCAGGCCACCATCTATGCCGCTGATTCGCTGGTCGCAGGCACGAATGCGGTGGTGGTGGCCGGCGGCATGGAGTCGATGACGAATGCGCCTTACCTGATACCGAAAGCGCGCGGTGGCTATCGCATTGGTCACGGCGTGCTCTATGACCACATGATGCTCGATGGTCTCGAAGATGCGTATGAGCGCGGACGGTCGATGGGAACGTATGCGGAAGAGTGCGCGGCGTCCTACCAGTTCACGCGCGAAGCGCAGGATGCGTATGCGATCGCATCGGTAAAACGCGCGCAGACAGCTGCCGCCGACGGGGGTTTTGGTTGGGAGATTGCGCCGGTCACCGTCGCCGGCAAGGGCGGCGAGATCGAGATTGCGAAAGACGAAGGGCCGCTGAAAGCCCGACCCGAAAAGATTCCGGCGTTGAAGCCCGCATTCAGCAAGGACGGCACGATTACCGCTGCGTCATCCTCCTCTATCAATGATGGTGCCGCCGCGTTGGTATTGATGCGCGCGTCAACCGCCAGCCAGCTCGGCATCACACCGATTGCGAAGATCGTCGCGCATGCGCGGCACTCGCAGGCGCCGAATCTGTTCACCACCGCGCCGGTCGGCGCCATTCATAAGCTGTATGACAAGACCGGCTGGTCGACGCAGGATGTCGACCTCTTCGAGATCAACGAGGCGTTTGCGGCGGTGGCGATGGCGGCGATGAAGGAGCACGGCATCGCGCATGAGAAGATCAATATTCATGGCGGTGCGTGCGCGCTCGGTCATCCGATCGGCGCCTCTGGCGCGCGCATCATCGTCACGCTGCTCGGCGCATTGAAGCAAACCGGCGGGCGGCGCGGTGTCGCGTCGCTGTGTATCGGTGGCGGTGAGGCGACCGCGATGGCACTGGAGATGCTGTGATGGCGCGCACCGCTTTGGTCATCGGCGCATCGCGCGGTATCGGACGTGAATTTGTACGGCAATTGATGGCGGACGGCTGGAAGGTGTTCGCCACCGCGCGCGACGAGACCGCGTTGGCCATGCTGACGCAGGAAGGCGCGCACGCAATGAAGATTGACGTGACCAAGGCGGAGTCGCTGGCCGAACTGCCGTGGCGTCTCGATGGTGAAAAAATCGATCTGGCGCTGTATGTGGCTGGTGTCTTGCCGGGCTGGGACGGCGCAGCCGAGGCGCCGACGGCTGCCGCTTTCGATGCAACGATGCAGGCGAACGTGCTCGGTGCGATGCAGGCACTGCCCTTGCTCGCGCCCTTCGTCGCCGATGCACAGGGTCGTTTCGTGTTTCTGTCGAGTGTGATGGGCAGTATCGCTGGCGCCTCGACCAGCACCGCGTGGCTGTATCGCGCGTCGAAAGCGGCGCTGAACATGGCGGTATATTCCGCGCGCCATGATTATCCGGACCTGACACTGGCCGTGATGCATCCCGGCTGGGTGCAGACCGACATGGGTGGCCCGGGCGCGACGGTCGCGGTGCAGGACAGCGTGAGCGGGATGTTGAAGGTCATCGCGACGCTGACGCCTGCAGACTCCGGGTCTTTCTACAGTTATGACGGTAAAAAAATAGCGTGGTGATGATTGGCGGGTAGAGCAAAGCGATACCCACCACTTCGATCATTCGACCATTGAAACCATGATCCTCTCCGACCAACATCAAATGATCCGCGATGCGCTGCGCGATTTCTCGCAGCAGCAGCTCGCGCCGCACGCAGCGACCTGGGATCGTGAACGCCGCTTTCCGCGTGAGGCATTGAATCAGCTTGCGCAACTCGGCGCCTTTGGCGTGACGGTGCCGGAAGCGCTCGGCGGCGCCGGCCTCGACTATCTGGCGCTGGCGATCGTGATCGAGGAAATCGCTGCTGGCGACGGCGGCACCTCCACCATTATTTCGGTCAACAACTGTCCGGTGTGCAGCATCGGCATGGCCTATGCCAATGAAACGCAGCAGCAGCAATGGCTGAAGCCCCTAGCCAGCGGTCAGATGCTCGGCGCGTTCGCGCTCACTGAGCCGCAAGCGGGCAGCGATGCATCGGCCTTGCGCACCACCGCGCATCGCGATGGCGATCACTATGTATTAAACGGCGTGAAGCAATTCATCACCAGCGGTAAGCATGCCGATGTCTGCATCGTGATGGCTGTGACCGACAAGGCGGCCGGCAAGCGCGGTATCAGCGCGTTCTGGGTACCGACGAACACGCCCGGTTACGTGGTCGCGCGTGTCGAAGACAAGCTCGGCCAGCATTCATCGGATACTGCGCAGATTCTGTTCGAGAATTGCCGGATACCGGCGGCAAATCTGATCGGTGACGAGGGCATGGGTTACCGGATTGCGTTGTCCGGTCTCGAAGGCGGGCGCATCGGCATTGCCGCGCAGGCGGTTGGCATGGCGCGTGCCGCGTTTGATGCAGCGCTCGCGTATGCGAAGGACAGGGAAAGTTTCGATCAAGCGCTGTTCGAGCATCAGGCCGTGCAATTCCGGCTGGCCGACATGGCCACGCAGATCGAGGCAGCGCGTCAGCTGGTATGGCATGCCGCAGCGATGAAGGATGCGGGCCTGCCCTGCCTGAAGGAGGCGGCAATGGCGAAGCTGCTGGCGAGCGAGATCGCGGAAAAGGTCTGCAGCGATGCGATACAGATTCACGGCGGCTATGGTTACCTCGCCGATTTCCCGGTTGAACGCATCTACCGCGACGTCCGCGTGTGCCAGATTTATGAAGGCACCAGTGACATACAAAAAATCCTGATTGGCCGCGCACTGGCCTGATACCCATGACAAAAAAAGATGATGTAACGGATGTATGTCCGTGTGGCGGTAAGCTGTTTCAGAGCTGCTGCGGTCCCTATCTCGCCGGCGTGGCGGTCGCTGACACTCCGGAAAAGCTGATGCGCTCGCGCTATACCGCGTATGTGACCGGCACCGAGGATTATCTGAAGGCGACCTGGCATCCGTCGACACGCCCGCAGGAAGCGGTGACGGAACCCAGCGTCAAATGGCTGGGTCTCGATGTGAAAGCAGCGACACAGCAGGGCGACAATGCGACCGTGCACTTCGTCGCGCGTTGCCGCGTTGAAGGCAAGGGCCGGCGGCTCGACGAAACCAGCCGCTTCGTATTCGAAGACGGCCTGTGGTTCTATGTCGATGGCGACTTTTCAACCAACGACTAAGCGGAGATTCGCACGATGCCTGTACTCGAATCGAAGCTGAACACACGCTCACCCGAATTTCTGGCAAATGCTGCCGCAATGCAGGCGCTGGTGGATGATTTACGCGCGCATTGCGAGCGCATCGCGCTCGGTGGCGGACAGGCTGCGCGGGACAAGCATGTCGCGCGCGGTAAGCTGCTGCCCCGTGAGCGTGTGCATCAGTTGCTTGACCCCGGCACGCCGTTTCTCGAGTTCTCGGCGCTGGCCGCCTTCGACATGTACGACAATGCGGCGCCGGCAGCCGGCGTGATCACCGGTATCGGCCGCGTGAAAGGCCAGGAATGCATCATCGTCTGCAATGATGCGACCGTCAAAGGCGGTACCTATTATCCGATGTCGGTGAAGAAGCACTTGCGCGCGCAGGAAATCGCGCAGCAGAACCGGCTGCCCTGCATCTATCTCGTGGATTCCGGTGGCGCGAATCTGCCGAATCAGGATGAAGTCTTTCCGGATCGGGATCATTTCGGTCGTATCTTCTTCAATCAGGCCAATATGTCGGCCGAAGGCATACCGCAAATCGCTGTGGTGATGGGCCCATGCACTGCCGGCGGTGCGTATGTGCCATCGATGAGCGATGAATCCATCATCGTAAAAAATCAGGGCACGATTTTCCTCGGTGGTCCGCCATTGGTCAAAGCAGCGACCGGCGAAGAAGTCAGTGTCGAAGATCTTGGTGGCGGCGATGTGCATACGCGGCTCTCCGGCGTGGTCGACCATCTGGCGCAGGATGATATGCATGCACTGGCGATCGCCCGCAATATCGTCGGCAACCTGAACCGCAGCAAGCCGCCCACGCTGGTGCTGCGTGAGCCGGTCGCGCCAAAATATGACGCGCAGGACATCTATGGCGTGATACCAACCGACACCCGTAAGCCTTTCGATGTGCGCGAAGTGATCGCGCGTATCGTCGACGGCAGCGAATTCGACGAGTTCAAGGCGCGTTTCGGCAGCACACTGGTGTGCGGCTTCGCGCACCTGCACGGCATGCCGGTCGGCATCGTCGCCAATAACGGCATTCTGTTTTCTGAATCGGCAGTCAAGGGCGCGCATTTCATCGAGCTGTGCTGTCAGCGCAAGATACCGCTGGTGTTCCTGCAGAACATCACCGGTTTCATGGTCGGTCGCAAATACGAAAACGAAGGCATCGCACGCCATGGCGCGAAGATGGTCACCGCGGTGTCCACTGCGCAGGTACCGAAATTCACCGTGATTATCGGTGGCAGCTTTGGTGCCGGGAATTACGGCATGTGCGGCCGCGCATTCGGCCCGCGCATGCTGTGGATGTGGCCCAACGCGCGCATCTCGGTGATGGGCGGCGAACAGGCAGCCTCTGTGCTCGCAACCGTGAAGCGCGACGGCATCGAGGCCCGCGGCGAGCAGTGGAGCGCGGACGATGAGGCTGCGTTCAAAGCGCCCATCCGCGAGCAGTATGAAAGACAGGGTCATCCTTACTATGCCAGCGCGCGGTTGTGGGACGATGGCGTGATTGATCCGGCAGATACGCGCACCGTGCTCGCGCTGGGGTTATCGGCCGCGCTGAACGCGCCGATACCGGAGACGAAGTTCGGCGTGTTCCGCATGTAAGTCAGCTCCTAACCACCACGCTTTTCTGGAAACCATGAAGTAATGAATCAGCACGTCAATCGCGACTGGGTCGCGCGCAGTCTGGCCAGTGTCTGGCATCCATGCACGCAGATGCAGCATCATGAAGCGCTGCCGCTGGTCGCGCTCAGCCATGGCAAGGGCGCGTGGCTGTATGACCATGAAGGTCGCCGTTATCTGGATGGCGTCAGCTCGTGGTGGGTGAACTTGTTCGGGCATGCGAATCCGCGCATTAATGCGGCATTGAAAGACCAGCTCGACCGGCTCGAGCATGCGATGCTGGCCGGCTTCACGCATGAGCCGGTGGTGCAGTTGTCCGAGCGGCTGGCGGCAAAGACGGCGCATGCGCTTGGTCATTGTTTCTTCGCGTCCGATGGCGCATCTGCGGTAGAAATTGCGCTGAAGATGAGTTTTCATTACTGGCGTAATACCGGGCGTGCGCAAAAGCAGGAGTTTGTCTGCCTGTCGGGTAGCTATCACGGCGAGACCGTCGGTGCGCTGGCGGTCACTGACGTGCCCATCTTCACGGAGGCCTATGGCGCGATGTTCAAGCGCGCGCATGTGGTGGCCTCGCCCGCTGCAGTGGAAGAAGCCGAGGCGCTAAAGCAGATGCGCGTGCTGTTCGAGCGGCGCGCATCGCGAATTGCCGCAGTGATCGTCGAGCCGTTGGTGCAATGCGCGAGCGGCATCGCGATGTATGAGCCTTCGTACCTGACCAAGCTGCGCTCACTGTGTGATGAATTCTCCGTGCATCTGGTCGCCGACGAGATCGCCGTCGGTTGCGGTCGCACCGGCAGCTTCTTCGCTTGCGAACAGGCGGGTATCTGGCCGGACTTTCTGTGTCTGTCGAAAGGTATCAGCGGTGGTTACCTGCCGCTGTCGCTGGTGATGACGACGGATACGGTCTATCAGGCTTTTTATCACCCGGACATCGCGCGCGGCTTTCTGCATTCGCATTCTTACACCGGCAATCCGCTGGCCTGTCGTGCAGCACTGGCCACGCTGGATATTTTCGATGAAGACGACGTGATCGTGAACAACCGCGAGCGCGCGAACAAGCTGGCGGATGCGCTCGTGAAGCTTGCGCAGCATCCGTCGGTGAGCCGTGTCCGGCAGCGCGGCATGATCTGCGCGTTTGACGTACAGCCTGAGGTGGCTGCCGGATTTTCCCGGCGCTTCTTTGCTGAAGCGCTGGAGCAGGAGTTGCTGTTACGACCGATAGGAACGACGGTGTACTGGATGCCGCCTTATGTGCTGTCAGATGATGAGATGGCGATGCTCGGAGCAAAGACCTTGGCCGTGCTGGAGCGCTGCAGCTGATCCGATGACAGTCGGGATTCATCGCCGATCAACTTGAGCAAACAACAAGAATGAGAATCACCGGAGCGACCCATGTTCAAGAAAATCCTGATCGCCAACCGCGGTGAAATCGCCTGCCGCGTCGCCGCCACAGCGCGGCGATTAGGCGTGCGCACCGTCGCGGTGTATTCGGATGCCGACGCGAACGCGAAACATGTGGCCGCTTGCGACGAGTCCGTGCGTATCGGTGCAGCGCCCGCGCAGGAAAGCTATCTGCGCATCGAGCGCATCATCGACGCGGCGAAGGCAAGCGGTGTGGAGGCGATCCATCCCGGCTATGGCTTTCTTTCCGAGAACGAGGCATTCGCCGCTGCCTGCGAGGCGGCAGGCAAGGTATTCATTGGCCCGCCGGCATCGGCGATCCGCGCGATGGGGTCGAAGTCGGCTGCGAAAGCGCTGATGGAAAAAGCGA
>JACCDW011865937.1_pt1 | contig 10519 bp, 5 predicted proteins | sample 7449781 | NCBI WGS metagenome assembly JACCDW01 (sample SAMN15323449, study PRJNA562643) | freshwater metagenome | isolation source: river surface water | place: USA:Blue River Watershed | collected 2017-08-18
GGCTCTGTACTCACTGAATCAAGTATATTTAACACAGGTGGATTTGTTGGTATAGGAAAAACTACACCAACCACAACTCTTGATATAACAGGATCCATGTTTATAACTGGATCACTGCGTGTCACGGATTCTATAACTTCATCATATATTATGTTGAAGTCGCCAAATACAAGTAGTAATGCTACTATTGTATTTTCAGGAAGCGCATCGTCGTCTATTAGACTTGAAGTACTACAAGATGGTACTGTGGCATTTATTGGATCAAATGGTGTATTGCTTGGTGTGGCAGATTCTTTAAGTGGAAGTTTGTTTGCCGTAAATGATATATCCGGGTTCCCAATTTTTGAAGTATTTAGCGACGATAGAGTATTCATCGGAAAATATAATGCATATGCCATTTCTGTTTCTGGTAGTACATTCATTGGTACAGGTAGTATATTAGGTACAGCAAGTTATGCCAATACGGCACTAAGTTCTTCATACGCATTAACTGCTTCTTATGCATTTAGTGCTTCTGGTACAAGTGGAAGTAGTGGCACGTCTGGTAGCAGTGGAACATCTGGAACAAGTGGATCAAGCGGAACCAGTGGAACTACCGGTAGTAGTGGAACAACGGGTAGTAGTGGCACAAGCGGTGCGGCTGGTACAAGTGGATCATCTGGTACATCTGGAACAAGTGGAAGTAGCGGAACCACTGGAAGTAGCGGTACGTCTGGATCTAGCGGAACAAGTGGAACCGGTGGTAGTAGCGGGACTAGTGGAAATTCACTCGCTGCATCAGGTTCATTAAATTATGTCGCAAGATTCAACAGCGGCTCTGTATTGACGGAATCTAGTATATTCAATTCTGGCGGGTTTATAGGCATAGGAAAAACAACACCAACCACAACTTTAGATATAACGGGATCTTTATTTGTTACCGGTTCAATAAGAGCAACAGATTCTGTTACTGCTTCTTATATAATGTTGAAGTCTCCAAATACAAGTAGTAATTCTACAATTGTATTTTCTGGCAGCTTGACTTCAAGTATTAGATTAGAAGTACTACAAGACGGTGGTATATCTTTTATCGGCAGTTCGGGTACATTGTTTGGTATAACAGATTCATTGAGCGGAAGCTTGATGAGTGTCAACGATGTGTCCGGTATGCCAATATTTGAAGTATTTAGCGATGAACGTGTAGTAATGGGCGGATACAATCAAAATGTATTGGTTGTTACAGGAAGTGATATTGGTATAGGTAAAGCAAATCCAAATCTTGCATTTATATTGGACGTAAGTGGCAGCGTAGCAATAACTGGATCACTAAATGTATCCTCTGGTATAACTGGATCGTTGCTTGGTACAGCAAGTTATGCATTGATGGCACTTACTGCTTCGTATGCATTAAATGCTGCGGGTGGTGGTGGGGGTGGAAGTGGACTAATATCGAGCAGTCAACAATTGACAAATGGTCAAGGATTTGCGTTTGATTCTAGCAGTAATGTAACTTTTGGACAAGTAACTGCGTCCAGCGTTTCGATAACAGGTTCCGGAAAACTGTTAGTCGGAACTACTTCTCCGGATACTATATTTGGGTCTGGTGATATATTCCAATTACTGAGTACATCTGCTACTCTTGGTTTTATTGCACGTTATTCAGATAACGCAAACGGAGCAAGATGGGGATTGGCAAAATCTCGCGGCACAACTGTGGGCGGAAGAGGTATTGTGCAAGCTGGAGATAGCCTTGGTAGATTCTGTTGGTTCGCCGATGACGGTACGAATTTTACCGAAGCCGCTATAATTTATGCTGAAAATGTTGCTGGCGTGGCGTCAAGAAGTAAAATTATTTTTGCACCTGGTGCAACGGGGCTAGGGTTAGTTACAAGAATGATAGTTGACGAGTTCGGTGTGCAAGTAACTGGATCTCTTAATGTAGATACATCTGTAATAACTAATCAAGTAACTTCTTCGTACATTATGCTTCGTTCTCCAAATACAAGCAGCAATGCAGCTATTGTATTTTCTGGAAGCTTAACATCAAGCATATCGCTAGAAGTATTGCAAAATGGCGGGCTATCATTCATGGGAGCAAATGGTGCATTGTTTGATATATCAGACGTTTCTAGTGGAAGTTTATTTAGTGTAAACGATATTTCCGGTCTTCCTACGTTTGAAGTATTTAGTGATGATAAAATTGTAATGGGGCCATATAATAGCAATCTTTTTGTTATAACTGGTAGTGACATTGGTATAAATAAAGCAAATCCAAATGCAGCATTTATAATGGATATCAGTGGAAGTGTTGCATTGACTGGCTCATTATTTGTGTCTTCTGGCACAGTTCTTGGTACATCAAGTTGGGCAATAACCGCGTCGTATGCTATAGCCGGTTCTCCATTATCAAGCAGTCTACAATTTACAAATGGTCAAGGATTTGCATTTACTACAGCGAGTAATGTAACTTTTGGTCAAGTAACATCATCGTATATGATGTTAAGAACTCCCAGTGGTTCATCGGTAAATTCATCTATTGCATTTTCTGGTAGCACTTCATCTTCTATAAGATTAGAAGTATTGCAGGATGGTAGTGTATCATTCATTGGCAGTGCAGGTACATTGTTCGGCATAACAGACAGCCTTAGTGGCAGTTTGATGAATGTAAGTGATATTACAGGTCTTCCTATATTTGAAGTATTCAGCGATGATAGAATTGTAATGGGTAAGTTTGGTTCTAACGCATTGGTTGTTTCTGGTAGTTCATTTATAGGAACTGGTAGTATATTAGGAACAGCAAGTTATGCAGAATCTTTTCCAGCAGAAAACTCAAATAATATTTTAGCAAATCAAGTATTTTCATAATATGGCAACATTCACAAAAGTTAAATTATCTGGTAGTACGAGCGGTCGCGGAATAAAATTAGCTGCGACAGGAAGTGCGGGTACAACAATACACGCAACAGAAACATCGGCATCAATTATAGACGAAGTTTGGATATATGCGTATAATTCTGATACAGCAGCGATAACTCTTACGGTCGAATACGGAGGAACTACAGACCCAGACGATACAATTAAACTTAGTATTCCAGCGACATCTGGATTAACTTTAGTTGTGCCTGGATTAATTCTGACAGGTACTGGTGCAGCCGCGTCAACAGTAAGAGCATATGCAGGCACAACAAATAAAATTGTTATTACGGGGTATGTTAATAGAATAAGTTAGTTATGAGTAGACAAATTTTAAAAACTTTATCTTCCAGTCAGGTCAGCGACTGGTTCGCGTCAAAACCACAACTGCTCATCCCATCGCGGCAACAAGCGGTGGACGTTGAGTATCTCGTTATTGGTGGTGGTGGTTCTGGTGGATCTGGCACCGCTGGCGGTGGTGGTGCCGGTGGATACCGATCAAGCATTATCGGAGAACAATCGGGTGGGTTGAGTTCAATCGAAGCAGTTTTCTCAGCACTACCGAATACTGCATATGTAGTATCAGTTGGTGCGGGTGGTGCCGGAGGCACGGGCAACGGGAATAATGGCACCCAATCCAGTTTTGGTGCTATCGTTTCACTCGGTGGCGGGTTTGGAGCTAGGACTGGCCCGAATGTCGCGGGTGCGACCGGCGGGTCCGGCGGCGGCGGGACCAATTACACAGGTAACACTCTAAGTCCGGGAGCGGGCACATCCGGCCAAGGTTTTGCCGGCGGATCTGGCGGCACTACTACCGGTAGCGGCGGCGGCGGTGCTGGCGCCGCAGGCGGAACACCGAACGGTGGCGCCGGTATGTACTCGTCCGCTACAGGCACTTCAATCGCTCGCGCCGGTGGTGGTGGTGCTGCTGCTGGCAGTAACCCACAGGGGACGGGAGGCGTGGGCGGTGGCGGCAATGCTCTTGGTGGTGCTGGCACCGTCAACACCGGAGGTGGTGGTGCTGGAAATTGGACATACGGTCAGGCTAGCGGCGCCGGTGGTTCTGGAGTGGTGATCCTGCGTGCAAAGCGGCAGGCAATTGCAACGACAGGGAGTCCAACGTACACCACTTTTTCTGATTATCACATCTACACTTTTAACGGGAGCGGCAGCATCACATTCTAAATGGCACACTTCGCACAACTCAATAATTTTAACATCGTCCAACAGGTCATCGTGGTGGCCAACAGCGAATGCTTGGACTCTAACGGAAATGAAAGCGAAGCCATAGGCGCGGCTTTCTGTACCAACCTGTTGGGCGGACGTTGGATTCAAACCTCCTACAATAACAACTTCCGCGTGCGATATGCGGGTATTGGATACAAATACGACGAGGTACGCGATGCGTTTATTCCGCCTCAACCATACCTATCCTGGATTTTCGACGACGAAACCTTGGATTGGAAAGCTCCGATTCCATATCCAAATGACGGAAAAGTTTATAATTGGAATGAATCTACTTTATCATGGGTGTCAGAAGAATAAAGTATCAATTATAAAATTGGTGCTATAGATCCGTATATATAAAAACTATATAAGATATATTATTTAGTTTGGTTAGTTGATATTTATATAATAAAACTATGTCACTATCAATTCCAACTAAAATGTCCCTGTTTGAGAATGTAACTTCTCTATCCACCGCAAGCTATATTATAGGATTAGATGTATATGGCGGAGCACTTTCTAATATAAAAATTTCTGGTTCGGCGGCTGGATACGAACTTGCCAGAAAACGTTGGATAATAGATCCGCCAGTAACATCAACATCGGATAGTCGCGGAGATGATGGTGCAGAATCGTATAGCAATGACGGAAAATATTGGATAAAGTCTGGCAGTGTTTGGATTGAAATTTCTGGCGGAGGCGGAGGTGGGAGTGGAACAGCGGGAACTAGCGGACAAAATGGCCAAAATGGATCTAGCGGTACAAGTGGACAAAATGGCCAAAATGGATCTAGCGGTACAAGTGGCCAGAGTGGAATTGGTGGATCTAGCGGTACAAGTGGACAGAATGGGCAGAATGGATCTAGTGGTACAAGTGGCCAAAGTGGACAAGCTGGTCCAACTACCGGAGCTATCTATTCTCGTTTGATGAAAAATATTTCTGGTACTATTTCAAATTATTCGTCAGAAACTAAGTGGGCAAATGCAGATGTATTCAATGTAAAAGATTTTGGTGCGGTTGGAGATGGATCGACTGATGATTCGTCTGCAATACAGAACGCAATTAATGCTGCAACAGCCACTGTATCTGGTGGGTGTATTTATTTTCCTGCCGGAAAGTATAAAATAAATTCTACCGTCACTGCTACAACTTCTGTTGATATTTCGTTTAAAGGGGATGGCGATGTATCTGAAATCCGTGTAAATACCGCAACTTGTTTTGATATAAATTTAGCTTCAAAAAAAACCGTACACATTTTAAATTTAAAAGTTATTCAACTTATAAATAATTGTACAGCATTTGATATAGCGGGGCCAATGGAGGGCAACTACCACGCTACTACCATGCTTTTTATGGATGGCGTAACAATCGGGTCGAGTGAAGAGGCAGGTTATTTCCGTAAAGGCGTCACATTATATTATGTTTATAATGCAGTAATAACCAACTGTATGTTCAACGGTCGTACTCCAACGATATCAGGAACTCGTGCTAATTACGACTCCAAAGCAATAGAAATAACCGGTTTATCCACTAACATCAATATATCTAATTCTGAATTTAATTTCTGGACCTACGGATTTAAAGCAGATACCTACCAAGAAGGTACACTTTTTGATTCGTGTGTAATGATAGATGTAAGATATGGTATATATTCTTCTGTGGCGTCCAGTGCTTTACGTAATACTTTATTGCACGTATGTAATACTCATATAGATTCTCGCGACGGTAACGATTATGCCATATACACAAACAATCAGGACGGATTATTGGTATCTAATAGTTATTTAATTTCAAGCAATGTGTGTGTACAGGCAATACAAACATTTCAATCTTCGTTGACCGGCAATTATTTCTTTATGGCAGGTAGCCACGGAATTAAATTGTTGGATAGTAATCCAATTGTTTATGACGATGCCAGCAACATAGAAAGTTGCATTGCCGTTACTATTATTGGCAATGTATTTATGGGAAGCGCAACCACGGTATATTTGGATAACAACTGTATGTCTTGCATTGTGCAAAATAATGTACGCGGCGATAGGTCTTCAACCCCACCAGCTTATAGACCAAACATGATCGTTTACTCATTTAATGCAACCGATACTACGGGCGGAACAAGAGGTAATGTAGTACAATCATAAAAATACAATAGCATCGCGACTATATATGTATTATGCCCTCCAGATTAGACGACTTTAATAAAAAGTTTGTTTATACGGATACAAATCCAGAAGGCATTATATCGGCCAAAAAAGGTGCGTTCTTTTATCGCAGAAACAAAGAATTTTATGTAAATTATGAAGGTAATCTAGAAAGCGGATTTTGGGAAAAACTCAACTATAGAACAGTAATTCTACCAATACCGCCCGCATCAAAATTAATAGAATATAAAAGGCCGCACGAAATATGGATTAAAAGTACAGACGGTTTTTATAATGACGTGGGAGCATTGATGCCAAAAACGGGATGGCAAATATATGCATATAAAGATGCATTTGCTATGCAGATCTTCAGGAAACTCAATTGGCTGTTTCCTCCCCCAGTTTCATCGTATGATCCAGTGGGTGTAGACGGTAATCGTAGTTATGATGTAAACTTTTTTTATGCTAAAATAAGCGGAAAGTGGTATAGAACTCCATTAACAACGTGGAAATTTGTGGATGGTCCATTACCTCCAGACAACATAGATCTAACGAATAATCTACCTTATGTAGATCTTCCAAGAGCCGGTTTAGGATCATCACCAACAGATACAAGATGTTCGGTTGAAGGCGACCAAACATACGATAAAACCTTTTTTTATATAAAAGTTGACCGCAATACTTGGAAACGATCAAGACTAAACATATATAAGACTCCATATAAAATGACAGTATTTTGATATTTATATAAAAACATATGAGTCTTGATCCAAAAGCCATTTACTTTACACAACGCAATGCGGCTGGTACCGACTTTGAAGAAGTTTATATAAGCGGTAGCAATCTTATATTGCAAACTGCGGCAGATGGTACGGTGACAGGATCTACTATTTTACCACCGGGAGTATCGGTTATAAGTGCTTCATATGCATTGACTGCATCATATGCGTTGAACGCAGCAGGTGGTGGCGGGGGTTCGGGAACTAGTGGAAGCAGTGGAAGCAGTGGAACTAGTGGAACAAGTGGAACCAGAGGCAGTTCTGGTACCAGCGGAAGCAGTGGTACCAGAGGCAGTTCTGGTACTAGCGGAGTAAGCGGAACTGCCGGTACCAGTGGACAGGGAGGTTCCAGTGGTACAAGCGGAAGCTCTGGGACTAGCGGTGTAAGTGGTACTGCTGGTACTAGCGGTGGCGCTGGAAGTTCTGGAACTAGTGGAACCAGCGGATCGAGCGGAAGCTCTGGAACTAGCGGTATAAGTGGTACTGCTGGTACTAGCGGTGCTGCTGGAAGTTCTGGAACTAGTGGAACCAGCGGATCAAGCGGAAGCTCTGGAACTAGCGGAGTTAGCGGAACCAGTGGCACAAGTCCAACTATAGGAGCCAGCGAAAACTATTTGGTGAAAGCATCGGCAGGGGGAGCATCGTTGGTGCAAAGTATTGTATTTGACGATGGTCGTACAATATCTGTGAGCGGAAGTGCGGTAATAACCGGATCTCTTACCGTAACCGGTCCGATTACCGGATCTATACTTTCGGCGTCTTATTCTATAACCTCCTCGGCAACAGTACTGCAACAATCAATTACTCCAAATCAAAACGTTGGAGGTATTATTTCTGGAATAACAATAAATTCTGGAAGAACTGTTGAAGATATTTTGCGAACAATGCTCATTGCATATACCCCTCCAACACTGTCTTCTTTGAGTATGCGTTTGTACGGTTCAACTGTATCAACTGCGACAAGAGACGTTAATAATTCATTTCAAGTAAACAGTGCATCGTTTACCGTAGGATTGGATAGTCCTGGAGCAATTGGACCAATAAGTTCAAGTTGGGCATCTTCTGGAGCAGATGTAGGAGCATTGTCATATTATTTTGGAGATGCTCCGTTGGCAGGCGGTTCTAATATTTTATCAGTGGGAAATACCTATACAATAAATCGTGCAACTTCGGGCGGAACAGTGACATTTACAGTAAACGGAAAACGTTCTGACATTGGAACGTTTATCACCGGTACATCAACTTCTGTTTCGTTTAGATTTAGAAATTATATGGCGGCAAGTTCTACTAATATAATCTCAAATGCCACCGCACAATCGGTTATAAATTCAAATGTTGTTGATTCGTTACTTGACGATAATCGTATATGGACAGCAACCTGCGGAGCCGCCAATGACACTTTGGGAAATTATACATACATACTATATCCAGCATCATATGGAGATCTTAGTACAATCATACAAAATGGTTCTTTACCCGTATTAACTGCATTTACAAAACTTGGTGATTATACAATCAACAATGCATACGGAGCATCTGTTTCTGTTCGTGTTTATAAATCAAATTCAGATAAAGCATTTTCAAGCGGAACAACTTTAGCAATATCATAAGTTTATGCCACTAAATTTTCCAGACATCCTACAGCACAATAATCCAAACAATCCGTTGATGGCGCAAACCAGTTTGCGTGGGTTGGCTTTTCCCCTCGGTCAATTATCCGATACAGGTTCCGTACCAACAAATAAAAGAGATGTCGGATCAATCATATTTGCTACAGGATCACAAGAATACTATGCATATTATGGTCAAACCAGCAGCAGTGCAGATTGGTTTAATCCGGAGAATTGGAAAACAATAATAAATTCAAATAGCTATAGAACTGGTTCATTTAGCGGGTCGTTTATTGGCGATGGTAGTGGGTTACTGCGAGTTGGTGAGATAGACAAAATGTTTTATGTAGCTGAAGAGGGCGACGACAATAATGATGGTAAAACGCTTAATACCGCATTTCGTACAATAAAACGAGCATCAATCGCAGTATCTGCCTCGGTCGCTTTATATTCTACTCCATCAACTCCTTGGAGAAGTACAATAAGAGTACAAAGTGGATATTATATAGAAGAAGCGCCTATTATTTTGCCCCCATGGACTTCTATTGTTGGTAATGATTTGAGAACTACGGTCGTTCGTCCAACATCTGGAACTAAGGGAGAAAATGTATTTTTAGTAAATAATGGATGTTATGCATATAATCTTCGTCTTGAAGGATCTGAGATTGATGATTTAGAAAATCCGCGTCAAGGATTTTTCTTTGCGTTTCAGCCCGGTGCATTTATTACTACTTCACCATACATACAAAACTGCTCTTGCATCAATACACCATTTAGCAAGTTTTATGTACCACTAAGTCCAAACTCAAGTCCACCAAATTATCTTGTTGGTAATGGACCTGGTGGCATGATTGTAGACGACAGTGTGTTAGATGGTTATAGTCCTCTTAAATCAATGATTGTTGATGCATATACACAAGTTGCATTTAACGGCATTGGATTGTGTGTACGTGGTCGTGGATATGCTCAACAAGTTTCATTCTTTACTAACTTTAGCAGAGTAGGCATATTTGCAATGGATGGTGGGCACGCTTCGCTATTGAATAGTAATACAACATTCGGTGATTATGGATTACGTAGTTCTGGTTCACGCATAATCGTAGTACCTAATATAAACAATATAAGTGCGTCGATTGATTCTGGCGCATCTTCTTTGTTGCTCACTAATAGCGCATCTATACAAAATTATATGATGACAGAGTTGCAAACATATGGTTGGTATAGTTCATCATATCTTGATACAAACTCGGCAGCACACCTTTCGACTATTAAAGATAGCGGATTATTGATACAAGCATTGGCCGCAGATTTACTGGTAGAAAAAGCCGCCAGAACAAGCACATTTTTACAAGGTCAGTTCAAGGGGCAAGATGTATCAAACGACCAAAGATACACTTTACCATCAGCATCTGTTGATTTTAGAAAAGGTGCCATTGCTGCATTTAGAGTAAATGATGATAAACATATGGCGCAAGATTATACTTCATCATACAAATATATAAAAGAATATATATTAAATGACCCAGATACATTATTTACAACCATGGGCACTGATGCCAAAAATAAAATTGGACAAATGCTAGATTTAGCAGTAGATGTTATAAGAAGTGTTGCAATAGATGTTGAACCTACATATCTACAAGAATTTGGCTCGTTAATTACGTCTACATCGCACGATTTATCATATGCAGGCTCTGGGGTCAATTTCCTTGGATTGCCTGTTAATCAAGGCGGAATAGGCGAAACTAATTTTGATATACGTATATATGAAGAAGCTGGTGGTAGAGTATATCATACATCTGGTGATGAATCTGGTGACTTTTTTGCTGGTGCCGGATTTGTTATAAGACAGGCGACGGGTACAATTGAA
>JACCDW011955971.1_pt1 | contig 10518 bp, 8 predicted proteins | sample 7449781 | NCBI WGS metagenome assembly JACCDW01 (sample SAMN15323449, study PRJNA562643) | freshwater metagenome | isolation source: river surface water | place: USA:Blue River Watershed | collected 2017-08-18
CGTCAGGTCGTAGCCTTGGGTGCGGCCGTCTACTCGGCGTATTGCGCCGGGAGCGCACCTGAGGTGAGTCCCACGATCCGTCTGGCTTTGGATGGCATGAACTTCAAGGACGTATCGCCGCACTGCATCGGCGCGACCGTAGTCGGCACGGACGGCAGGAAGTTCAACCAGGTCATCATCAAGAAAGGGGAGCCAAGGCCGATTTCCAAGACCGTCATCCATTACGTGATGGAGCGAGGAGAGACTTCTGTCCTCTGCGACGTCACCCAGTCCGTCCTGCCTTTAAGCGAGATTCCGGATGATCGGATCCACACTATCTTCGAAGGCGAGATGCGCCTTGGACCCGGAGCACAGTACGGCGACCCCATCCACGTCACCTTCAGCTATGACACCAATGGGGTATTCAAGGGTGTCTTCTACTATCCGAGGAACAGCCGTACCGTTGAGTTCTTGGGCGAGATGTAGTCTCCGTCTCTCTTTTGAATGGAACAGCCCCGGGATCGCTCCCGGGGCTGCTTTGTATGAACCCAACCCACAACACACTAACCACAAAAAGGGAAGGGCGGTCAGCCTGGCCGCCAGGTGTATGGTTTTTCTATGCTCCTATGCGACTGATGCCAAGGGTTTCGGACGGGGCCTGAACCACCAGGCTTGGAGGCATCTCGGACATGAGGTTCTCGTCAAGAATCCCCCTTACACAGTGGAACATGCTGAAATCAGGATTGGCGAACTGAAATTCGACGGACTTTTTGCCGTACTTGACGATGAAAAGGTGAGTCAGCTCGCTGCACCGGATGACCAAACGGTCGTCGATGCCAGGTTTGCCGATGAATTCGACTTCGCCATCATGGAGAAGCGCGCCCAGTCGGATGGCTTCGTTAAGCTGGACCGGAGTAAGCTTGGTCACGAAGGTTCGGGTGATGTATCGGATGTCTTTCATGATGAAACGATGATGGTAAAAGCGATCAGACTGAGACGTGACTCTTTCGTCGGATCCAGATTTCGCCAACCTGCTCGCCTACGCAGCGAAGGACGTCGTCCAAGGTCATGTCGCAGACCTCCAAGGCCAGCTCGACTTCTCCGGATATGTCACGGTATGCCTTTCGTCCATCGCCCATGGACCGGACGGATTCTCCGTTGTCCTTGCTGAGGCTGGCCCATATCAAGTCGGCCTGGTCAAGCAGCCATTTACGTATCGGGGCCGCCATCTGCAGTTTGCGTATCTTCTCCATGGCCTTGGATTCGATCTGGCGCGCACGTTCCCGGGTCACGCTCCACATCGTGCCAATCTGATGCAGGGTCTTCCTGGATTCCAGATAACGTGCATCAAGCACGTCACGTTCAACTCTGCTGAGTTTCGCATATTCCATGACTTCCGTAGGACTCGCTGACTCAAGAGTCGGGATGTCCTCCTCCGAAAGCGCGGCCCACGCGAGAATGAGGAGCAGGGAGTGAAATTTCTTACGGCCAAATCCGTTCAGGTTGAGCAGCTCCTTGGCGGTGGGGAACCGGTAGTCTGCGATGATGTTGCCGGAGTACTTTTCAGGCCACTTGACGCCCAGGAAGTTGGCTGCCCGGATGAGATGCACCCCGGAGCGTTTGCGCTCATCGATCGCTTTCCACCAGACGTGATGGCGCCCGATATAGAGAGATTCGAGCGAAGCATATTCCATGTCTTTGATTTTGGCGAACGACTCGCCGTCACTTTCGTAGTTGGCCAGAAATACTTTCTGGGGGTCATGGCGCGCGAGCAACTCACGAAGGATGAAGACCGCCAGGGCTTCCGAGAGCTTGTTCTCGGAATTCGCACCCCAGCCACGCATGTCCATCCGGTCGTTCCTTAGCACGAACGCTTTGAGCCCCTTCTCTGCATGCCTTTCATAGACGTTGAGAATGCGCCGATCGGCGGTCAGCATGCTCATGTGGGTTGCGTTAAGCGCTTCGCCGATGGCCACGGTGCGCGCCCACTGCCTGATGATAGGGTCCATGGAAGCCTGGGATGGGGTTAGAAAGGGGAGGGAGCCCGGCTATGCGCCGGGCTCCCGTTGAGGTCAGGCCTCGATTCCGTTGTCGATGAGGGTGTGGATGATGTGCTCAGCGAGGTTGTGGTAACCGCTGTACCCGCCGCCAAAACTCTGGGCGTCCCCATCCTTACGGTGCCAGAATTCAGACGTCGCAGCATCGCCGGCTTCTTCGAGCACCTTGCGGTACTGATCCACCGTGGGCTCGTTGATTCCCTTGACGTGCTTCAGGTGGGAGTAGACGTGGCTGAACACCTCATGCAGGGACACGAACCCGTTGTTTTTGGTGATGAGGTAGTCCTTGTGGTCAGCGAAAGCCTCAGGCGTCAGCTTCTCCCAGGCGGCCCAGTATTTCACGAGCTCCTTGGCGGCGGTGTCAGCGGACATGCGCTTGGTGGCAGGCCCCTTCGTCTCATTGAGCACCGTGGCCTTGATGGAGTTCGCGAAGCTGAGCTGGGTGTTGAGGTAGTTGGTGGTCTTGCTGTCACCGGGGCCGCTGAGCAGACCCTTCCAGGGCGAGCCTGGCAGCGAGTTCACGAGCTTGGTGATGTTCGTCGCCTTGATGGCATCATCCTCCTTCTCGGGGATTTCGAACTCACCGGAGCGGTTCAGCCTGATCATCAGGTCTCGGGCCAGGTCCGTGCGTACCTTCTTCATGGTGTTGTTGATGAGAAGGAACTGCTTCACCTCATTGCTCAGATTGGTGTTCTCGAAGATGACGATCGGCAGCTCATACTTCAGCAGCTGGTTCAGCCCGAAGTCCTCGATGGCGATTCTGAATCCGTTGGTCCGGTGCTGCCCGTCGACTACGTAAAGCTTGTCGCCATCGTTGAAGACGGCCTCGATGCCGTACTCGGTCGGGGTGCCGGTGATCCGCTTGCGGTAGCTGAGCAGGATTCCGGTAGGAACCGTGATGGGTCTCTTGCCGTTGATTTCGTCGCGCAGGTAGCTGGCGAACTTGCGGGCGCGCTTCTCGTCCAGCTCGCGCTGGTAGCCGTTGGGGTTCTGCTGGCTGAACACGTCGATCTTGTAGCTCGAGATGAGCTGATCGACCGCGATCTTGCCGGCGTAGATGGCGCCCTGAGCGCCCTGGTTGATTTTGATGAGTTTGAGGATCATGGTTTTGTACTTTGTTGGTGTCGGATGTGACGTAGCCTAAGATGCCATTATTCATTAACTTGTCGAATCGCTTGACAAAAATATAGAAAATAATGGCAAGTAAATCTTCATTTTGCTCTATTTTATCCATATAAATAATATTTCATTTCGGCACTAAGTTTTACGTGTTATATATTTTTACTTGACAAACGATTGTTTAATCACGGCTTTCTATGCAGAAACAGCACGTTTTCCCCTCAGTTTACATTTTGCTCTTGATCTAGCAGATTGCTCCCTTCAGAACTATTCCATGCCACAACTCAAGGTAGCTGAACTTTTCGCGGGCGTGGGCGGCTTCAGGGAGGCCATGGATTCAATCAACAATGAGAAGAGCGCCGATCTCTTTCGCGTGGTCTGGTCGAATCAGTGGGAGCCTTCGGAGTCCGCCAAGAAGGGTGAAGATCAGTTCGCGAACCGCGTCTACATTGCGAAGTTCCGACATGATGGGCATTATGCCGACGACATCCACAAGGTGACGGGAGTGGATGGCCCGATACCGAAAAGCGTGGTGCCGGACATTGATCTGCTGGTCGGCGGATTCCCCTGTCAGGACTACTCGGTCGCAAAGCCTAAGAATGTCTCGAAGGGCCTCCGTGGGCCTAAGGGCGTGCTCTGGTGGAGCATCGAGCGTCTGCTTGAAGAGCGTGAGCCCGATTACGTGCTGCTCGAGAACGTCGATCGCCTAATCAATTCGCCAGCCAACAATCGAGGTCGTGACTTCGCGGTAATCCTCAAGGGCTTCCAAGAACTTAGCTATGCCGTAGAATGGCGCGTGGTGAACGCCGCTGACTACGGTTTCCCGCAGAAGCGACGGCGCATCTTCATCTTGGCTTACAAACTGAAAACATCCCAGGGCAAGGCGCTGAAGGCGTCAGCGGACGAGACTGGGGCCGTGCTGACCTCCAAGGGGGTACTCGCCCAGTCTCTGCCTTGTGTTTCCGAGGAGCTGATTCCTGAGGTCTACGACTTGAATAAGTTCAAGACCGACGTCGACGTGAAGGATCGCTACGCTGAAGACGGCTCTCCCTTCCTCTCCGCCGGCTTCATGCTGAATGGCGATGTGCATACCTTGCAGGTCGAGCCGGTCATGAAGGTTAAGCCTACTTTCCTTCGTCACGTGCTCGTTAGTCCCGGCGAGGCGTTCCATCCCTTGACGGCTGCCAAGTTCTTTATACCCCCCGAGGATGTCCACCTGTGGGCTTATGCCAAGGGGCGTAAGAATGAACCACGTCGTAAGCAGGTCGCCCTGGTCCGTTTCCTTAAATCTGAGCTCAAAGGTGAGGGGAAGTTCTCGAAATCAGAACTTGCGGATGCGGCTAAGAAGCTGACGGGGCTGCTTGCGATGGATTATGAGATGGCCGTCACTTTCGAAGGACGTGAGGTGAAGGTCCGCCTCGCTCGTGAAGAGCTTAACTTCAAGGTGGCCTCCTTGATGGGTAATCGGGCCAACCCGCTGCGCCCCAATCTCATCAGCCGTTCGGACGTAAAGTTCGTGTTGGATGACGAAGTGATGTGCCGTGAGCTCGAGGCCCATGTCGCCGGCATCGTAGCCGACCGTGCCATTTCGCTTCTGGCGCTCAAAGATAAGGCCGAGCAGACAAAACTCCGGAACGGGCTGGGTCCTAAGGTACGCCAGGCTATCACCGCTTTGCTCGGCAAGAATCCCTCGGTGCGCCTCTCGGTTGGGGAGGCCGAGCTCGCGCTCGACCGGGATACGGTTTCCGGAGCCAGTTTCGCCTATGGCTACAAGGAAGGAGGGATGGCCTTCCCCGATCCGCTGGATGCCCCTGGTCGCACGATCATCACGTCCGAAGGAGGCGCCTCGGTTTCCCGCTTCAAGCACGTCATCTGCCAAGACTGCGCCGAAGCCGGCAAGAAGCTGCCCCATGATTGCGGCAAGGAAGGTCGGCTGCGACGACTCTTCCCTCGGGAACTGGAGGCGATGAACGGCTTTTCGGCCGCCCATTCCCTGGCCTGCGAGCAGCTTAAGATCTCGGATGGCCGCCGGGCTTTCTTCATGGGCAACGCTCTGGTGGTCGGGGTCGTCGAGCGCATCCTCAAGGCCTTGGTGTCATAAGAGCCTTATTACGCTGGCGGGACGGCGGTCAGGTTTCATAAGAAAGTTATGTGCCTGCAGGCTTTCTATTCGAACCGTTGCCCTATGACCCGGCTGACCGGATGGCATGCCTGCGACATGCGCGCAGGCTCCAGGAGTCCGGAACGCTCAGGAATGCCATCCTGAACTGTGTCCCGGCCGCGCATCAGCAGAAGGTCTTTGAGAAGGTGGGCTCCATTCTGAGCTCCGGTGGCAAGGGGGTGTTGGGCAATGCCATAGAGGCGGGGCATTTCTACTATCTGCCCAACTCCTCGTCCGAGCCGGACTTGGAATGGGCGGAGCTCAAGTGCACGGGTTTGCTGCCGGACGGAGAAGGGGGCCACCGCGCCAAGGAGCGCTTGGTCATCTGCATGATCAATTATGGCGGCGACCCGGATTCTGATATCCCATGCGTCGTCGAGGAGACTGCGGAGACCAGCCATGCGTTTAGGAAGCTCCTGAACCTCCTGCTGGTCTTTTATGACTACGCTAAGGTCGACAATCCGGATGATTTCTTGGACCTACCGATCCGCTTGGTCGATGCTTGGACTCCCTCTCCTGACGAGGTGGCTCTTTTCACCCGAGATTGGGAGGTGATCCAGCGGTACGTGAAGGAGGGCAGGGCCCATGAGTTGAGCGAAGGTCTGACGCCCCTTCTAGGCGCATGCACCAAGAGTTCTGACTCAAAGAAGACCGTCAGGCAAAGAGTGGGCGAAATTCAGGCAAAGCCTAGGGCCTTTGCCTTGAAGCAGGCCTTCGTGACGGAAATCTTCAGGAGTCTTAGCTCTAGGGCCATTCCCGATGCCGTGGAGAGTCCGTCGGAACGCCTTACCTTTCAACTTATGCCTAAGAACCAAAGTCTTGAGAGAAGGGTGGTGCGCGAGATGAACGAGTATACCGGTTGGACTCTGGAGGATATCTGCGACGAGCTTGAGCTAACCGGTGAATTCGGTGGGAAGAGCGGCAATGCTCGAAGGATGAACAAATTCGCCAACAAGGTTGCGACCGGTTTTCAGTTTCAGAAGATCACCCAGCTTCCCGAATTCCTCAAAAGCGGCCTGACCGTCAAAGTCGTTCGCATCAAGGAAAACGGCCAGGCTGCCGAGGCGGTTTCATTTCCCGCTTTCGACTATGCTGAGGTTGCGCAGGAGGAGGAGTGGGAGAGCTCCTCGCTTTATCAGGACCTGGTGAAGCGGTTTTTGTTCATCTTCTTGCGCGATCACGGGAGGGGGAGGCCGTGCACCTTCGACAAGGCGCTCTTCTGGTCCATGCCCGAGCGTGACCTTGACCTGACACAGGCCGTTTGGGAGCAGACCAAGGAAGCGATCAAACGAAAGCGCGACGACCTGTTTCCCAAGGACGCCGACACCGATGCCGTCCACGTCAGGCCCCATGATCGTAGGCGATACCCCGGCTTCAAGCGCAGCTACTGGCTCAACCGGCGCTACGTGACCATGATTTGGAAAGACCATTAAATACTTCAGATCACAGAGTGAAATCTAAGAGCATAAAGAACATGCCCTCTAATACGCCAAAAGGTGGTCGAGTTAAATTCTTGCCTATTAAACGCGCAGTTAATCAGACCAAGATTGTCCCGGTTTTCCCCTTAAGAACGGCCGTGCCTATCTACAAGACCTCGACTTTCAATAAGGTTATCCCCTTGCGCCCTTCGGCCAAGCCAGCTGTCGCGGTCAGGCCCTTGACTAGGGCGATCAGGCCTGCCCATGCCAAAGGTACCATCGTAAAGCCCGCCATCCATCCGGTGGTCAGACGCGACGTGTGCGAGAAGGTCCAGGTCCTCGTCAGCATGTCCAAGAAGAACGGTTACGTGACCGTCCAGAACATCATCGAGGTAATCCCCGACAGTGCCACCGACCCGGAGCTGATTGAGAACATCATGAACATCCTTGATAACATGGAGATCAAGCTCCTGGACGAGGACGAGGTGGAGACCTACCAGCGCAAGTTCGAGGACTCCGAGGAGGAGGCTTCGCGCACGGTCCCGGAGGACGCTCCGTACGACCCCTTTAACGTCTACCTGAAGCAGATGGGCCACAAACCGTTACTCACCCGCGAACAGGAGGTCGAGATTTTCAAGCGCATCGAGGATGCCGAGCTGCGCGCCCAGGACCACCTCTTCTCCTGCTGGCTGACCTTGCCTTACCAGCTGGACCTTGCCGTAAAGGTGCTCCGCAAGGAGGAGCGCTTTGACCATGTTGTCATCGACAAGAAGGTCGAGTCACGGGACGCCTACTACCGCATGCTGCCCAAGGCTATTGAAGAATGTACTAATTTGCGCAATCGCCTGGAGAAGTCTTGGAAGAAATACGCAGAGGAGAAGGATGCCGATAGGCGTGATCGGGCACGTCTTTCCTACCTAAAAGTTGAGCGCGCGGCTAAGGTAGGCTGCAGAGACGTCTTAAGAAAACTTTGTTTCAAAATGTCTCTCTTTGAGAATTTGTTAGAACATGGAGATATAAAAGGAGGGATTGAGGACGCACAAATCCTAGTGAAGACTGCCTTAATCGCTGGTACACGAGTGCATAAACACAGCGCAGCAAGAGCTCGAGAAATTGAAGAACAGATCCGAATGCGTCCCGAGGAGTTGTTGGTCCTCTCGAGTAACGTGCGCAGACACTTTGAAGAGGCTCGGATGGCTAAGTTCGAAATGATTCATCATAATCTTCGGCTGGTTATTTCAATTGCTAAGAGGTATCAGAACCGCGGAGTGCCGTTTGCAGATCTTATACAAGAGGGAAACATGGGCCTGTTAAAGGCTGTCGATAAATTTGAATATCGTCGTGGCTACAAATTTTCGACTTATGCAACGTGGTGGATACGCCAAGCGATTAAGAGATCAATAGCATCTCATGCTCGTTCAGTATACATGCCGACTCACATGATTGACGCGATTAACAGGCTTACGCATGTTCAGATGCGACTCACTCAAGAACTTGGCCAAGAGCCGGGCGTAGGAGAATTGGCTGACGAGCTAAATGTCAGCGTTGAGCGCGTGATGCAACTTTGGAGACATTCTCACAAGTCGATTTCTTTGCAATCAACATTGTCGGAGTTGCCAGAGGACATTCGTAGTGATTATGGAATTCGCCAGTCTATGAGTGGAGACATGCTAATTTCTGATCTTCTCGATTCGCACTTTTTCGGTGAATATCTCGAAGATCAAAATGATGAGAGTTTTCATGATGGTTTATTTTCACGCCAACTACGTGATAAGGTCGATTACGTGCTCCGATCATTGGCTGAGCGGGAAAGAGAAGTTATTGTTTCCCGTTACGGCTTGATTGACGGCGTGCAAAGAACGTTGGATGAAGTCGGGAGTATGTGTCATGTGAGCCGTGAGCGCATTAGGCAACTTGAGGAAAAGGCGCTCCGCAAGCTGAGGCATCCTGTACGGGCACGATATTTGATGGATTGCCGGTACGGTGAAACCGACTACTCAGGGCCTGGTTTTGATTACTTTATGATTTTCGATGAGTGAGGATGCCGACTTGTTTAATTACCCGGTTACATAAGTAATCACCCTCCCTTAAGTATGGGACTAATCTCCTCTCGTATGCATGTGTCAGTCGCTCGAACGATCAGATCTCATCGTGGTTTTGGAAGCCGGGCGCGGCAGGGCAGGGCCCTGGGTCGACGAGCCCATCATTTATCCCTAAGGCAAATCTAAAGGGGTCAGACCCCATTATGACGCGGGCTGGTTTTGCCTGAGAGACGTAGCAGGGCAGAGCGGGGGACATGAGCCATGATCCGAACTATGAGGTGTTCGTGCGTTGGAACCAGGCCGCGAAGGCCGAACTGGGGGTCTGTGTTCAGGGCCCGCTGCTGTCTGTCCCGGGCCGACTGCACTATCTGATCAGCGACCTGGGAGCCGGTCAGGAACAGACGCCTAGCGGATTAAAAATGGATGCCTGCAACAGAGGGACGAATGCTGCCTCCGAATACGGGTGGTGGAGTCGGCCTGTCCGAATCTGGCTTCTTTGAAGGCAATCAATTCGAGTTCGCCGATGTTGACGGCTAGTTGCCTTTCTTCGCGCCCTAAGACGCCTTGCTTCAGTGACTCTTTGCACCTCTCCTATCACTTATGTTGGTTTTTCGTCCTTATGAATTATTTCTGAATTGGCTAATCGGTTGTTTACATAAAGCAGGGTCGTAGTTTTGTCTTTTATATGTCAACAGGAGAGCCAAAGTACAAATTTTCTACTGCCGGGAAGATTCTTTTGGAAAATGTCCCACTCTCGGAAGCTGAACGACTCATTGCTGAGAAATCCATCCTTCCGACCGATCACTATTGGACCGACGGAATGACGGACTGGAAACTGGTATCTTCTAAAGTTTGGGAAAAGCCAAGGCCTACGCCTGAACAGTCCACAGTTAAACCTAAAGTGCCTGAGACTAAATCTGTTGCCGATATGACCTCATCAGCCCAGGCAAACGTAACACTACCTCCTCCGCCTATTTTGAATACTGCCGTTATTGAAAAGGGCTTCTCACCTTATGTTGGGTTTTACAGAAGTGATGATAACCGTTGGGTCTTCGGAATTTTAGGCGGAATCGCTCATCGTAACAGCTGGCCCTCTGCGATACTAGTTTTGCTAAGATTGGTACTCATTTTTTCCTGCGGTTTGGTGGCACTTGTCATTCCAATCTATGTTTGTGCAGGGCTTCTTTTGCCCTCATTGCCTACGGAGGGGAAAACTTCTTATTATGACTTAAGAGGCGGCGCCGTTTCACGTGATGAAAAAGAGCTTTCAAGGTTTGCTTACATGCTTGTGGTCTTGATTGCTGTCATATGGTTGCTCTTTACGCTTAAGGACTTGTTTAGAAAGATGTGAGGAAATGCGGTATATGCCGTTTGAGGTTCTAAGGTGCTGCAACATATCTGATACGCGTGCAACGGCGGAAGGGTGCTCAATGGCATTGGTTCCGCACTGTCTGCATCCGCTTTGCTTGCGATCGCATTTCGCAAAATAGTCTGATGTATCGTGAGTTAATAAATCACCTCTTGGCCAGCAGCACACCGAGGATCATCAGCAGGATGCCGTTGGTCATCTGCTGAGTCAGGACTCCCTGACGAATGGCGCTACTGGTGGCGTCCCCGGCGAATCCCATGAGGAGGGTCAGGGTCCCGATGATGAAGAAGACGGCTCCTATCACGGTGCCGCCGCAGCCGTCATCTTTCCCTTTGTTTTGATTTCCCACTGGCGGCTTAGGCGGGACCGGCAG
>JACCDW011090623.1_pt1 | contig 10517 bp, 9 predicted proteins | sample 7449781 | NCBI WGS metagenome assembly JACCDW01 (sample SAMN15323449, study PRJNA562643) | freshwater metagenome | isolation source: river surface water | place: USA:Blue River Watershed | collected 2017-08-18
CCACCACAGCAAGCCCTGAAGATTTATGGCAATCCTGTGATGCTTAAAGAATTGTTCAATAACCTTTTGGACAATGCGATTAAATACACCCCGCCACATGGTCAAATCACGGTGGATGTTCGCCACTCTAATCGCCCTGGCATTTTGATTATTGAAATTAAAGATACGGGTCCAGGCATCCCTCCTGAAGAGCGGCAACGAGTTTTAGAGCGCTTTTATAGGGTCTTAGGAAGTGACATTGAAGGTAGCGGTTTAGGACTCGCTATTGTTAAAGAAATTGCTACCCAGCATGGTGGCAAATTAGAGATTCTTGAGCATTTCTATGATGAAGACCGCAGCAAATATGGCACTTGTATGCGCGTTTATCTTCCTGTGGGCAGAAAATGAAAAATACTTGGGTAAAAAATAAGCGCCTCACATTAATTCTGCTGGTGATTTGGTTCCTCACCACTCTGATTGTGGGCCTCTCGCCCAATAGCCTTCGTTTCACCTTCTTTGGCTGGGAATTCACCTACTGGTGGGGTGCGCAAGGCGCCTTATTTATATACCTATTACTAGTGTGGGTATACGCCCACAAGATGCACCAATACGAGAAAAAACAGCCTAAAAAGCTCTGATTTGTAAGTGGTTTCCCTTAGCTGTCAGCATTTAGTAAGTGCCCCCAAGAATGATGCACCTGGGGTCCTAAGTTTAGGGATCTTCTTATTAATAATTAGGAGGAATGATGGCTAAAACTGCAGCCGCGCCGATGACCGCTGAAGAACGCAAAGTTATTTTTGCTTCATCATTGGGAACGGTATTTGAGTGGTACGACTTTTATCTATACGGTTCGCTAGCCGCTATTATCGCTAAGCAATTCTTTGCTGGCCTTGATGCTGGTTCTGCGTTCATTTTCGCCTTGCTCGCTTTCGCGGCTGGCTTCATCGTGCGTCCTTTCGGCGCCTTGGTGTTTGGTCGCCTTGGTGACATGATCGGTCGTAAGTACACTTTCCTAGTAACAATCTTGTTAATGGGTGGTGCTACTTTCATCGTAGGTATCTTGCCTAACTACAACAGTATTGGTGTTGCTGCTCCAGTAATCCTAATCGTGTTGCGTATGTTGCAAGGTTTGGCACTTGGTGGTGAGTACGGTGGTGCTGCTACTTATGTTGCTGAACACGCTCCAGAAGGCAAACGTGGTGCATACACAGCTTGGATTCAAACAACAGCTACTCTTGGCTTGTTCTTGTCTTTGCTAGTGATTTTGTTCACACGTGAGTTCACAGGTCCAGCGTTTGAAGACTGGGGATGGCGCGTTCCATTCTTGGTATCAATCTTGCTATTAGCAGTGTCTGTTTACATTCGTTTATCAATGAACGAATCTCCAGCTTTCCAAAAAATGAAGGCTGAAGGTAAGACATCTAAAGCACCTTTGACAGAAGCTTTCGGTCAATGGAAGAACATGAAGATTGTTATCTTGGCTCTTCTAGGCTTAGTTGCTGGTCAAGCTGTTGTTTGGTACACAGGTCAGTTCTATGCATTGTTCTTCTTGACACAAGTGTTGAAAGTAGATGCTAAGACAGCTAACTTGTTGATCGCTGGTTCTTTAGTAATCGGTACACCATTCTTCATCGTGTTCGGTGCTCTTTCTGACCGTGTTGGTCGTAAGATCATCATCATGTTAGGTTTGTTGTTAGCGATCATCACTTACATTCCAAACACACCATTGTCAGTATTTAATGCGTTGACACACTATGCCAACCCAGCATTAGAAAAAGCGATGGCTACATCACCAGCGACTATCACTGTTGATGCTTCAGAATGTACTTTCCAATTCAACCCAACTGGTACAGCTAAGTTCACAAGTTCTTGCGATATCGCAAAACAAGTGATGGCTTCTAACTCAGCTAGCTATGAAACAATCGCTGGTCCTGCAGGTACAGTTGCTAAGGTGAAGATTGGTGATACAGAGATCACTGGTTACACATCTAAAGGTGTTGATCCAGCGGTTGCTAAAGCAGAAGATGCACGCTTCAAGAAAGAAGTTCGCGATGCGTTGAATGCTGCTGGCTACCCAGCTAAGGCTGATCCTGCTCAAGTTAACATCCCTGCTGTTTTAGCATTGCTTGTTTACTTGGTGATCTTGGTAACAATGGTGTACGGTCCAATCGCAGCTTACTTAGTTGAATTGTTCCCAACACGTATTCGTTACACATCTATGTCATTGCCATACCACATTGGTAACGGCTGGTTCGGTGGCTTGCTACCAACTATCTCGTTCGCTCTTGTGGCGCAAAACGGTAATATTTACTACGGTCTCTGGTACCCAATCATCATCGCTGCGATGACATTGGTAATCGGTACATTGTTCATGCGTGAAACAAAAGACGTAGATATCTATGCTGGTGACTAATATCTAACTAATACTTAGATAAAGTAAAACGGCAGCCCAAAAGGCTGCCGTTTTTTATTGCCTACTTCAGAACTAAAAATAAAGAAACTAAATTTAGTTTGCTATGAGATTATTAGGTATATAGGTAATAGGGGATCACAATCAACATGCTGATCACGGTGCCATAAATCCAAGTACCCTTAATCAAAGCTGGCAAGGTGATGACTTTAGCCTTCTTCAACAAATAAGAATAAGTAATAAATAGGGCAACAATATTGCTAATAGTGAAAATTAAGAAATAGTCCATTTGTAGTCCTTTAAAAGCTAGCTCAATGATAGACCTATCCTTATAAATTGATAGATATCCCTGAATAAGCTACAATGACCGTCTTTGGCGAATTAGCTCAGCCGGTTAGAGCGACGGAATCATAATCCGCAGGTCCGGGGTTCGAATCCCTGATTCGCCACCAAATACCGAATAGCCCACAGATTGTGGGCTATTTTCTTTACAGCTGGCGCCTGATTGGTTGATGCATGACGCCTGCCAAGACTTCGAGGCTCTAAAACCCCGTAAAATATTGTTTATATGAAAAAAGTCTATATCCGCACCTTTGGCTGTCAAATGAATGAGTACGACTCAGACAAAATGGCGGACGTGCTTCAGGCTAAACAGGGTCTTGTCAAAACTGACACCCCTGAAGATGCGGATGTCATTCTTTTAAATACCTGCTCCATTAGAGAAAAAGCTCAAGATAAGGTTTTTTCTGATTTGGGGCGCTTGAGAGAGCTTAAGGCTAACAAGCCAGATTTATTAATTGGTGTAGGTGGCTGCGTAGCCAGCCAAGAAGGCAAACATATTGTTACTAGAGCTCCTTACGTTGATTTGGTATTTGGTCCCCAAACACTTCATCGCTTACCTGAGCTTATCAATCAAAGAAAAAAAACAGGCATCCCACAAGTTGATATCAGCTTTCCTGAAATTGAGAAATTCGACAACCTACCTCCTGCTCGAGTAGAAGGTGGCGCTGCTTACGTTTCTATCATGGAAGGCTGCTCAAAATATTGCAGCTATTGTGTTGTTCCTTACACCAGAGGTGAAGAAGTTTCTCGTCCCTTTGAAGATGTCTTAACCGAAGTTGCAGGCTTAGCCCAACAAGGCGTTCAAGAAATTCATTTGCTCGGACAAAACGTCAACGCTTATCGCGGGTCAATGGCTGGGTCCACCGAGGTTGCAGACTTTGCGATGCTGTTGGAATACGTTGCTGAAATTCCTGGCGTTGAAAGGATCCGCTTCACAACAAGCCACCCCAAAGAATTTACGCAGCGCTTAATTGATGCTTATGCAAAAATTCCAAAATTAGTGAACCACCTTCATCTCCCTGTTCAGCATGGATCAGATCGCATCCTAGCAAGTATGAAGAGAGGTTATACGGTCTTAGAATACAAGAGCCTCATTAGAAAGCTCAAAGCCGTGAGACCCGATATCACCCTATCCAGTGACTTCATAGTTGGCTTCCCAGGCGAGACCGATGAAGATTTTCAACAATTAATGAAATTAGTTGAAGAGCTCAAATTTGATAATAGTTACTGCTTTATCTACAGTGAGCGACCTGGTACACCTGCAGCTAATCTGCATGACGACACCCCCAAAGAAGTCAAAAATCAACGTCTCAAGGAACTCGTTGCAAAAATTGATGAGCATGTTCTTTTCTTTAATCAGCAAATGATTGGTAAAACTGAACGTGTGATGATGGAAAGCATGGCTCGAGATGGTCAGCATCTCCAAGGGCGCACCGAAAATGGGCGTGTTGTCTTAATCGCCATTGAAAATGAACAAGCCAAGCGCATGATTGGTCAATTAATTGCCGTCAAATTTACTGAAGCATTACCTCACTCACTGCGTGGGGAACTTGTTCTGCGATGAAATCAACATCATTCAACTTGGATTTAGATGTGCAATTTAGCACGGCTCGTCTACAAGAAAAATGGCAAGAAGACATTACTACTGCCAAAACAAAAAAATGGGTGAAAGCAGCTCTTCAAAATAACGCCACGATCACTCTTCGATTTGTGGGGCAAGCCGAAGGCAAAAAACTTAACTCAACCTACCGGCACAAAGATTACGCCACTAACGTCCTTACCTTTCCCTACGACAGCGCTCCCGACTCTAGCGATGTTTTTGCAGACATTGTGATTTGTTTACCAGTCGTTGAAAAAGAAGCAAAACAACAACAAAAGACTTTTGAACAGCATCTCATTCATTTAATCGTCCACGGCACTCTTCATGCCCAAGGTTTTGATCATGAGGATCCAGTCGAAGCAGAAGCTATGGAAGAATTAGAAATCGCTATCTTGAAAAAATTAAAGCAGGTAAATCCCTACATTTAATTTCATAAAAATGCGGTATTCTTAAGAAATATGACAACAGAACCTGAGCCCCAAAGCCTATTAGAGCGTTTAGCCAACCTGCTATCGCCCACTCCCGCCACAGCCTCCGAAAAAAGAACTGAGCTTTTAGAAACGCTCAAGGAAGCTCAATCAGAAGGCTTAATTGATGCTGATGCTCTTTCGATGATTGAAGGCGTCTTTCAAGTAGGCGAGCTTTCAGCCAGAGACATTCTGATTCCACGTGCGCAAATCGACTGGATTGATATCAATAGCTCGATTGAAGAAACAATTGCGGAAGTAATTAAGGCGGCTCACTCAAGATTCCCTGTTTATGAAAACAATAGAGATAACGTTATTGGCATTTTGTTAGCCAAAGACCTTCTGAGACATGGGCAAGAGGAAGATTTCCAGTTAAGAGATTGGCTAAGACCTGCTGTCTTTATCCCTGAATCAAAAAGACTGAGCGTTCTGTTAAGAGATTTTCGTGATCATCGCAATCACATTGCTATTGTGGTGGATGAATACGGCGGCGTAGCTGGTTTAGTCACCATTGAAGATGTGTTGGAACAAATTGTTGGTGACATAGAAGACGAACATGACACCGATGATCTGGAAGACAACATCATCAGCATGGAAGGTGGCATCTTTAGAATACGCGGCATCACCGAACTAGAACAAGTTAATGAAGTGTTGGGAACATCTTTTGAAGATGAAGATAACGACACATTGGCTGGATTTATTCTTAAACACTTAGGACGTGTTCCACATAAAGGCGAATCATTGAATATCGACAATATTCACTTTGAGGTACAGCGAGCCGATGCAAGACAAGTTCATGTACTACTAGCAAGTCGAGTTCAAACTAAAGAAATTGATTAAAGCTTTTTTAATATTTCTCTTAGGTAGTGCATGCTCTTGGTTAATTGAATTGCCACTTGGTGGCTGGCTCATCATTCCAGGCTTAGCAGTTTCGCTATCTCTTATTTTTTCCAGCTCCCACCCTTTTAAACACGCATGGCTTTTCTCACTTGGCTATTTTTGTAATGCGCTTTGGTGGATCTACATCAGCTTGCATGATGTAGGAGGCATGGTTGCCCCATTGGCAATTTTTGCTGTTGTTGCCCTCTCTTCCTATCTAGCTTTGTTTTCATCCTTAGCTATCAAGTTAGCCAGTCTATTTAAAAATCCTACTTGGCGGATCCTTAGTCTTGCTAGCTTATGGACTATTTTTGAATGGTTAAGAGGTCAACTCTTAACTGGCTTCCCGTGGGCAGGAATCGCAGAGACTCAAGTAGATGGTCCATTTTTTGCATGGGCACCGATTGCTGGTGGTTTAGCCTGTACATGGGCTGTTTTATTAACTGCCAGTTTTATTAGTCAAAGTCAGAAAAACTTTTCTACCAAATTTATTGGCGTCATCAGCTTTATTTCAGTCAGCCAAATCATGGGCTTACTTTCATTCACTCAACCCATCGGTGAGCCCATTGATGTCTCATTAATACAAGGTAATTTTGCTCAAAGCCTCAAGTTCGATCCAGACCACTTACAAAAACAAATTAGCTTTTATGAACAATCCATTCGAGAAAATAAAAGCAGTTTAGTGATTGCCCCAGAAACAGCCTTACCTATTCCACTAGCTCATATTCCCGATCGTTTTTTCAAGAATTTAAACGCCAACAATCCCAAGAAAAATATCTTATTGGGAGTTGTGGGTCAAAGCCCTAATGGGCAATATTCCAACTCAGCCTTGGGCATTCAGGCTAATAAAGATCATTACCAATACGACAAGCATCATCTAGTTCCTTTTGGTGAATTTGTTCCCTGGGGATTTCAGTGGTTCGTGGATGCAGTGCGCATCCCTTTAGGAAACTTCCATCGAGGCACCAAAACCCAAGAACCTTTCTTAATCGAACAAGGTAATCAATTTATCGCTGCTGGGATCATGATTTGTTACGAAGATGTCTTTGGTGACGAATTAGCAGCTCGGCAAAGAGATACCGCCACCAAGCATCATTTGTGGATTAATTTAACTAATTTAGCCTGGTTTGGGGATAGCCAAGCACCTGAACAACAACTCAGACTAGCTCAATTAAGATCTTTAGAAACGGGCATCCCCACACTCAGAGCTACGAATACTGGGGTCACAGCCATCATTAATCACGAAGGTCAAATCCTCGCAGAATTTCCAAGCTTTCAACAAGGCGTTCTAAAAGGACAAGTTCAACCCCATTCAGGACTCACCCCATTTGTTAAATGGGGAAATATGCCGATTTTGTTACTTTCTCTAGGTTTATTGGTATTAGGCTGGCGCCAAACTAAAAAGTAGTCTCAAAGCCCTTAAGAAAGGTAAAATCATTAGGTTCAGGAAACCTATCATATGCTTACCTTTCAGCAAGTCATTCTTACACTACAAAATTATTGGGACCAACAAGGTTGCGCCCTTTTACAACCTGTTGACCTTGAGGTCGGTGCCGGTACATCGCATACCGCTACATTTTTGAGATCCATTGGTCCAGAGCCTTGGAAAGCTGCTTATGTTCAACCATCTAGAAGACCTAAAGATGGTCGCTATGGCGAAAATCCTAATCGATTACAACATTACTACCAATACCAGGTGGTACTAAAGCCAGCCCCTGAAAATATTTTGGATCTTTATTTAGGCAGTCTTGAAGCTCTTGGTTTAGATCTTAAGCAAAATGACATTCGTTTTGTTGAGGATGACTGGGAAAATCCAACTTTAGGCGCCTGGGGTTTAGGCTGGGAAGTCTGGCTAAACGGTATGGAAGTAACTCAGTTTACTTACTTCCAACAAGTAGGTGGTATTGATTGCAAACCCATTTTGGGTGAAATCACCTACGGACTAGAACGTTTAGCCATGTATTTGCAAAAAGTTGAAAACGTCTACGACCTTGTTTGGACGGATGGCGTGAGCTACGGTGATGTTTATCATCAAAATGAAGTGGAGCAATCAACTTATAACTTTGAATACTCCAACGCTGATTTACTTTTCCAGCAATTTAGTAATTATGAAAATGAAGCTAAGCGTTTAATGGAAATACCATTAGCACTACCTGCATATGAAATGGTTTTAAAAGCTGCGCATACATTTAATCTTTTAGATGCGCGCGGAGCCATTTCAGTCACAGAACGTGCCGCATATATTGGTCGTATTCGCAACCTTTCTCGTAGCGTTGCGCAAGCTTATTATGAATCTCGCGAAAAACTTGGTTTCCCTATGTGTCAGAAAAATGGAGGTGCACAATGAGTCAAGCACCTTTACTACTAGAGTTACTAACTGAAGAGTTACCTCCAAAGGCTCTGAAAAAGTTAGGTCAAAGCTTTTCTGAAGGTATTGCACAATCACTCAAGAACCAAGGCTTGTTAACAGATGCAAGCGTTGTCACAAGTTTTGCGACTCCACGCCGATTAGCTGTTCACATCTCTCAGGTTCTTGCGAAAGCACCCGATCGTCGTGTTCAAGAAAAACTATTACCGGTATCGATTGCGCTTGATAGCAACGGCAAAGCAACAGCCCCTCTATTGAAAAAATTAGCAGCTCTAGGGCATCCAGATGCAGCAATCGAATCACTTGAGAGACAAGGCAGTGATAAATCAGAGACCTTCTATTTAAGCGTTGATGTCGCCGGTATTGAATTAGCCAATGGTCTGCAAACAGCTGTGGAGCAAACCATCAGTAAGCTTCCCATCCCTAAGGTGATGCGCTATCAGATTGCGCCAGGCACTCCTCAAGTTCAAGATGTTGAATTTGTTAGACCGGCTCATAGCTTAGTTGCTTTACACGGTGCGGCGGTTGTGTCCATCAAAGCTCTTGGCTTAAATTCTGGAAACACAACACTAGGTCACCGCTTCTTATCAGCAGGGGCTATCAAAATTGCTCACGCTGATGAATATGCAAAAACTCTCAAAGATGCTGGAAAGATCATTGCCAGCTTTGACGAGCGCTTAGAAAATATTCGATCTGCTTTGGTATCTGCCTCAAAAGGCAAACAAGTCTTGATGCCAGAATCTTTATTAGAGGAAGTTTGCTCTTTGGTGGAATGGCCTGTTATCTACACATGCCAATTTGAAGAAGAGTTCTTGGCTGTACCTCAAGAATGTTTGATTCTGACAATGCAAACCAATCAGAAATACTTTGCCATGACTAATTCCGATGGCAAACTTTCAAATCAATTCTTGATTGTTTCTAATATTGAAACAAAAACACCAGAAGCCATTATTTCAGGCAATGAGCGCGTGGTCAGACCCCGCTTAGCGGATGCCAAGTTCTTTTATGAGCAAGACCGTAAAAAGACTTTGATGGAAAGAACCACTTTGTTATCTAAAGTGGTTTATCACAACAAACTTGGCACTCAACTTGAGCGCACAGAACGTGTCACCAAGATTGCGCGTCTGATCGCTACTCAACTGAAGCAATCTCAAAGCAATATCGATGTTGCTTTAGCAGAACGCGCTGCGCAATTAGCCAAAGCTGACTTGTTAACTGATATGGTGGGCGAATTCCCTGAATTGCAAGGCATCATGGGACGCTACTATGCTCTCAATGACAAAGAGCATCCTGATGTAGCGGCTGCATGTATGGAGCACTATGCTCCTCGTTTTGCGGGTGACTTATTGCCACAAACAGATACAGGCACCATCCTAGCTCTTGCAGACAAGCTTGAAACCTTAGTCGGTATTTGGGGTATTGGTTTAGCCCCAACCGGAGAAAAAGATCCATTTGCGCTTCGCCGTCATGCTTTAGGTATTTGCCGCATTTTGCTTGAGAAGAAATTACCTCTTCACATTGGATCAATGATTCAAGGAGCGTTAGATCAATTTAGCCAAGCCGAAGTGAAGGAAACTGCTCAGGTGGAAGTGATTCATCAATTTATTTTGGATCGTCTCAGAGCTTATCTGAAAGATCAAAAATTAGATGGTAAGAGTTATTCAACGAATGAAGTTGAATCCGTGGTGAGCCAAAACCCACAAGTTCTTAATGATGTTTTACAAAGACTCGAGGCTGTAAGACGCTTTAGTGATTTAGATGCAGCTCCAGCACTTGCTGCCGCCAATAAACGTATTGGCAACATCTTAAAGAAAGTAGATTTTGAGATTCCAACATCTGTAGATAGCCAATTGTTAAGTCTAGACGCTGAGAAATCATTAGCTAAAGCACTAGAAGGCATCATGCCTGAAGTGAATCAGGCTTTTGAAAAGGGTAACTTCACATCAGCACTTCAAGCTTTTGCATCTTTGAGAAATGATGTTGATCAGTTCTTTAATGATGTCATGGTGATGGATCCTGACACATCATTAAGAAATAATCGTTTAGCACTTCTATCAAAAATGCACAGCCTCATGAATCAGGTGGCTGATATTGGTAAGTTAGCGTCTTAAGCACTATGGCAGTCAAAGCCCCTCACACCAAATTGGTGATTCTTGATAGAGATGGCGTTATCAACCAAGATAGCGACCTCTATATCAAGTCGCCAGATGAGTGGATACCTATTCCTGGCAGCCTTGAAGCTATTGCGAAACTCAATCAAGCTGGGTATCACATTGCTGTAGCCACTAACCAATCAGGGGTAGGTCGTGGTTTATACGACATGGATACGCTTAATGCCATCCATGAAAAGTTACACCGCTTGGTTGCCAAAGTAGGCGGGCATATTGATGCCATCTTTTTCTGCCCACATACAGATGCCGATCACTGTAATTGTAGAAAACCTTTACCGGGCATGATTCAACAGATTTCTGA
>JACCDW011337451.1_pt1 | contig 10517 bp, 17 predicted proteins | sample 7449781 | NCBI WGS metagenome assembly JACCDW01 (sample SAMN15323449, study PRJNA562643) | freshwater metagenome | isolation source: river surface water | place: USA:Blue River Watershed | collected 2017-08-18
GTACGGTGTTCCCGTCTCCACCTGTGATTTCAGGATAGCGAGCCAAATCTTCTGGATAGGAACCACCTTACGCGCGAGTCCCTCAAGCTCGTACTTTTCGTAGAGCGCCTTGAACTCGTCGCCGTACACATCCGCGAGTCCCTTCGCCTCGTTGGGGCAGAACAGGGACCAGTCTTGGTTCTTCTCGAGACGTTCCATGAACAGGTCGGGGATCCACAGCGCGGGGAACAGGTCGCGACACCGGGACTCCTCGTCGCCCTGGTTGAGTCGGAGCTCCAGAAACGACATGATATCCGCGTGCCACGGCTCGAGGTACACGGCGTACGACCCCTTGCGTTTCCCACCCTGGTTGACGTACCGCGCATCCGCGTTCAGAGTTCGAAGCATGGGCACGATCCCGTCGGACGTTCCGTTAGTACCGTAGATGTGCGACCCCTTGGCGCGGATGTTGTGAATGTGGAGTCCGATACCACCTGACATTTTTGAGATGAGCGCGCACTCCTTCTTCGTGTCGTAGATCCCCTCGATGGAATCATCCTTCATCGCCACGAGAAAACACGAGCTCAGCTGCTGACACCGCGTACCCGAATTGAACAGCGTCGGGGTTGCGTGGATGTAATATTTTTGTGAGATGGCATCGTACGTCTCCTGGGCAGCGACCGGGTCCCACTTGGACACGACGAGTGCGACGCGCATGAACATGTACTGCGGCGTCTCGCCCGGCAAAAGGTACATCTTTTGGAGCGTCTTGAGTCCGAAATAATCGAGGAGATAATCGCGATCGGGGTACACGACAACCTTTTGAATCGCGGATGGTTTCCACTCAGCGAGAACCCCGTTGGCGTACAGGGACCGCATCACGTCGTACAGTTCGGCCGAGTTTGTCTTGTGCATGTTAGAAACGATCAGTCTCGACGCCAGCTTCGCATAGTCCGGGTGGTCTTGTGTGATGGCGATATCGGCTGATATGTCATCAATCTCGGACGTCTTGATACCGTCGTGGATGTTTGCGAGCACCTTCTGCGCGAGGAGAACCGGCGACACGACGAGCCCCTCGGAAAGCTTCTCGATCCGAGAAGTAACCTTGTCAAACTTGACATCCTCGAGCACGCCGTTCCTCTTCTGGACCTGCATCTTCCCTTGTATATAATAAACGTGGTATTTTTTATATTGCTTTAGAACAAATGTATAAGCAGACGCGTACTCCATTGTACGACGCATTCTTCTCCGAGTTTAACTACTCAAAGATCCAGAATGGGATCATCGCAGCGACCAGAGCCCAGACGGGTCAGGATATAAACCCCCAAGACGCACGTCCTCTCACCATCATCATGGAGAGCATATACTCGGTGAACGCATACAACCCGTACGGCGACATAAAGGACCAGGTTGAGTTTATGAATCAGCAGGTTATCCGCGAGTGCACGAGACAGACGGTCATGGGCATAAGCGCATACAAGAGATACATTGACGATATAAAGAAGCCGCCCGAGCCCATGCAAAACCCAACTCTCGTGGGCACGTACGGAGAAAAAATGCCATTCAACACTAAGATTGGGCTATGAAGTTTGAAATAACTCAGGCGATTTTAGGTGTACTCGTGTTCGTGGGCATACAGAGAGTCGTGGAAATCATAACAAACTTCTTCATCAAACCAAACATACCCAACTATCTCGATTCTCAGGAGAAGGATGCGATTCGCCTGACCATCGAGGTTCTAGTCATCTCATTCTCAATCTTTGTTATAAAAAAGTTTTGCTAATAGTAATAAATGGATGCCGTTCCCGGTCGTGTCAATAACTTGTACAAGGAAAAACTGACGATCGACCCGATCGTCGAGCTGACAGTCGCAAAGCCCGAGGAGAGTCAGGGGTGCAAGTTTGCGCGCACCGCCGGGTACGGCACGCTCGAGTTTTGCTCCATGCCGTCCGACGACGTTCCGGTTCCACCTCGTCTATTCCAGCTCGACGAGTCCGTGGACGATGCACGCATAATCCACTCAAACAAACATCTCGGGATCACCGACATCGACAAGATGCTCTTCGAGTTTGCCATGCTCCTCGTATTCTTGTTCATCGTCATACGACTCCTACGAATGTAACTTTTTAGGAACCACCTTGACGAGCTTTTCCGACAGAGTCTTCAGAAGCTCGTCGCGCTTTTCTTGAATGTTCGAACATCCGTGAATCTCGAGCTGGATACACCCGGCACAAAAGTCTAGATTACAGTACTTGCACGTGATGAGCGAAAGCTTCTTGCAGCGCTGGCACCTCATCGCTATATAACAAATATACCATCCTCGTTTCTAATTTCACACAGCGGCTGTTTGCGCCGCTCGAGCACATCGTTCCAAAACTTCTCCATGATCGGAAGACTCCTCGCAAACCACTCGCGATCCCTGTTCAGTCTCGTAACCACGAATATGGGCGGAGACGTCCTCGGGTCGTACTGGATAAAATCACACACCTCGAGATCCAAAATCTCCATAAGGAGCTGAACCTGTGGGACGTAGTGCTTCGGAACCTCCGACGTGATGTCGCGTCTGAGCGGACACTTGATTTCGATGAGCTTCCCAGATTCTGTTATGCCGTCGGGGCTCCCACCGAGCCACCGGTACACGGGGTGCGGGACGATACCAATCTCGTGCACAACCTCGTTGTGTCGGGCCGCGTAAATGTCCCTCGCCTCGGGCTCGTAAAACGTACCGTGATCAACCGCGGTCATGTCGCGAATCTGCTTCTTGAACCCGCACTTCTTGTACAATACATCCTCGGGTGTCTCGTACGCATTCACGCCGAGCACGGATGCAACGTCGCTCGCGGTGAGCATGTTGGATCTGAGGTTGTGCCATTCGGGTGTCCTCTGATCGTGATACACGCGCTCGATGAGCTCCTTCACCTTTTCGTTCATTTTCCTTCGTTCATAAACCTATCGAGTTTCTAACTAGGCACTCGGCTGCGTTCTGTTCCGCCTCCTTCTTCGTCTTTGCTGACCCCGTACTAATATACTGCCCGTTAATGTACAAATCAATGAAAAAAATCCCCCGGTCGTACGTGTTTATGCGGTAGTCGGGCAACTGGTACTTGTGCATCTGACACCATCGCATGACTATATCCTTGTAGTTGTCATCCTCAAAGTTTGACATGTCAAACACGCGACTCACAAACTTTTTCACGTACGTGATCCCCAGATCCAGGTACATGGCACCTATAAACGCCTCGAACACATCCTCGAGAATCTTTGGGTTCTTGTACCATTGGTTGCGCATCCCCTTGTCGTCCATGACGACGAAATCGGCAAACCCCAGCCGTAACGAAATGTCCGCGAGCGTCTTGCCGCGGACGAGTTTTGTTCGGGCTCGCGTCAGAAACCCCTCCTGCTCCTCCCCGTGGTACTTGTCGTATAAAATCTTCGTGATAACAAACCCAAGGACCGAATCCCCCAAAAATTCAAGCGTCTCATACGACGACTTTGCATTATATTGCTTCAATGCGCTCTTGTGTGTAAAAGCGCATTGATACAATGAGATGTCCTTCACACTCGCCCCCACAATCTCATCGATACGCACCTTGTCAATCATAGGAAGTTCTAGAAGAATAGTATCACACGATGACATTTATACTGAATATGATTTTATTTTTTAAGCCTTGCGAACACGTGGCTTCTTCGGTGGCGCGGACGGCTCAGTCGCCGCCTTCGGGGTATCGACGGCCGCAGCTGGCACCGGCTTGATGTAGTGAGGCGCCAGGTAATGCTGCAGCTTCAGATAGGTTACCTGCACATCAGCGGGCGGCTGCAGCAGATCGCGCAGCTTGTCATCCATGTTAATATTCTGACCATTCTTCAGGTTATTCTTGACGGCGTACGCGTCGATCGCCTGGGTAACCTCGGCGCGGGAAATCTTGGCACCCGGCGCAAGGCCTAGGAACTCGCGCAGCTTCTCGTCAACCTCGAGCGGCTTGCGGAAACCGTTGTTCTGGGAGCGAGCCTTGGCCTTCTCGCCGGTCGGGTCGTCGATAGCCTGGCGAATCTTGCGCACATCCTTGTGCAGGGACTTGATGTCAGCGGCGAGCTTCTCAAGGGTGGCCTGGATAGTCTCCATGTTGTATATAACGGCCATCGTTTCTTTAAATGATTTTTAGCGCTCAATGTACTGCCATTCGAGATTCTCCGATCCAAACTCCTCGCATATCGCCCTGACCGCCTCGTGTGTCGAGAAATCCTTTGAACAACAAAATATGTCGAGGTACACCTTTTCGTACTCGGGGTACGTGTGCGCCGAGAAGTGGCTCTCGGCGAGTACAATCACGCCCGTCGCACCGATAGGCGTAAACTGATGGAATGTACGAGCCACCTCCGTGAGCCTGAGACGCTCCACGACGCGAGACATGGTCGTCTCGAGTTGGTCAACCCTTTCGATGAGCACATCCTTCACAACGCCGACTATGTGATGCTTAGTCATCTCTCTTATATGTGCGCGCATATTTTTTAATCGTTTAAAGATATAACGTACATATAAACAAATGGCAACTATCGCGTACGGTGATCCGGTGAAGCTCCAGGATGGTCGCTATTTTGTAAAGGCGACATCCAGTGATGATCGTGCAGTGTATGTAACCGTGCACAACACCACTGTCGGCACTCCGCTCCCGTGGAATGCATCCACCGATATCACCCTGAATCTGTCGAGCGCAGACTCCGCCACCATCAAACAGTGGGACTCGGTGTTCGTCAAGGATGCGACAACCAACTCGACCAAGTGGTTTCAGCGCGAGTTTACCGAGGATGTCATCGCGTCCTACTACCAGTCGGCCCTCGACGACGACACCCACATGGATGTACAGGCGGACGTCGATCGCAAGGGTCGTTCCACAGTTACATTCTTTGACCACGTGAATCAGGTTACCGATCAGTTTGACTCGTCGTCCCCGTGCCGCTTGCTGCTCAAGTTTGACGGCTTGTGGTTCCTACGTAAGACGTTCGGCCCCGTGTGGAAGGTGGTCCAGTGCAAGATGCGAAAAGTTCCAGAGCCGGTAAAGTGTATGATTGAAGATGACGAGGACTCGGATTAAAATTTTTTGCTCGCTCAATAGTAAATGGCGTTAATAAAGGCTGACCCTAAGGTGGTTATCGCCGTTTTGATACTGGTACTTTTTGTTCTTTTCGTATGGAACCCGACCAAGAAATCAGGCTATGAGCAGGCAGCTGCGGACGTCATGCCACAGAACAGCGGTCCCACCCCGGTGGTGATGTACGACACCGCCGCACCGGAGGATGTCCCCGTGCCCAGCATGTCCGAGCCGAGCAAGTCTACCGACGGGTGGGGCGTCGCCACCTCCATGCTCCCCCGTGAGATTCCTTCCCAGGAGGACTTTGGCTCCTTCTCTCCAGATGACATCATGAGAGGTCAGACGTACCTCGACCCACGCGCTCAGATTGGTATCCCAGAGACCCTGGGCGGTGTGCTGCGCAACGCCAGCTGGGACATCCGTTCCGAGCCGCCCAACCCCAGAACTCCAGTGAGCATCTTCAACAACTCTACGATCGTCCCAGATCTGATGAGGCCGCAGTTTGAGATTGGTCGCAATTAAAAAGATGCATCGATCTCAACATAAATGTCAGAGGTGAACGATAACTTTAAGCAGGCGATGTCAGAGTGGACCGATATCAAGATGCGACTATCAGCGGCTCGTCAGGATCTCAAGGTTCTCGCCGAGCACGAGAAGAAGCTTCGTGAGTTTATCCACCAGTACATGCTTCAGCAGAACATCGACACGTGCAACACCAAGGAGGCGAAGGTTTCGGTGAAGAAGCGCACCGTCAAGACAAACTTTACCAGGGACCTAGTCAGACGCGGACTGCTCAAGTACTTCAACGGCGACGAGGAGCGCGTCAACTATGTATTTGATGTCATCATGGAGTGCTGCGAGACGCGCGAGACGTCTTCGCTCACATTCAAGGCGAGAACCTAATTAAATATACGGGAAGCGTGTATAGTAAAAAGGAATTATGGGGCGGAATAACGATTATGCGGACGACATCAACCAGGAGGAAGCCCTTGCGACTGAGGATCAGGATGATGACACTACCGAGTGCGATCTTGATCCTGAGGCGTGGCAGGATTGGAACTCGGAGCACCTACTCAATATGTACATGAGTCTCGTCGACTATTGTGATACACAGGGGCTCACGTATATGAAGTCGGTGTCATTCAATGATTTTTGTCATTTTATTTTTAATCGCAGCATATAGTAAATGATGGATCTCCAGAACCCCAAGATTCTTGTGCCGGCTATCCTGTTCGCTCTTCTGAGCCCAGGCATGCTCCTGTCTCTGCCGTCCCTGAACTTTGCTTCAGGCAAGACAAACATCACAGCCGTCATCATCCATGCTCTTGTGCTGGTGCTTGCGTACTGGGGTCTGTCCAAGGCGGGCGTCGTCAAGTCTGACCTGAAGAAGGCGGATCTGCTGGTGCCGGCCCTGCTGTTCATCCTGCTCAGCCCAGGTGTCCTTCTCACCATTCCTCCAGGCAGCTTCATGAGTGGCACCACCAGCGTGCCGGCTGTCGCAGTGCACACCGTTGTGTTTGTGCTACTGTTCGCGCTCCTACGCAAGCAGTTTCCTCAGGTGTATTAGATAACAGATGAAATATCTAATCATCGGCTCGGGGTTTATGAGTTGTTACTCGTTTCTGGGCCACCTGACACAGCTTGAAACACAGGGGAGACTTAAAGATTTACAGGAGATTTCAGGTGCATCTGCCGGTGCGCTCACGGGGTTTACGTTTCTCGTAGGTAGGTCAAATTTAGATAAGCTCGTCAACTATTCGCTCGTAGATGTTGACTTTACAAAGTGTCTCAAAGTGGATATTGTAAACTTGTTGAAAAAATACGGCATGTTCAAGGCAAAACCGATACGAAAGTCCTTATCCGACTTTTGTCTCGAGTTTACGGGTAAAGATGACATTACATTTAAAGAATTATACGAATCTTCAAATGTAAAGCTACACATTCCCGCCTTTTCTTTATTGAAACACGAATGTGAGTACTTTTCGGTCGACACGAGTCCCCACATGAGCGTGATTGACGCGGTGTGCATGAGTATAGCCATCCCGGTTCTCTTCGAGCCGTACAAGGATCACCTCGACGGGGCAATCACAGAAGCCATTCCATACACACCATTCATACAGTGCAATAAAGACGACGTGTACGTCGTACGAACTACAAAGACGGATCTTACGGGGTACGACTCGTTGTTATCATTCATCCATTATATATTCAGCATTTTCTGGAAACTTCGTATCGAGTGTCCGATCCCATACAACACGTTTTACGTTCCCATCCCGGCCGAGGCTCGGAACAACTACAAGGTGTCAATCATGGAGAAGGAAAAGTTATTTTTGCTCGGGTTTCAGTGAGTCCGGTACTGGTTCTGGTACCCGATGTAAAACGTCTTGTAATTGAGCGCCAAGAATTCAATCACGTCTATGAGATCCTCCACATCATCGATGGAATTATGCTTCTGTCGATAATCTGGACCTTTGATCGTCTTGCATATGTTTGACAGACGCGCCGTATTGGCGGGATACGTCGCCTTGTGCGTCTCCCAAAACTGACGGGCCCTGACCGGAATAATGTCTTGGGTGCACACCTTTGCGATGCGACCCCACACGGATCCCGGCTTCACGGTACACACCTCGTCCATACCCCTCGGATCGTACTTGAAAAACTTGTTTCGGCCGTACATCTGATCCGTGTCGTAGATCGCCTTCATGTCGAGATCTATCGAGTGGCCGATCCACACGCCGCCGTTATCGTTTATAAATTTTACAAACTTACGAATCATATCGTCGGTATTGACGAGAATCGAGTTACAAAACGTGTCGTAAATCTTCGTCTTTGTGTGTTCGTAGTACTCGGTGTTCTTGTACATCTCCTCGACAAAGGCGTGCGCATCCTTGTTTACAAACGTCTTTGTTCCGAGTCGGGTGAGCACACCATCGCGGATCCGAATCTTGCGTACGGTGATCGAGTACACCACCGAACGCTTGAAATTGGGCGACGGAACGCTCTCGAGGTCCACGACACACGCCGCGTCGCAGTCCATTTTTTACTGATAACTACACGGTTGCACTTTTTATCTCTGTACATACCAACAAATGATTCGCTCAGGGTACGTGCGTAAGAACGGGACGTATGTTCGACCGGCTGTCATCAAGAACCTGGGTCTTCCGGGCAAAGGCCCAAAACTATTCGGGCCTCTAAAACACCACGGTCTCAAGGAGTACGGGTACTTTCACGTTGATAACAAGAGCGCGTCTGATCGCCACAGCGCTCTGCGCCGAGCGATGCGTAGCGGCGTGCCGCGTGTTAAGCTCATACGTCGTCTGGGTGCGATTGCGACCCTGACGCGTCGAACCATGCCCCGACTGTCCGAGATTTATAGACGCGATCAACACTGGCTAAGTAAATCTGTACCCCGGACTGCCAAGTGAAAACCCGTCGCTCGATGTGATGTTGTTGCTCGTAAAATTCCAGTAAATTGTGTTTGATGTTGTGAGCCCCAGCGGGTTTCCGCTCAGGTAGAGCCCCGTCGTCGTGTCTTTTAGAATAGTCCCGGGCATAGCCTCGAGTATCCGATCCACCCCATTCACGCGTAGTTGCGGAGCAACCTTGAACCGCTCGGGGAACTGGACCGGTTGGATAGTCTCCCACGTTACCGGTATCGTCTCGTTGAGTTTTACGGTGAGTCCCGACAGCGCGTACGCGTGTATAGATATTGGGACGCACGTGTTTGCGCTCCTAGAAAATGGAAACACCCGAACGTTCGGAAGACCGTCCGAGACGTCGCCAACAATCTGTGGCGACCCGTCGGTCGTACCGGCCGCGAACCGAATCGTTCCGTTCGGAGCGGCTAACGCAAGACTCGTCGTGTACCCGTTCACATTTGCCCAACCGGTCCACGTCGTGTGATTGAGCGTCGATGGTTGTCCCTCGCGGTACCCGTCGGGATTGAAGTTTATACTGTCCGTGTACGGGGTGATTATGCGTTTGGTTATCGTGTCCGATGCCTTGCCGCTTATAAACACCGTGTCCTCGGATCCCGGAGACTGATTAGATACTATTGTTTGATCTTGTATCGGGTACACGTTCGTGGCGGCGACTCTAAAGTACCCTACGTGTGCGTTTGCTTTTATGTATATGTTTCGATCCGTAACCTGGTTGGTGTAAGGACACGGAGATGGTCCAGCGACCCGGTCGCCATTTACAAACACGGAAAACTGACCATTGTTGGACGTGTATGCTATGTGTGTGTTTGAATTTTCACGTATCGTCCCAGGTTGACAGTACACGGTCCCGTCGTCCGCCTTGAGTTGACCGGTCGATGTTGGGTGCAAGAAAAATGACGACGGGGACATTGTAACCACGGTGTCGGACAGAGACGCACAGTTTATCAGGTATTCGATTGTACAGTCTGTCAAGTTTACGGGAATGGTCTCGTTCGTTTCAATCGATGACCCGTCGACAAACCGTATTCCACCGACGGTGGAGAACACGTTCCCGTTAACAAATCGGTACATGTCTGGTATTCTTCCCGTCATGTCGTGCATAAAGTAATAGTCTGTAAAGACGGTACGTTTCTGTGCTAGCCAAAACGTATTAAGCATATTAGAATTATGTGATATAAAAATGAGACACTTACTAACCGATGTGTTTGAAACGCTCGGGCCAGGCCACACGGAATCGGTGTACCACCGTGCGCTCGAGGTGGCTCTGCGTCTGGAAAATATACAATATGATTCCGAGGTGGTCATCCCCGTGCTCTTCAAGAATCATATTGTAGGGAATATTCGGTGCGATTTGATTGTTGATGGGGTCATACTCGAACTCAAGGCGGTGTCTAGACTCAACGACGACCATCGGCAACAGTTGAGGAATTATCTGAAGATTTTAAACAAGCCGGTTGGTCTCCTTGTAAATTTTGGATCATCGTTGTCAGTAGAAGAAATACAACATCCCATTGAACTGGATCCCGAATGCCCTCATGTAAATCCTCCCTGGCTTTTTTGAGGTGGTACAAAACACTGTCGTACACGTGAACCTTGATGAACGGCTTGACCCGCTCTAGTTCCTCCATCGCATAGTCTATAGAACCGACGGCGAGTTCCTCCATCTACCTAAATTGTAGGTATAAATTCCCATCGAAGCTCTGCAGTGATGAGCTTCCATATTCGGTCATGTTTGTAGAGCTTCTCTCTGGACTTCAAAAGTGGAAAGAACTGGAGGTACTCGTCCTCACCGAGGAGTTCACAAAATTTATAGAGCACGTACGAGTAGCTCAGGAAGTTTGTTCTCTCGTCGGGACAAAACTTGTCGAACGGTTTTTGAATCATGTGAAACATGGACCTGAGTTTCGTCTCGAGTTCCTGTGGCATGGTGGGCGGGTTGGTCCCGTTGAGGAGCGTCGTGATGTACGGAACGTGTTCGTAATATTTGCTGTACCCGAGCTTCTTGAGA
>JACCDW011909235.1_pt1 | contig 10515 bp, 8 predicted proteins | sample 7449781 | NCBI WGS metagenome assembly JACCDW01 (sample SAMN15323449, study PRJNA562643) | freshwater metagenome | isolation source: river surface water | place: USA:Blue River Watershed | collected 2017-08-18
CACCACGGGCTTGATTAGCCCCGAGGACATCCGCGACGTGGTGGTGAGCCTCTTCCCGAGCCGAGGCCAGTTGGACCTCACGGCGACGGCGGCGACCACCTTTGCCCTGACGGACACGTGGTACAAGCTGGCCGGGACGACCGCGCTCGACTTGACCCTCGGGCAGGACGGGTTCTCGCAGGCCGCCAACAACGAACTCCGGGCGACCAAGGCGGTCAACCAAGTCCTCCTCGTCACGGCGAACGTGGAGCTGCTCTGCGCGTCGAATAACAAGACGTTCGGCCTGACGTTCGCCAAGAACGGCACGGCCATCACGGGTATCCACGTCTCGGCGCTTTTGGCAAACTCCAACAAGGGCTACGGCTTCTCGATCACCGCCCTCTTGCCGACGGCGGCGAACGACACCATCTCCGTCTATGTGCGGAACGAGACGGACACGACGAGCGTCACGGCCACGAGCCTCACCTTGTCGGCGGTCGGGTTCATTCGATGACGCACGGCCTTGATGCGCGGCAGATGTGTGGGCACGACATCCGATCCTACGGGGTCTGGCCGTCCGACTCGTCGCGTCTTGAGGCGTTTATCGGGCAGTACGGGGGCAGCGTGGAAGCCTATCCCGTGGGGAATGTGGGCATCGGCTTGCGGTGGACGGACGGCGAGCGCGTGGTGACGCACTCCGGCCCGACGTTCACGGAGGCGTTGCAGCGGTTACAGGCCGGACTGACGGGGGCCACGTGAGCGTCAAGGTGACGGACCTCTCGCCGCAGTTCTTGAAGCAGTATCGAGACGCCTCCCGGATGGCGCTCGATGCCGCCGCGAACGTGTACGAGGGCAACCTCAAGCGGCGCTTTATGCGGGGCTACTACACGAGCCAAGCCTTCCGCTCGACCGCCCAGATTGTGCAGCACATCCAGCGCGAGGAGCCCATCTTCGGCGGCAACGGGTGGTACACGAAGGTCGGCATCCCCGAGGGCATCACGGTGCGGGCCAAGAACGCCGCCAAGCGGCTCGGCGTGGCCTCGCGGTACTCGGTGGGCCAGATTGCGTTGGCGTGGGAGATGGGCCATCGGAACCTCTTCACGCGCCGGTTTGAGCGGGTGGAGATGTTCAAGCCGGTGGCGTTGGATTCGGCCAAGCAGATGATTGACACCTACAACCGGGTGCTCAACCGCTACCTCGAGCGAGGGAGGGCTGTCAAGTGACGCTCCCGAAGTATGTCGTGCCGTCGAGCTTGACGCTCCCGTCAACGGCCTCGACCACGCAAATCTACGGCACAATCCGCAAGGCGTTGATTGATTACGTCTCGCCGTCCACGGACACCTTGGCGGGGTTCGTGGGGACGCGGATTTGGGTCCGGGCCGCGCCCGCCGATCCGGTCTTTCCGTACCTGACGCTCCGGCTCGACCGGACGAGCCTTCCGGCCTATAACGGCTACCGCGAGACGGCCATCCTCGAGGTGCAGGGGGTTGGCAAGCCGGACAGCCAGTTGCCGTTGGTCGAGTCGGCGATGGACATCGTGGACCAATGCTTGACCGCGCTGACCGCCAACGCCTCGGGCTTGATGGTCGGACGGGGCCGGACGCGCCAGACCGTGCCGCAGTTGACTGACCCCGCCGATAGCTCGGTGGTGGCGGTCGTGGCGAACTACGAGTTGTACCTCTGGCCTATCGTTTTGACCTCTCGTGCGTAACTTTCACTCACCGCTTCCCTTCACCGTAGGATAGACCGATGACCGCACCGCTGACTGGATTTACCGCTTCGTTTGCTTCGACCGACGCCCTGATGGACTCTGGCGTTCTCTACGTCGGGGCCAACGTGTTCGGGGCTTTTGCCGGGGGACTGAAGTTCGATCCCGGCGTGACCTACCGCAACATCGACTTCGATGGCAAGCGGTCCCCGGTCAAGCTCCTCGACCGCAAGACGATGCAGATGCCGAAGATTTCGGGCACGTGCATCCAGTTGTCGACGACCAACGTCGGTCAGATTGAGCCGGGCGCGGATGTCGCGGCGACCGGCGCGTGGACGGGTTCGACCTCCTACGCCCCGCAGCGGGCCGGGAGCCTGCTCGTCACGGGCGATTACCTCACCGACGTGCGGGCCATCTGGCTGCGCGCCTCGGGCGGCTATGTGCAGGTGCGGTTCCCCGCCGCGCTTTGCACGAAGTACGACATCACCTCGCAGGACGGGGCCGAGGTTGCCATCGCCATCGAGATTGAGGCGCGGCTTGATACCGCGGCGTCGGGCTTCACGAACGTGGGCGATGCGCCGTACCGCATCGAGTACATCGCGAGCGTGTAATGGCCATCCTCGATCTTGACGCCCTGACGAACCCGAACCGCCTGCCGCGTGTCAAGCTGTTCGGGCGCGAGATTGTGGTGAAGCCGCTCACCGGAGCCTCGGCTCATCAGATTGCCGCCGTGCAATCGGTCGAGGACTCCGGCGTGGCGATGCTTGGTGCCCTGCTAGATGTGGTGCGGTCCTCGTGCCCGGACCTCACCGAGAAGGAGGTCGCGCAGTTGTCGGTCGATCAGGTCGCCGCGCTTGTGCAGTTGAGCCGGGGACAGGTGACGGAAGTGGAAGCGATGCTCGCGGAGCGGTCGGAAAAAAACTGACCGAGGCGGCGGGGGCGGGTGCCTCCGTCGCACTCTCGTGGGACGCGGAGCAGTACATCCGTCGGGTGGTGGTGGAGACGGCCACCCGGACGGGTCGCGGGGTGAGTGCGGTGGCGCAGGACAGCTTTGCCTTGACGTTGTGGACGTGGGCCGAGTTGCGAACGATGGAGAAGGAAGCGGCGGTCACGCGGTTGGGGGATCGGACGGACTTGGCCGGGATGGTGGCCGTGGCGTTCCATCAGCCGCAGGACTTGCAGAAGATGGAGATGCGGTACTTGAAGGCAGCGGGGCGGTTGTCGCAGATGTTTGAGGAGACGCGGGAGCGGATGACCGACTTGGCCGCACGGATGCAACGGGCGGTAGAGGCCCAACCCAAGGAGTAAGCGATGCGGGTCTTTTCCGTTGAGATGCTGGTCAAGGAGGAAGGCGCGGCGGTTGTCGAAGCCGCCCTCAAGCGGCTGAAGGGCGAAGCCGCTGCGGTCGCCGCCGAGATGAAGGTGACGACTAATGCCGTGACCACGACCGGCAAGGCGATGCAGACCGCTGCGACCGGGACGCAAATCGCCGGGGACCGAGCGGCCAAGGCCGCGATTGGCTTTGCGGCGGTTGGCAACTCGCTAGCGCGGACGGGCACACTTACCGCAGATATGGGCACCCGCATCGTCGAGGCGGGATCGCAGATTTCGTCGATGTTTGGCCCGACGGGGCTTGCCGTGGGTGCCTTGCTGGGCTTTGGCGTGGCCGCGGCGACCTCATTTGGCAAGACGGCGAGCGAGGCGAAGAAGGCGGCGGCAGAGGTGCAGAAGGCCGTCCGTGATATGGTGCTCGCCGGAGATGTTGCCGCGATTGACAAGCGGTTGCGGGATGTCCAGCAGGGCATCCTTGACATCACGAGCGGTGAGTTTGTCGGCGGGTTGGATGACCTACGGGTGGAATACGACAAGCTCAACCGCACGATTATCGACGGCGCGGACGCAGCTCGGACGAGCGGGCGTCGGCGGTCGATGCAAGAGATGAATGAGGTGCGCGATCGGATTCAGCGGTTGCGCGACCTTGGCGCACAGATTCGGCAGCTTGAGGCAGACGAAACACGGCTCTTGCGAGCGCGGGAACTCGCACCTCGTTTCGCCACGCGACCGGCAGCAGCCGTCGCCGCGCCCCAACCACAGGCCGCCGGATTGCCCGCCGCAGCGGGGCTTCCTCGCTCTGCGGACGTGCTCGCCGCCGTCAAGCGCGACTTCGACGATCTCCTTCGGGTCAAGATTCCCGAGGCCGTGGCTCCGGCGATTGCCGACTTGAGCGGGACCATTTACGGGCAACTCGGCCTTGGGATTGCCAACGCCATTCAGGGCGGGATTATCTCTGGCTTGCAGGCTGTGATTGCCGCTGGGAGCATCGGTGATGCCTTTACTGCGATGGGGCAAGCGATTGTTTCATCTCTCGCCTCTTCGATGGTGCAAGTCGCGCTTGCCGCGATTGGGTTCGGCGTTCTGCTGGAGAAGATTCGGGTATTTATGATGGCAAACCCTGCTATCGCCGTGGCATCAGCTGTTGCGCTCTTGGCTCTAGCGCGGTCAATGGGCGGGACGGCACGGACGGCCCAGATGGGCGCAGTCGGTGGCCCCGGCGGGTTGTCGTATTCCCCGATGGGTGCGTCGGCTCCGTCGCAGCAAATCATCTTCGGCGCGACCTCGGCGACCGCAGCGGCTGGGATGACGCCGCGACAGGCGATGAACGTGACCATCATCGGCCCGAACGATCCGAGCGCACAGCGGGCGATGCAGGAGTTGATGGCGAAAGCGGATAGCCGCGGGAGACTTGGCTAATGGCAAGCATCACATTCAATGACGGCACCTCGGCCACCCTCGACAACGGCACGACGGCTATCGGGGGCGGTGAGGGGTCGCGGTTCGCGGATTGGACGCCGTTCCAGCGGCCTGTGGGGGCCGCGGCGGTGTCGCTCGGGACCGGGGCGCGGTCGATGTTCACGTTCCGCACGGACTACGGGGCGTCCTTCACGATGAACGACATCCCGAACACCTCGATGAGTACGATGCTCCGGTGTCAGGCACACCTGCTTGGGGGCGGTACGGTGTCGGTGGCGACGGGCGACAATGCCTCGCGGACCTACGCGACCTGTTGCCTCGCGCCCGACGGGGACGTGAGTATCACGCTCCAAGACAAGAACGTGCTCTTATATTCGATGTCGTTCTCGCTCATCAACATTGCGGGCAGCCCGTCCGCGATGCTCTGCATCTACGACTGACCGACATAACTGATGCCGACGCAAGCCTACCGCCTTCGCATCCGCAACGCCGCCGACAGCGCCGACGTTCTCACCATCACCTCGGTGCGCGGGGGCACGAACCCGTACATCGCCGCCCCGCCGAGTGGGGACGGGCAAGAGGTGGACCTCCTCACGGGAGCCGTGCGGACGGGAGCCTATGTCGTCGAGGTGGTGGATGTCGTGACCGGCTCGGACGCCACGGGCACGATCCGCGTGGTGACGAACCAACTCTACGACCCGACGGACACCAACCGGATGCACCTGCTCTCGCGGCGGGCGTATCTCGAGATGTCCACGGATGGCGGGGCGACGTGGCCGACGGTCTGGCAGGCCGGATACCTGACCTCGCTCCGGCAGGTCGATGCGGTGCGGTACGCCTTCACGGTGAGCAATAGCCGCCGCGTCGAGCAGACCACGCAGGTGTTCACGTGGCAGACCGCCGCGGAGCGCACGGCCTTCCCGAAGCGCGGGTGCGTCTTGGGTGGCCCCATCATCACCGGCATCGGTGGCGGCACGGCGCGGACGGTCGATTCGGGCGGCTGGGAGGTCGCTTACCGCGCCACGACGGGCACGGCGGGGTCGCCGGTCGAGGGCGATACGATTGCCCTGAAGTATGTCTCGGGTGCCTTCCCGCCGTTGTGGGAACGCAAGGTCACGCCGGGGCCGACGCAGAAGGGGTGGGTCGAGAAGGCCATCAAGCCGCTCCTCCGCGAGCTTCCGGGCGACGCGGCGGCGAGTGGCGCGGACTTCGCCCAGTTGCGGTCGAACCGCGTGTACGGCAGCCCCGAGGTGTTGGCGATCGTCACCAACCTCGACACGGGGTCGGAGTGGCTCGGGACACTGCGGGCGTTCCCGTGGGTGTGGCAGAACGCGGTGATCGACACGTCCGAGTACTTCTACGTCCAGTTGCTCAAGTCGGAGACCTCGTGGCCCGCGTTGCCGTCCGCGGATGCGCGGCTCCGCATCCGGCTCGTGACGCGGCAGGTGAGCGAGTGGTCGCCGCTCTACATCCAAGCGCATCCGGTTGATATTGCGGCCTCGCTCTATAGCCTCATCAACCTCCCCGTCAACGCCGCGGCGAAGGCGACCGCAAAGACGGCCCTCGGTGACACGCTCCTCCTGACGGCGCGACTCACGGGGCCGGAGATGATGTCCGAGTTCCTTGAGGACTCGCTCTACGGGCCGTTCGGGTTCTCGGCTCGTATCAACTCGGCGGGCGAGGTGGTGTTCTTTACGACCCGCACGTTGTCCTCGACCGCGCCGTCGGTGACGGTCGCCACGGCGGACTTGGTGGGCGATGCGCCACCGCCCATCTTCGACTTGGACGAGGGGACCGTCGTCACGGGCTACACGCTCTCGCAGCAGTTGTTGGTGCAGCAGACGTTCACGGACGACGATCCCGAGACGTTCGCGCCCGACGGCATCGCGGCGACGACCCAGCCGGTGCAGTACCTCTCGGGCGACACGAGCACGTACTCGACCCGGATGGTGAGCTACGAGATCCCGGGGATGGTGACGGACGCCGCCTCGTTCATCCCGAGCTTTGAGGCGTTCGCGCAGGGCGTGGCGTTCGAGGGCTTCACGCGGTTTGGGCGGGGCGCACCGACGGGCGAGTTCGCGGTCCTCCGCACCTCGAGCGCGGCGAGTCTCGAGGTCGGGGACTTCGCCTACCTCACGGCGAGCTACTACCCGAACAAGAACTACCGCATCGGCGAGTCGTCGGTCGGTGCGCGGGTCGTGCAAATCGTCCGGCGCGAGGAGCGGCCCGAGGCGATTGTGTACAAGGCCGTGGACGCGGGGCCGTATGTCCAGCCCGCGACGGCGGCGACGGTCTCGGTGGCGCAGTCGGCGGCAGATACGCGACGGGTGGCGGCCTTCACGATTACCAATGCGGCCACGCTCAACTCGGCAGGCAACATCTCGGTCGCGGTCGAGTACGCGAGCGGAGCGACCACGCCGACCAAGGGGCAGGTCTTCACGCGGTTCGCTGCGGCGCAGATCCCGACCGGGGCCGTGAACCTCCCACCGATGGTGCCGGGAACGCGGGTGTGGGTGCGGGTGCGGTCGGAGCAGGCCGGGCGGTTCCCGACGGCGTGGAGCGGGTGGGCCGATGTGACGCTTGCCTCGTGGGTGTCACCGGCGAGCGTGACGGTCGGGACGTTGACGAACCAGACGGCGGTAGTGTCGTGGAGCTTGAACGGCAACACGACGGACACGGTGGACGTGTATGTCGCGCCGGGATCGTCTGCGCCGAGCGATTGGCGACCCTATCGCCAGAGCACGTTGCCCGCGGGGTCAACGACCACGGCGATCGCGGGGTTGACGGCCTCGACCGCGTACATCGTGGGGATTGCGTTCCGCGATGCGGTGGCGGCGGTGGCCCAGACGCCGGTGACGGCGACCTTCACGACGGCTGGGACGGCGACGGGGACGTGTGAGGTTCCGGCTGGTCTCGCGGTGCTCGATGGGGTGAACGATGTGAGCCTTACGCAGGGCGTGGTGCTTGGGTTGTGGGCCTCGGTTGGCGCGTCGGAGATTGTCGTCGAACGTGCGCCGAACCTCACATCAGGGGCGACGGATTACCCCGGCACCTATGCGGACCTCGTGGTGCTTCCGGCAACCGCCGAGACGTATGTCGATGTACTCCCGCGCACGGGCACCAAGTACTGGTACCGCATCAAGCATCGGGCGGCGGGCAAGACAGACTCGGCCTATGTGCCGCAGCGCAACATCATCTCGGGTGGCATTGGCAATGTGACCGGCGTCGTGGGCATCGCGACCGGGGTACCGACGACGATTACTCGGCCTCCGGGCAACGCCGTCTTCTTGACGCCGACCACCCTATACGATGACGCTGGGCCGTTCCTCAAGCAGGTGTTGGTCCGGCTCAACTATGTAGACCCCCAGAACCGCGTGGTCTACTACGAATACCGAAGCCGCGAGCGCATCAAGAAGACGTGGGGCGCGTGGACGGCGTGGACCGGTGCGCTGTATCCTCGGACGGACTTGTCGTATATGCAGGCCGAGGTGACGCTCAACAACACGAGCTATATCTACGAGGTCGAGTGGCGCGTCTATGCCGCAGACCCCGATGGCAACGTGTCGTTCTTCCGCACGGGCGTCAGCGAGTGGCCGCAGAACTACGGCGTCAACAACGCCATTATCAAGGTGCAGAAGCAGGGGTACAACGCGGGCACCGGGAAGTACGAGGTGTGGTGGCGGTTCTACTTCCAGCGTGGCAACAACACGTTGGATGAGGACGGCGATGACAACACCCAGCAGACGTTTACCACGCAAGTCGTCGCGGCGTCCGTCAAGGACCAGTCCGGGACGACGGCGACCAACGTGGTCACGAGCGGGAGCAAGACCGCAGACGGGTGGAAGGCCACGTGGGACTCGACGGGATCGCAGGCGTGGATTTACGAAATCAGCGTCGATACGGCGCTCCCGACGCAGTATTTCCTGCAATACCAAGACACGGACTATCTCGACGAGCAGTTCGTCGCGCCGACGATTGGGCAGACGTTTACCGGGACGGCGGGCAGCGTTGGCGGTGGCGATGTGGTTGGGCCCGTCTCCGCGACGGATAACGCGGTGGTGAGGTTTGACGGCACGACGGGCGAGCTGATTCAGAACTCGACCGCTACGTTGTCGGATGCCGGGACGCTCAACCTTGCCAGCGGGCAGACGTACCAGATCAACGGCACGAATGTCCTGTCCGCGACCGCGCTCGGCTCGGGGGTCGTGAGTTCCTCGCTCACCTCGGTGGGGTCGCTCAACGGGGTGACGATTGCCAGCGGCAACAACGCCACGCTCACGGCGGGTGACCTCGCGCTTGGCAGCAACGCGGGCTACGGCATCCTCTCGGCTGACGCGACCCGTGCTATCGCCATCACGAACGCGGGAACCACCATCAACGACGGCCTGACCGTCACCACGGCTGGCTCGTCGAATACGATCGTCACGAATAGCGTCGGCTATGTCGGCATCGGCGTGGTGCCGTCGAGCTATCGGTTGGAGGTCAACGGGACGATCTACACGTCCTCTGGCGGCGTCCGCTTCCCGGATGGCACGACCCAGACGACGGCGTTCACGGGTACGGCAAGCGTTGATGCCAACTCGCTGACCGGCACCACGCTGGCCTCGAACGTGGTCAACTCGTCGCTGACCTCGGTCGGCACCCTGTCCTCGCTGACGGTCAGCGGCGACCTGACGGTGGACACCTCCACGCTCAAGGTCGATAGCGCGAACAACCGCGTGGGTATTGGGACGGCGAGTCCGAGTGACCCGTTGCACGTTGAAGGCGCGTCGATGTTGCTCAAGAACGGCACCGGGAATGTTGACCTCAAGCTCGGCATCACGGGCTATGGCATGAGCCTGACCTACGGGACGGGTGCCTTGCGCTTGCGGACTAATGCGACTGACCGGGTCACCATTGACAACGATGGCAAGGTCGGCATCGGGACGGCGAGTCCGGCATTAGTGCTTGACACGATCGTGTCATCTGCGTCAACACTTGGAACTGGTAGTAACGGTGTTCGCGTTACCAACGGAACACAGTCCACTTCTCTGCAAATTACTGGCAGTAGTTATACCTACGGTGGATTTCAGGCAAGTTCAGCATTGTTGTATTCAAATGTTGGCTTGAGCATTGGGGCTGACCAAAACAACCCAATTACGTTTCACACTGGAAGCGCACCTACCGAGCGGATGCGCCTCGACGCCTCCGGCAGACTTGGGGTAGGGACGAGTAGCCCGTCGCAACGTCTAGATGTCAGCGGTAGTGTCAATGTACGGTCTGCCTCGCCTACGATATTCTTTGACCGCAATGGTTCATATACGTGGCGAATCGCAAACGGGGATGGTACTACCTATCCTCTGTCGTCATTCAACATTGCGAATAATGCGGGAACCGCCGCAATTACGGTAACAGCGGCAAACAACGTCGGCATCGGCACGACGAGTCCGTTGAATCGTTTTTCTGTTGTAAGCTCAACTGGTCAAGTTGGATTCAACGCTGGAACGCAATCGTCTCCGATTCGCGGTAATCTGTGGTACGACACGGACGGAACGGGTTGGAAGTTCCAGATTGGCAAGTGGCAGTCGAGCGCGTTTACTGCGCAGATGACGTTTCAGGATGACGGCAACGTCGGGATCGGCACGAGCGATCCAAAGACACGCCTGCATATCGGCACGGAAACACCGGCGCTCTCTATTGGTGCGATTACCTCCTATGGCGGCGCGAGCGGGCAGGCGATGGCGGCTATCACGAGCACTCTCACCCCGAATGGCGTGAACGGCGGGTCGCTAAATTTCCAGACGAACGACTGGCTTGGTGCATCTGTTCCGGTTACGAGAATGTTCATCGGTCCGGACGGCAGGGTTGGCATTGGCACGACGAGTCCGACGGGCCGGTTTATGGTGCAGACGGATGGTGGTACGGGACGCGCGGGTACGTTCTATTCTCCATCGACGACGAATGGCGCGTCGCTGTGGCTTGTTGATAACAGTAACAACTTTACTTGGAAGACAATTCCGGGCGCTTCCTCTACAAGCACTCTTGCACTGGCATATCAAAACGACACGATTGAGCGCCTTCGAATTACAAGCGGCGGC
>JACCDW010890125.1_pt1 | contig 10514 bp, 8 predicted proteins | sample 7449781 | NCBI WGS metagenome assembly JACCDW01 (sample SAMN15323449, study PRJNA562643) | freshwater metagenome | isolation source: river surface water | place: USA:Blue River Watershed | collected 2017-08-18
AGGATTTGGAAGAAAAGAACCGCCTATACACCTATTATTTAGATGCAATCAAACGTGATGGCATTCCATATGAATTGATTTCAAAAGCTATGCCTGTTATTGAAAATGAAATCAATAACATCTTAGGACAAGTTGTTGATTTTAGTATTATAATGGATATTGATGGTAAATCTATTAATGCAAAGATTGTTTACGAAGACCAAGAATGGCCATTAGAGATGTGTAGTGGTATGGAGAAATTCGTAAGTGGGTTGGCGATTAGAGTAGCTCTAATCAATATTTGTGGATTACCTCGTCCAAACTTCTTAGTAATCGATGAAGGATTTGGTACATTGGATGCAAATAACTTATCATCTTTATTTATGATGATGCAGTATTTAAAAACTCAATTTGATTTCATTTGGATGATTTCTCACTTAGAACAAATGAGAGATATCGTAGATGGATTGATAGAAATAAAAAAAGTAGATGGATTCAGTAAAATTGATTTTTAATGTTAGTAGATAATAAATTTTTATATATTAGTTTACCAAGATGCGCATCTACATCGTTTATGATAACCTGCATTAAGAATGATATACAACTAAATCATTTTGATACTAACTTAGATGTAGAGTTAAAAAAAATAAATAAAAATTTAAATTCAGAAGAACTTTCTAATCAATTACTACATGCTCACGAACGATGTAGAGATTTAACAAATAAATTTGGAAATAAATTTGATATCATATCCGTAAAAAGAAATAGATATCAACGATTTATTTCAACTTGGGAACACATTATAGATATTTTAGATAAATTTGGAGATTATGAGGCTTCAAATACATTTAAGCAATTGGATGAAAGCGTAGTATTGGGTTATGATAAATCTGAATTAATAGATGAAGAGAGTTTGTTGAAACACATTAGTTCTTTTTTAAATGAAAATAATATCACATCATCTATTGATATGATAACACATATGCTTCGTTTTCAATTTTTACCAATGTCATATTGGCACAACAATCATCCGAATATTATATGGTTTGATTTTGATAAATTATATGAATTAGAGGAATGGGTATCTGATAAGTTGGGTAAGCAATTTAGATTGGAAAAATCAAATTCGAGTAAACACATTGAATGTAATTTGAAGCTTACAAATAATTTCATTAAAAAATATGATGAAATATATAACACATATGATTTTGTAAAAACCAAAAAAACTATTTTGTAAATTCAGAACGAATTTTATCGGCTCTTAACACACCCGATTGAGGTTTAGTTACACCAACATGTTTCTTAATTAGATTTTCAACTAAACTTCCCATTTTGAACCCGTGTTCTTCACAATAATTTTTGAGAAGTTCATGGGTTTCTTTTTTTATTTGTAACATTGCGTATTTCATAACTTTAGTTTTCTTTAGTTTTATATAGAGTATTATAGTTTTCTTTATATAAATATGGTAATAATATTTTTTTATGAATATTTATAGAAAAGATATTATAGGGATGGCATTAATCAAAAAGACATTATTCGCTGAGAATTTAGATAGGTATAATACGTTCATAACCGATACAAATCCAACTAGCACATACTTTAACATAACGGAACTGCCTGATACTTTTACGGGTGGTAAAAATGCTTTCTTAATAGCAGGTTCATCGGAGTTAGTAGCAGATACTTTAATAAAAATAGAAATTAAAGATGCTGCCGGAAATGTTATATACCACGAGCCAGGAGAAGGTAGATTAATAACTACCATCAATGGCGAACAATTTACAAATGAATATTTTGAAGGTGTATCGAAAGTTGTAGCAGTTTACATTTATCCCGATACAACTGCGTATGGGCCGTGTACTATTACGATATTAGGTGAATTGAGTTCTTATATTGATAATAATGGATTATCAAGTCCTATTCCATTGGATTGGCAAGGAACTTATAATGTGAAGTGGCAAAGAAAAGTTAATGTAAATCCTACGTTAGCAAATACTACAAAAATTCGTTTTTATCGTAGACCAACGGCAAATATTAGTGAATTGATTTCACCAATTTATAGAATCGATTCAAATACGGGTTTAAAAGTAAATAGTGGTATAAATCAATCATTTGCAAATATAAAAATTTCAAACTTAGAAACATTTGCGGGCGATGTAAAACGAATTAAAGTATTTAGAACATCGTTGGGTGATATTTCTGATTATGATATGATTCAGGATATTTTAGTTGAATCAAAAGAATTATTAACAAGCTATGATTTATCGGGTAGTGTAATTGGTAATACAGGCATATTTACATCAGAAACTTTAAAGCAATATTGGAATACGGGTTCACTACAAACAAGCTTAACAGCTGATAAAGTAGAAAGTGGATTAAAATTAAATGGTGCTGGAAAATTAAGATATACATCATCTCTACAATTAAAATCTGCAAACACATACGAAATAAATTTAGATGCATTTTATTCATCATCGACAGATAGTAATTTAGGAATATATCTTAGCGGTTCTGATGGTGGAGATGTTTTGGTTGGTACATTAAACGGAATAAATCCAACTAAAAATTTATTAGATACAACCATTCCATTTAAATTAGATTCTGATTTTGCAAGCGCTTCACTATATTTTTCTCAATCACAAGGTGAATGGCATTTGGGTAATGTTAGTTTAAAACTATCTGAAGATACCGCATTTTCACCGGATGAAGTTTCATTTATAACTACAATGCCAACTGTTGTTGGTGATGAAGATTTTAATTTTAAATTTGAATTTTACGATGTAAATAATAACTATGTGCCAGTTATGGTAACGGGTAGTGCCAACTTCACCGGAGGTTCAAACACTATTGCAAAGTTGTTAACATTTGAATCCGATAGAACTGCTTTCAGATTTTCAACAGGTTCATTTGCAAATCCATCAAATCAAAGTGTAAGATTTAAAACAATAAAAACAAATTATACAGGTTCAATAACATACGCATCATCCGCATTTGATGTAGGTGGTACTTATATCGAACCATCTTCATACGCAGGAACGTATCCGGGTTGGTTTACATCTCAAAACGATAATGGCGCATTATTAAGTATAGCTAGTTTTAGTGGAAGTGTTAGTAGTGTATTAGTTGGTTCAATTGTTTATACCGCATCATGTGAAGGATTTGAAGAATACGAAACAATTTATAGATTTGAAGATGGTGATAATGCACCTGGTGTGTTTGTAACATCAAATACAAATCAATTTATATATAAAGCAACCGATTTATCACTAAACCCATCGGGTCAAATTATAACAATTGAAGCTAAACGTAAAAACTTAGCATCTGCAACAACTCCATTGACTGTAAATTCCGGAAGTGGTAAACCGCCATTAACATTTGTATCTACAAACGCAACAAATGGAGTTGATACATATACGATAGCCGGTACAACGTACCCATATGGAACGGGCGAAACTACTTATTTCATTTCTGGTTCAGACCAATTTGGTAATGAATTTTCAGATGCGATAAAAATAACTCCTGTAAAAATATTAGATGGATTATCGGCAACTCTTACAAACGATAACGCCTCTTTACCCGCTCTTTCAAATGGATTTGTTGCGAGTGGTTCTTTTTTCTTTACATCGGGTTCGGTTAATGTAAAAGTTGGAAACGAAACGATTGTATTTGATGATGATAATGACGGGAATAGAGCAAATAATACATTTGCTATTACAAATATTACGGGATTAGGGTGTACGCCAAATAGTTCTAATCCATCTGATAATTCATATAGTATAACAACTTTATCAGCGGATAGTGGTTCTTTGGATATAACGGTTGATTATAGAGATGGAGCAGGTGATAGTACGAGTTTGATTAAAACCGTAACTTATACAAAGAATAAAAAGGCAGCACCTGTATTAGCTATTACATCAACTCCAAAAGACCAAAGTGTAACTGCGAAATCTACTGGCGCACAAATTGATTCATTTGCAAATGCAACGGTGAGTGTTAAAGAAACATACAATGGTTCTACATCAACTTTAACCATAACATCATTAACAGCAACCAGAAATGATACGGCTGCAAGTTTAACTACAACACCATCTACGGGGTTGATAACATTGAATGGACAAACTATCGCAGATGATGTTAATTCAACTACAATCGCAATATCAGCAGTAGTTACTGATTCCGAAGGTGTAAGTAGAACTATAACTGATACATTGAGTTTGTCCAAAGTTAAGAAAGCATCTCCTGTTACATTAGGATTACTATCATCGGAAACACAAACTATATTAAGTAGTTCGGCAGGATTTGCGGCACCATCAACATTTACAACAACTGTGACTGAAGGCGGTAGTAATTACACATATGATAGTGGATTGAGTAGTGTAAATACATATTATGTTTCATCTATAACCGGCGGAACAAATAGTAACGGAACAATAACTCCAACTACTCCAACTACAACATCCGGTACTACGGTTTCATTGACATTATCTTATAAAAATTCGGAAGGAACAACCGGTACTATAACAAAAACTCATAAAGTAGCAGTATCGTTGGAAGGTACAAAAGGAGTTAATGGTGAACCCGGCGCAGATGGTAGGAGAACCGCAACGGGTATGATATTCTATCAAGTTACCGCAGGAACTGCGCCATCAACACCATCGGCAACGAGTTATACATTTTCATCAAATTCATTTGGCGGATTAACATCAAATTGGGCAGTTGGGGCTCCAACTTATACGGCAGGTAATAGTAACAAATATTGGTATTCAACTTACACCGCAGTAGAAACTACCGCAGGTGGTGGTACGGCAGTTCCAACATTTAGTGCGCCCGCACAAGCGATTAACTTTACGGGATTAGTAACATTCACATCAGCTAATAATATTAGTGATGGTACAAATAGTTCAAATATAGTAACACCTGGTGCAGTAGCAAACCATATTGGTGGAGCAAATGTTACAACAATCGAAGGTGGTAAAATATCAACCGGAGTTATAACTTCTACGGGATATAGTTTACCAAATGGTGAAACTTTAGCAAGTGGTACATTTACAAACGCTGGTACAATATTTAATTTGGATAATGGTTCTTTAAGAAGTAAAAACTTTTATATTGCATCAAATGGAGATGCGGTATTTAAAGGAACTATGCAAATTGGTGGTACAAATTTAACTGCTTCAAATACGTTAAATGAAAATACAACAAAATCTCAAGTTGGATTGGGGAATGTAGAAAATTTAACTGCACAAAACCAAGCTAAAACAGGCATCGAAGCCGGAACTACAATTACTGGTGGTGGTATAACATTGAGTAGTGGTGGTTCTATAAAAGGTGGACAAACTGATTATAATACGGGAACAGGATTCTTTTTAGGTTATACCGGTTCTAAATATAAATTCTCAATTGGTAACGCATCATCTAAAGGTATAACGTGGGATGGTGATACATTATCAATTGGAGGTGATGTTAATATTGGAGCAAATTTAGCTTCATCATTAACAACATCAACCGCATTAACTAATGGATTAAATGGTAAGATATCAACGGGCGCAGCAGCAAGTGATGTAAATAATAATACTACAAATATTAGTGGTAACAAAATTAGAACCGGAGCAATAGCATCTAATAACCATACTGGTACGGCAGATGGTAGTGGATTTTCAACTGAAGGTATGTCAATCGATTTATCGGGTGGTGGAATTTCTGCTAAAAACTTTAGAATAACTGCCGCTGGAGCTGCATTTTTTAAAGGAGATATAACTGGTGCTAGTGGTACATTTAGTGGTACTTTGAGTGGTGCTAGTATTAGTGGTGGTACTATTTCAATTGGTAATAATTTTTCAGTAAGTAACACCGGTATATTAACGGCAAGTGGTGCAAATATCACCGGTGCTTTAACTGCAACGGATGGTACATTTGGTGGTTGGAAAATCGTTGGCAATCAGCTAAAATCAGCTTCGGAAGCAATCATATTGGATGGTGGTACTAATAGTATAAGTATGACTGTTAGCGGATTGACTCGTTTTAATTTAAATACAGGCAATACATTACCAACGCCAAATGTTACGGGAGGAACTACATTACAAATTGGGGGAGTTAATACAGAATTTCAAGGTAGTGGTGCTACAACATATACATCTAACAACTTTTCTGCACCAAACTCTGTAATTACCAACTTTGAACTTACATTTAGTAATACGGGATATGTTACTGAATATGCCGGTGGTTCAACATCAACAGTTACTGTTACATATAGAATTAGAAATTTATCAACGGATAGTATAGTAAACTCTGTAGTTATATCGCAAGCAAATGCAATTGGTGGTGATAATAGTTATACATATGGTAGTGTATCGGGTGGAGGACCTTATCAGGGATTTAGTTATATGCCCAATGGAGAAGCTAAATTGGAGGTTCAAACTACCGCTGGGCATACATATAGAGCTGAATTATATATAGAATACGATACACCAGTAGAAGGAACGCCAACAAGTGGAGAGGCAAGTTTTGTTAAATTACAATGGAGCACATTAACTGTAGCTGTTGCAGTTCAAGTTGCAACGGTTGTTATCAATGGTGGAGGATTTTTAGCAGCAGTAAACGCTGGTAAGTATTTGAGAATGGATAATGGTACAGCCGATGCAGTAAATATTGAAGGTGGTTTAAAATGGGATAGAGTGAATGGTAGGCCTGGATATGTAGCAAGAGCTTGGGTTGTGGCAACTTGGGCTAGTAGAACCGGTACATATGGAAATGCTACAATCAATGCAGGTGAAAATGTATTGGCTGTTGGTAGAAATAATGTTGGATGGCACAATATAAGTTTTACAAATGCACTTCCAAAAGGAAACGTATCTCTTAGCTATAATAGCGATACATTAGCAGCTGTTTTTGCTAGTGGACTAAGGAGATACTCGGGAACAGGCGCAAGTAGTGGGGAATATCAAGTCGATGTAGCGTGTAATCCTAATTTTGGTAATGGAAGTAGTGTGATGGTATATACTTACGACAACGATAGAAACGCAACTGAAAACGTAAACTTATTAAATGTGGTTGTATTTAGTGCATAAAAAATAAAATATGGAAGAATTACTAAATAATGATGTAATAATATTTAAAGACCCAAATACGGATGTAATATGTGTATTTTGGAGAGCAGATGAAAGATTCACAATAGATGAAGTGGCAAAACGAGTCACTCCGGAAGGTGTGAAATATAAAATAGTAAAAGAATCAGATTTACCAACTTCAGATATTTTTCAGGAAACTTGGGAATATGATTTTGAAAATTCTTACGATGGTGTGGGTGTAAGTGAAGAAGATTGGCAAGAAATTACAAGTAGAGTACTAAATAATATAATTGAAATTACATAATCATGTTTACACTTAATTTAGAAAAAGCAAAAGAAATTTGGTTGAATAAATATCGAAGAGCTAGAGTTCCTATATTGGAAAAATTGGATGTTGAATTCATGCGTGCATTTGAGATGGGAAATACCGAACTGATGGAAGAAGTTAAAATCAAAAAGCAACAATTAAGAGATATAACTTTGACAGATTTATCATCAATAGAAACTCCGGATGATTTAAGAAGTATTTGGCCTGAAATATTAGGAGAAAACCCATATAATAATGCGTAAAGTTGGTAATTTTGATATTTTCGAAAAATATGATATCTTTGAGATTGATATGTTTGGTGTAATTATTACAAAAAATTGCGTAAAACCAAACGAAAATAGTGTAAGAGAAATGTTGAAATATTCACTAATTAATAATAGTGAACTATTCAATATGTTTCATGTAGAAATATATGGTAGTTTTAACTCAAACAAAAGAGAAACTGCATATGATATTGATATGCGAATACACTTAGATTATCCGTTTGTTAGAGAACAATTAGATTTATTAGAACCATTACTTCGTAAACAAATTGATATATCTTATAATAAATTTCAATTATTATTAGATGTTTCTGCATATGATTTTGATAAAACATTTCATACTAAAAACGAGGATTACATTAAACATATAATTGAAGCAAATAGGTGTTATACAGTAATATTTCCACCTGTTGATACTATAAGATTTAATAACAATGGATATAGATTTAATATAAATTATTTTTATAAAAAATATGGTATTACTGAAAATGGTCCACCAAATGAAAAACACAAAGTACAATTAATAAACAACCAATATACGAAATGTACTAAAATACAATCAATGGATGATATAAATAAGTTATGTAATGAATTTAATATACAGCCTTAATACGAATTTACTAAAATATGATTATGATAAATCTAATTTAGATAAGTTGATAAAAAGTTACGAATTATCAATTAAATTAGCTAACAAACACCATAATACAATTTTATATACCGATGAATATGGTGCTTCTCAATTAGGAGATATTGTTGATACTGTTAAGTTTTTAAAAAAAGATAAAAATTATTTATGGAGCGAAGCCAAATTTGAAGCATTATCAAATGAATCAATTGGTTCATTCATAATAGATGGAGATGTATTTTTAAATTCAAAATTGAATTACGATTGTTCCGGCGTTGTTTTTCACAATTATGATTCAGAAAGCGCAATTGAATTTTATTATTCAAAAGCCATATCCGATTTTGATAGCCATTCTATAATGGATGTGTTTCCATATTGGAAACCAAATTGTAAAAAAGCTATAAACGTTGGTATTTTAGGATTTTTTGATGATGCATTGCAAAGAGAATATTTGGATTTTTATTACAAAATAAAAGATTGGTATTTCACTAAGTATCCAACGTTTTTACATAAAAGATTGGATACTATGATAATTGAACAATATTCATTGGGTTGTATTTTGGATTCTAAAAATATTAAAGAGCAACCTTTGAGTTTAACAAATAACTACTCTCATTTCTATGGTGGAATTAAATATGAACCTTTTTTTGTAAAAATGGTAGATAGTTATATAAAAAATGAATTATGATTGTATTCATAACAACAGGTTACGGAAAAAATGTAGTAGGAGGTTCTGATATATGGTGTAATAACTTTATGGAGAACGTATTACCATTAGTTACGGAAGATTACAAAATTGTAGTTGATGGTAGACCTTTGTTGCCAGAAAAGGATGCAATCTACACTTTCCAAAACGATGAAGAAATACATAGGATATTGGATGAGTGTGATAAAATAGTTTTTCTACATCATTCTTACAAACCAAACCCTATAATCAAAAAGTATCTTCACAAAACTCACACTACCTTTGTTCACGCATTTATTCCAGATATGTTGGGATTGAATTCAGAATATGAAAACCTAATGACAAAAATCGATTGGGAATGGCAGAAAGAAATATTAGATAATTCAGATAATATAGTTTGGATTGGATATGAAGATGATACTATACATAAAAGTTATTCACACGTTATTAACATTACAAATTACTACGAATGGAAACAAAGCAAACCATTTTTAGGAATCATTACTGATAATATTGGATATGCCGCAAGATGTGAGACAAGAAAAAACGCACATTATTTAGATTACATTCCATCTATTATATTTTCTAACAAATATGATTACAAAAGAATGTTAGAAGCTTCTAATACCAATTCAACTTATCATAGATTTATGGAATTTGATTATAGATTTCATAAGAAGTTTTTTGAAAGTAATTTTCAAATATTTCACGGATGTTATATAAAAGAACCATTCGGATATTCAATCTTCGATGCGGTTGATAATGGCAAAGTTCCAATTATACATACTGATTGGATGAAGCACATTGATTACAAATATAGAGCAAATAGTAAAGGACAATTTCACGGAAAATACTTAGAAATGTTGGAAGATGACTTTGATATTATTAATTCGGAATTTTGTAAGTTAAGAGATGGATTAAACAAATATACTAATAAAGAAAAATGGATTGAACAAATATGCAAAGTCTTATCAATTTAAATTTAGTAAAAAATTTCATTACCAATAATCACACAAAAGATGATGAAGGTAATGTAACATATCAGCCCGTAAAGTATCGTTGGTCGCATGGTGCAACCGATTTACACTTAGGCGATGGGTTGATGATATATTCTCTCATACAATTTATTAGAGCAAAGGTGTGCGTTTGTATTGGAACGGGAGGTGGATTTATACCACGACTAATGACACAATCGAGGCATGATTTATGGGAGCAAGGTATATTTGAAGGAAATCCGCAAAATGAATGGGGTGATATTGGAACTACGATTGTGATTGATGCAGCAAATGGAGTTGGTGGATTTACGGATTGGACAGAGGAGAATTCTTTTTTAAGACAACACTTTGCACCGCAAGTTATAATCGAAACTTCTGAAAGAGCATACTATGATTATTTTGTAAGACAAGATATTAAAATTGATTATCTGCATATCGATGGTGACCATTCATACGAAGGAGTTAAAAAAGATTTTGAATTGTATTCACAAATAATGTCCGAAAATGGAATTATAACAATTCACGATACAGACCAATCATATCACGATACGTTTTTAATACCCGATAC
>JACCDW011384027.1_pt1 | contig 10514 bp, 5 predicted proteins | sample 7449781 | NCBI WGS metagenome assembly JACCDW01 (sample SAMN15323449, study PRJNA562643) | freshwater metagenome | isolation source: river surface water | place: USA:Blue River Watershed | collected 2017-08-18
GTTTGGTCCGGAGGGCAAGGCGAAGGCGAACGCCGTCCGCTTTCCCGGGTTGCCAATCCGGGGCGCGTCCGCACCTTGGAGGCGTCGGCCCAAGTGGTGGAACGGTATACACATCAGACTTAAAATCTGCCGCCGAAAGGCTTACCGGTTCGAGTCCGGTCTTGGGTACGACAACCCTAGTTTAACTAAATTGCTGAATTGTAGTTACTTACATAAGTTTACCAAGGGTTTTTATACATATGTAAAGGATGTTTAAATATGAGCATATCAGTCTCCGTCAGCAGTTAAACTGTTCCTAAACCGTTCCGCAAAATTCCTTGCACGAAAGGGTGATAATTGCCGTGTTCATTGGTTAATCAGCATGCCTGGTTTCGTATGCTCAGCTCAGTGCGCTGCAATCAGGATTGAAGGCTTTCCGGATCCGTTCACGCGGAGGCTACACCCCTTACAAAAGGAAGCTGCCACACTCCAGGTGGGGGAGGGGGTCTTTTAGGTCCTATACCCTTGGGTTTACAACGGGTCGGGCTGGCAGTTTTTTATACTCCAAAAGCTATTCAGCCAGCGTGCACCAGTCGTCGCTACTTAAGTTTCGACTATAAAGTTGGGGACAGGGTTGGATTTTCAACGCATCTAGCATAGCTAGAATCTGCGATGAACAGCTACACCCCTAAAGAAAAAGTACCTGATACGGGCTGCCTATTTTATATTGTCGCACTACTGGTTGCGTTCGTTGCGGCCGTATTAATCGCAGTTATTGTCGATGAGTGGTTTCCAACTTACGGGGCAACGGTCGGAAATGTGGCATTCTTCTTTGGAATTCTTGGCATTATACAGGCTGAAACTTACCTCCGGAAGAAGCGCGAGCTTCGTCACTGGATTAAGAATGAGTACCCTGAGTGGGCTCGAGAGGCGGAAATGGGGGATCCGCAGGTTCAGTATAATTTAGGCTGGGCGATTTTCATGAGATGCTGCGGAAAGAAGTGTGTGCCTGCGTCTTTCTGGATGTTGAAGGCTGCAGAAAAAGGTCATCGAGAAGCTCAAGAGTTTCTCGCCGCGCACTATAGATGGGGTCACGAGGTGCCGGTTGATTTAGAAAAGGCCGCTTACTGGTATCGCAAAGCCGCAGACAATGGTGCCGTCCATGCTCAATTACAGTTGGGTAAACTTTACTTTTCGGGTTTAGGAGTGCCTGAGGATATGAAGGAGGCGGTGTCTTGGTATCTTAAGGCCTCCAGGCATGGCTCGGGAAAATGGAATATCAACTTCGCCACCCCGGAAGCGCAGCAATGGTTAGGGCGATGCTACTACTTCGCTTGGGGCGTTGAAGAAGATCATGTTGAAGCCTATGCATACTATTCCCTTGCCGGGGTAAAAAATGAGAATGACCGCAAAATCTTCACCGCCCTAGAGGAGCAGCTAACAGCATCGGAAATTGAGGCTGGAAAGAAGCGTGCTAATGAGATCCGGAAGGAGATTACGGCGCGTGCTAGAGCCGAGGACTAGAGGCGCATAATAGTTAACTCCTAATATTCTGCCGGCAGGTGAACACCCTTACCTGGCCTCCCAGACAAAGCCAAGTGACTTGAGTCGTTTGAATCTGTCAGGCTTTAGCTGCTTAGAGTTCATTAGTAGTCGCTGGCGGCTTACCCAAATACCAAGTCCAAAACCTTTCTCGATGTGCTTTTGTGCGACACGGCAATGTCCCTCCCTTTGATAAAAGTCTTTCAAAGAATTAAACCCAGTTTCCCATTGCTCGGCTATTGGGTCCCAGGCGAATTCGAGAGAATCCAGTTCCCTGATTTGTTCTGGGTTAAGTCGACCCTTCTTGCGTCGGGTCCTGATGTTGCAGATCCAGGCGAATAGCTTTAAGCCGGATTCTTCGTGTCCTTCTGGTACGCGAACATGGCCTTCTCTTTGGTAGAAGTTGGCGAGGGCGTTGATGTAATTTTGCCATTGTTCTGCGTTTGGGTCCCATACGAAGCCGATCTCTTCGAGCCGCTTTATTTTATCCAGGGGCAAGCTCTCTTTGTCTTGACGCAAGTTGTTAACCCAGGTGCCGAGATTTAGTTTATCATGAACGTATCCTTGCGGGACGCGAGTATGGCCCTCCTTTCGTTTGAATTTAAGTAAGGCAGAGAAAAGTTCCTCCCAGCGTTTAGCTTTAGGGTCCAAGCAAAATCCTATGGAGTTCAATTTTATGATCTTCTCCTTATTGAGTGAATCTTTTGCTCGGCGTTGAACGCTAACCCATAAGCCAAGTTTCAGCCCATTTTCTATGTGTTCTTGGGGGACCATTGTGTGACCCTCGCGCAGCTTGAATTTCCGCAACGCATTGAATCCCACGTCCCACTTCTCGCTCAAGGCATCCCAAGTGAAGCCAATTGATTCGAGTTTATTCAGCTGCTGTGGCGACAGTCGTTTTCTAAACTGACGCTGGTTGAAAACCCATGTCGAAAGTTCTAGGCCATTCTCTCTGTGGCCTCTGGGGACGAGCGTGTTCTTTTCACGTTTATGAAACTTTATTAAGGCTGAAAAATGCAGCTCCCATTTTTCCATAAACGGATCCCAGGTGAATCCAATCGAATCGAGTTTCTTTATTCGAGCTGGAGCTAGCTGAGATTTAACCTTGCGCTGATTTGCCACCCATATGTCGATTTTAAGGCCGTTCTCTTTGTGGCCTCTCTTGATCCTGAAGTGACCTTCTCGCTTTTTGAAAGCAGCAAGAGCGGAAAAATAACTATCCCATTGAAAATCTAGCGGATCCCAGTTGAAGCCGAGAGTGTTCAGTTTCTCAATCCGTGCTTCCGACTGCAGTTCTTTCCTTTTTCGTAGATAAGAGACCCACGAACCAAGTTTAAATCCAGACTCCTGGTGCCTTCCCGGGACTAGGCAATGCCCCTCGCGCTTATGGTATTTCTGCAGTAAGCCGAACCACCTGTCCCAGCTTGCCCCTAGACAATCAACAATCTGGACATCGATGCTCCGTGCGAGCTTTTCCAGATTTATGGATGGGCCAACGACCTGAATCTTCTCGTTTAAATGCCTTGGGTTGAACTTGTCCCCGCGGCCACGAGCTTCCTGCAACTCCCTGATAATGTCGATAAGGTCGTCGTCGCTCTCAAGCATGGCACCGAGTACCTCTGCCACCTCGTCAAAGCCTGAACGTGCCAAGGCTTCGGATTCAGTCTCGCCTCTCTTCTGTTCGATGAAGAGGGGGACTACGATGTATCCGAGCTTCTTGTTCGTGACCTTGGATTGGCGCATGGCGCGTCCAGCAGCTTGGGCGATATCAATCTTGGATTTCCTGGGGTCGACGAAGGCCACCATGTCTACGGCGGGAACGTCTACGCCTTCTGTGAGGCATCTTGCGTTGGTTATGAGGCCTTTGGGTGCGGCCTTGAAGCCTTCAAGCAGGGCCTTTCGGTCTGCGGCGTTCTGGCTTCCATTGACGTGGAAGACATCGAAGCCTTTGACGTGTTCCTTGAAGCCCCGGGCGTCATCCCCGGCGAAGTCCTCTGCCATGTTAACCCGGGAGTGGAAGGTGATGACCTTGGACGCCCCGGTTTTCTCGATGGCCCGTTTTAGCGCGATCTGGTTGGCGACCCACTTGGCCTGGATCTCGTCTCGGCGCACCCGGGTGCTACCGCGGCGCAGGAGCTCGGCATCCACCTCCTTGTTCAGGGAGACGGAGATGATGACCTTGTAGGGGACGATGATGCCGTCGGCTACCGCGGTGGAGAATGGGAGCCTGTAGGAGACTTTTCCGTAGACAGACTCATCGCTCATCGAGACTACCTGGAAGTCCCCGTCTTTGTCTCGCTTGTTCAGTTTGTAGTGCCGAGGCGTGGCGGTCAGGAAGAGGCGCTTCTTGATCCGGATGTTCTTATCGCTCAGGCCGAAGGCGAAGAGTCCTTCCTTGTCGCCGGTGGTTTTGTGGGCTTCGTCGAAGATCCCGAGATCCACTGTCTGCCCCTTGAGTCCTTCCGCGACCACTTCGGCCGACTGGTACGTAGAGAAGATGACGTTAACGCCGGACCGATTATCGGAAACAAAGTCCTTTACTACCTTGGCGTCAGTTGTGACAGAGAACTCCAGGTCAGACTGCTTGAGGGCATACTCGTCCTCTTTGGCTGAACGATCCACGCTGGCGTCAGAGCAGACGCACAGATACCGGAAGCGCTCGCCCCAGCTCGTCTGCTTACACCAGTCAGGCAGGGTCTGGGAGAGCAGGGCAAGGGAGGGGACTAGAACTAGGATGGTCTTCGGCTTCTGGGCCTCGGCTGCCCATAGCGCGACAAGCGTCTTGCCAGTGCCGCAGGCCATGACTGCCGTCGTCCTGTCATCTAGCTTGAGTGCAGCCGTTATCTTCTCGATGGCCTCCTTCTGATGGGGCTGGGGGTACCAGCGTTTGAATGTAGGCTTCTTGTCGGACAGCCAGGCGTGGATTCGGTTAAAGTCTTCCTCGGTCAGGGAGTGGAACTGCGCTGCCTTGAAGCTTCGGAGGCCTTTGCGCTTAGTGATGTCCGCTGCCAGGTTCCGGGCGTTGGTGAAGATCACCCTGTCCTTGAGGGACTCCTCAGTGATGCCTAGGAACGAGCTTACTTCGCCATAGGGGAGGGTTTCCTTGTCCGTACGATACTTTACCTGATACGGGATGATATTGCCTGAGGCGTCCTCGTAGACCCCGTCAATGCCCTTGGAGTCGGATGGTAGATTTAGGGACTTCCTGATGTTGAGTGGGATGTCTCCGACGACCCATACGTTCGTCGCCTTAAGGACCGGATCGAGGTGAAGGTGTGCCTCCACCAAGATCTCCAGCGCGTCACCCACTTCCTTGGTGTTGGCGAGCTTCTCGGTGCGCGCCTCGAAATCCCGGAAGGACTTCAGTCCCTCAAAGAATCCCTTTCGAAGGAATGTCTGTGCTTCTTTATGCTTTGATGCCACGGTGTCTATTAAGGACTGGGGGAGGGTAGGCCTGCGAAGATGTAATCAAAAGCAGACTTTAGGAATTACCCGGTGTGATATCCTTAGCTCTAATCCGGGCAACCCCTCATTGCCCACATGGGATTACAAACCTGGGTGTTTATTCCCATCGATTAGCATGGGCCGTAAACAGTATGCTTATCTGGCTTGTGCCTTTCTGGCGGGATAATGTATATGCTATTAGAAAATAGCAGCCCATGCGAATTGCCACCTTCTTGTCCGTTTTGCTTGTTTGCCTGACGATCAACGTAGGCGTTAATGCCCAAACTGGGGATGCACGGGTACAGGCAGTTAAAGCAAAGGCTGAATCTGGAGATATTGAGTCACAAGTAACTCTCGCTGGTTGGTATTATCTGGGCGAAGTATTGCCCAAGAATTACGTCGAGTCAGTAAAGTGGTACCGCAAGGCTGCTGAAAGGAATCACGCAAAGGCCCAGGGGCTTCTTGGGTTCATGTACGAAGCAGGTGACGGCGTTCCTCAAGACGACTCAGAGGCGGTGGCGTGGTATCGTAAGGCTGCCAATCAGGGAAGCGCCCCCGGCCAGTATCATTTGGCCTTAATGCATATTGATGGTCGTGGTGTGTCTAAGGATATCGATGAGGCGTTAAAACTACTCATCAAGTCGGCCGATCAAGGTTACCCCCTGGCACAATTTAAACTTGGGCATATGTTAGCAAATGGCGATGGGGTCCCCAAGGATGCCATTGAAGCAACCAAGTGGTATCTCAAGGCTGCTATGAATGGAAATAAAGCGGCACAGCTTGGATTGGCCGGAGCATATGCAAGTGGAATGGGGGTCGAGCGGAGTATGCCTGAATCTTATGTCTGGCTCAAAATGAACGCACCATATTCGAATCCTAATCTTGTGCGTTTCATGAATTCGATAGAGCAGCGTTTAACGCAGGAGCAGTTGCAGCAGGCTGGTGTGAGGGTGAATGAGCTACGAAAGAAAATCGAAAAGAACTTAGCAGAGATTAACGAAAGCAGGTAGTTTCATGCCATTTGCCGCCACTTTTCGGAGCCAGGTTTTTCAGCTCCTGATCTATCTGCCTTTGAGTTAGTGTTGTGTTTTTTAACTCAGACTTGCCTAAAGAAGTTACCAGTCGCGCCGGACGGGCGCTCCTGTCTTTAAGCCGTGAAACTAAAAGAAACGGCTAAAAGAAAGGGGGATATCAAGGGGGAGCTAGGTCCGATTACAATAGCGCAAACCGATAAAGTGCCCCACTTTTTTCACGCCTTGTTCGCAAACTGATTGGCTCGTTCAAATGCTCAGGCTCGCCTGTCAGTTTCCCACTTCGCCCCGTGGCGATAGCTTTCAAACCAAGTGTCACAGGCCTTGATATCAAACCTGACAATCCTGCTGCCGAAGACAAAGGCCGGGAGGAATCCTGATCTACGCCAGGTATCAATCGTGCCAGGGTGTACCGCGTAGCGCTTGGCGATCTGCGCGCGCGTCGCCCAGAGCACCTCATCTTGTTGGTTGGATTTCAAAGCAATGCCCCTTTCGTGTTGGCGCAGGCTTGGTTGAATTGAGTTAGGTGCTTAGTGCCTGTGAAAAGCTTTCGGTCATTCATGCCTTTATGCTTCCCGCTTTGGAGGGTTGGTTAACCAAGAAATCCGGCCTGGGTTCTCAGTGTTTTGCAAAGGCCTATTAGGCAGTGTCTTGTTTCGGAAACTTTCCTATATGCATCTGACTTCTTGTATAGATGGTTTACAGGGTAGGGTGGTCGGTGGGCCACTTTGGGTTGTTGTTGAGTGGGCTTGATTGTTGCCTAGTCACTATTGTCGCTCCACCAGTATTGAGTATGAAAATTGCAGCCCTCGGACTCGCGTTCTACTGTGCATTTGGCTTAGCTGCCGATAAGTCTGTCGAATCAGGCTTTCTGGATGCCTTGGGTCTGGCTAAGTCTAAGGTCGTCGACAAAGTTCTGCCGGAGACGTCTGGCGCTAGATGCCATCGTGAGGGCATGGTTCTTCGCTATTCTCAACCGCTGGATTCTGATAAGGCATTTAAGCTCTTCCTCCAGGGCTACGAGGCTGGTAATGCAAGCTGCGCATATGAGCTGTCGCTTTGTTACCTGAGCGGAATTGGCGTCCGCAGGAGCCAGTCAAAGGCCTTGGAGGTTCTGTCTAAGGGGATGCAAATGAAAGACGGATCCCCAATCGATTGTGAGTTGAAGTGGATCAGCATGCATATGGGGGATATCCTTAGCCTTTATGATGAGGCTCAGGCCCGCGTTTATGTAGGGCGCCTCGTCCAGCTGTCATCCCGCAACGCTGTGGCAGCAGCCATGCTCACGAAATACACCTGGGTTGAGGGCAATCCTCCAGTCGAGATGGTTTCTGCGGCTGATCACTTGAAGGCGATTGAATCGCTCAAATCCAAGGCTGCGGCTGGAGATCCCTACGCTTCCTTTGAATACGGGAAAATCCTCCTTGGACCTGGTCCGATTCGGGATGCTAATCACCCTAAGTATGTTGCTCCTAATGTGGAAGAAGGCCTGAAACTCGTCACATTTGCTGCGTCTAAGGGGGTGCAAGGCTCTCACTACAGGCTCCACGAATACTTTACCGACAAGGACGTTAAGCCATCCACCGCTTTCGAGTGGCTGGAAAAGGGTTGGGCTGCTGGGGATTGCAAATCCGGCTATTCACTCTCTTACGCTTTGATCAGGGGTAAGGGTACCGCAGTTGATAAGAAGCGCGCTGTAGAGGTTGCTTTGAAAGTGGGCGAACAAGGTTCGGCCGACCAAGTCTATAACGTTGCTGATTTCTTTACAGGCTACACCGGCTTTGACGCCTCTCTCTCGAATTTCATTACCTGGCACCGTGTTGCGGCCGACAGGGGTAACACTGATTCTGCCGATCAGCTCGGGAGGATTTATGCTGGCGAGGAGGTTATCGGATTTAAGGTTACTCTCCCTGCTTCGCCGGAGGATGCGTTCAAGTATTTCAAGATCGCAGCGTACCCGGACGGAGAGCATAACTATGTCTATCGTCTCAACTCCCTTCTTTATCTCGGTGATATGTATCGTCGCGGAATCGGCTGTGAAGCTGATCCGGACAAGGCCGCCCAAGCCTATCTCGATTACCTAGCGGTATTTCGGAAGAACGATTACTCCAAAACTCAGGATTACCAAAAGGGTGGTAAGGCCCGTATGATTTGGCTTAAAAGGCACTATCCGAGCCTTCCTGGTGTAACTGAGCTGGGCGGTGCCAGTCTCAAGTTTGATGGTTTCGCTGACTGCGTCACTTCATTCAACTTCTTTGCCAAATACGACTTCGACTATGAACTCTTTGATGAGGTCGCTGCTGTGGTTAAGTCGGGCGATCGGGAGGAGAAGAATACCTTCCAGAGGGCATGCGATTTCGTTGAACGTAATTATGGCGTCAAGGATGGCCTGTTCTACTTCGTAGACGCAGAGCACGGGAAGAACTTCAATTCTAACTCCTATGAGTGGTACAAGGAGGCCGCATTATCTGGCAGCGCCAGCGCAGCGTATCGTCTTCATGATATGATGCTGCGTCAAAGCAGTCAGCCTAACACTTTGAACGCAGGTCCTGAGTATGCTCTAAGGCTTTCCATGGGCCGCAACACAAGCGAACTTGTTATAGCAAGCGGCGAAGCTGAGGCTTGGAGGAAGTTCGCAATTTCTTTGGAGGAGAACTTCAACTCCGGCCGTTCCAATAAGCGCAACTTTCATCAAGTTGCGGATGGAAGTCCTATTTTCTCAAAACCTGGTGATGATGTTGTATTGCCAGTGCTTCGTAAGATCAACGAGGCCCATAGGGCTCAGATGCTCAAGAACGCTTCCGGCAAATAACCATTAGAATGAGCGCCTATAAATCATACAAGGTTGGCCGAGGCGGCACCATCTTGGGTGTCTATGAAGAGCCTGACATGGTCTACATGGTTAGTTGCGGTATGGTTCTTGGTACTGATGACTATTGGACCGAAGGCATGTCCACATGGGCTAAGGTCTCTTCCAAGGAAGTTTGGACTGTCTCGGCGGCATCTTCTTCCGCGCCTCCTCCTTTGCCTCTTTCCTCAGGTGACTCTTCTTCTGCCCCTACATCTCAGCTTTCTTCGGCTGAATGGGAGATTAGGCGCGAAGTTCTGGTAGAGATGGAGATGGAGCGTAGGCGTAAATTGCGTGAGGTGCCCGCCGCTAAGCCTGGAGTTAAAGTTAGCCGGGTCTCGTTCTTCTCGATCTGGTGGAAGACTGCTTTGATTATTTACGCAGCTTGCGCGTGCCTTGGCTACCTTAACAGCGGTGAGTATGGTTTCGGATACATGCTCGGCCAAGGTCTGGTTACGGCCCCCTTGTCCGCCTTGTTTTTTGGGGGAATCGTTTACGCCCTTTCAAAGAAGTAGGCCCTTAGGCCGTCCGCTTTTTCTTAGCCTGCAGCCCTAGGACCTTTCCCTCGGGATTCTTCGGGTCTACATCAAACCATTCTTTTGCTTCTACCTCAGTTGTGAGTTCTCGGTAGTCTCGCAGGAGGACTGCGGGGCTATTGCCCATCTCAAGGGCCGTGGCCGCCGCATCCTTGGTCTCGGCCAGGCGGTAGGATAGGGCAGAGGCGCGAAGTGCGTTGCTTCCCCATTTGATTCCGGGGCAGGCTACCTTGACGGCATGGAGTGCCACGTTCAGGGCGTCTGTCCTGCGGCTCTCCACTTCTGATGCGCTGGGAGCCTCTCCAGCCTCTTTACACTCCTTGACCCAGGCATCTACCTTCGGGGCCGGGAAGAGGGCTCCTGAGGCCTTCCTGACGCTTAGGAGATACCTTAGGGCAGACGTGGGGATAGGCGTGAGGCGGCGCTTTGCGGTCTTGGCTTTATCCGCGCCGATCTGGAGGTGTCCCGACTGTAGAATATCTTTCCATTCCACTCGGGCTAGCTCGGCTGAACGGACTCCGCAGAACGCCTGAAGGACGAGGGCAGGCCGGATGGCTTCGTCGCTGGCAGCAAGGATGACCCGGAGATCCGAAGGGCTCAGAAGGCGCGGTACGGCAGTCGTCACCTTCTTGAAGCTTACTTCATTGGCGGGATTCTCTTTGGCATACTTCTTCTTTTGGCAGAAGGCGAAGAAGCTCCTGAGGTATCGGAGCTTAGTGTTATAGGTTACGTCAGACATCTTCTTGGACTCTAGCCACGCCTGGATCTTTTGGGCGTTTACGGTGGCTACAGTATCCTTGCCATGCGTTAGGCTGAATTGGTTCAGGTACGACTCGGTCGCCTTGATGTGTCTTCCGCTAAGGCGGTTCTTGGCCATGCCCGTCAGCATCTCCTGGGCGGCTTTTTCCACGCTGGTGGACTTCTCCGTCAGGACCAGGTCGGCGATGTAGTAGTCTACGGCATCAGAAAGCGTCTTTCCGTAGGGTCTAAGGCGCTCCGTACAGGCCAGGGCCTCCTGTTTGAGTAGGTCTGACAGCCCATGGGCCAGATTGCCTAGGGAAACCTTCTCAGCCTTCTTCTGGGAGCTAAAGGCTAGGGCCTCGGCTTTGGTTCGGAAAAACTTCCGGGTCCAGA
>JACCDW010865707.1_pt1 | contig 10512 bp, 14 predicted proteins | sample 7449781 | NCBI WGS metagenome assembly JACCDW01 (sample SAMN15323449, study PRJNA562643) | freshwater metagenome | isolation source: river surface water | place: USA:Blue River Watershed | collected 2017-08-18
CTATTAAATTTTTCTCAGCTTTCCAACCTAAGTTGTTAAATGTTTCTTCAACATTACAAAGTGTATGTTGTCCTTCATTCTTTCGCAAAGATACAAAATTTATTCTACTTTTATCATCGTTGGTCCATAATTTTGCGACTTCTAAAATTGAAATAGGCATACCTCTACCTAAATCGAAGTTATCACCTTTAGAATTGGTCTCACTTATCATAATAAGTCCTTTGCATATATCTTCGACATGTGTAAAGTCTCTGGTTTGTTCACCATCACCAACTACGGTGAGTTGGTCACCTTCTTTCCATTGTCTACCAAATTTAGCAACAACAGTAGCCCACTCTCCGATTTGAGGCTCTCTAGGGCCATAAACATTAAAGAACGTTGCCATTCCACAGTTCATATTAAAACATTCAGCGTAAGTCTTAACAATTCCCTCGCCAGCAACTTTAGAAAAAGTATATGGTGTTAAGTAAGGGGTTCCGTGGTTTTTAGAAGAAGTGGTTGCATATACTAATGATTTACAACCTGATAATCTAGCAAACTCACATACAGCAGCAGTACCCATAGTGTTTGAATCAAAATAAGAAAGTGGTCTTTCAAATGATGGTTGAATTCTTGCTTCAGCAGCTAAATGAAAAATTTTATCAAAATTGAATCCTGAAAAATGTTTATTGATGTCTTGGACATCACCGATTATATAATTTGCCTTTTCGTTTTTATTACCAGTCGATGCTGATTCTGAAGTAAGATTATCTAATACCCAAACATCATTATTCAATTCGATTAGCATATCGACTAGATTTGAACCAACAAATCCTAAACCACCTGTAACAAGAATTTTCATTTTAAAAAGTTATTTTATCTTATTTCTTATTAAAGAAAGAAATGAATGTTTAATAAACTAATAATTTTTTTTTCATAAAATACATATGTTTGAACTAGAAACAATTAGTGATGATGAGATTGATTATTTTAGACATTTGAGTGATTCAGATTCGGATTCAGATATTTTGAATTACATATCAAAAAAAGTTAATAATGATTCTGATTTAACTTTTAAATATCCAATAAAAACCAGTCACAAAGTCACCGCAAACATAGCTACTCAACCTCATAGGTTTGAAAGGTTGTTAAGTATGCTTAATAGTATTGATGGTCAATTTGATGAGATAAGACTCTATTTAAATAACTTTAGTTATGTTCCAGATGAATTAAAAAAATATACTACCTACATTGGTGATGATTTGACTGATAATGGTAAATTTTTTTGGTCAAACAACCAAAATGAGTATTACTTTACACTTGATGATGATATTATTTATCCATCCGATTATGTACAAAAGACACTACCATTAATAGGAGACAGAATAATTTCATACCACGGAAGAATTTTAACTGGTAGAGGTAGAGGTTACTATGGTAAACATAAGGCATATATGTACCACTGGTCATTAGAAAGGGAAAGAAGATTGGATATTATGGGCACTGGTGTATCAGCATTTGATACAGATATATTTAAACCAAATCTTTGGAAAACACCAAATTACAAAATGACTGATCTGACTATTTCTTTAGAGGCTCATATGTGTGGTATTCAAATAATCAGTCCTATAAAAGAAAAAAACTGGTTAAGTCATGATGAAATTTCTTTTGATGGAATATGTTATGATTTAAGAGATAAAGATGATGATTTATCACTTTGGGTAGATATGATTTATACTTTAACAAAATCAAATATTGATTTATCAAAATTAAACTATAAATATAGTAGAAATTCAATAAATGAATTATCTGATTTCATTAAAAATAAAAGTCAAGAAAATTCAATTTTAATTAATTTAAGAACAGGCAATGGAAGTTTGATTGATAAATTGTGTAATTTATTAGACTTTCGAACTATTTACTCTTTTGATACGGATTCAGAAAGAGTTGATAAGTGTGCCAAATTATATTTAGATAACCATGTTCAATTTAAACATATTTCCAAATATTCAGATTTACAAATTAAAGAAAAAGATTGTTTTGTTTTTTTAGATGATATTATTTTATTAAACTCCACATCAACCGATGTATTTCATTCTATGAAAGTTGGCTCTCGTCTAATTTGTCATAATTTTGTAAGAGATGTATTTCCAGATGATAAAATTACCTTGAGATTGGAAGATGGTAGAGATATTGAATTTTTCTACTATTTAAAAAAGTGACTTAAAAAATCATCATAATAATTTAAGTCCAACATATAATATTCATCACAAATAAACGTTAGTTCTTGCCATTTAACTTTTTCAATCCCTCCTTCTTGGTATCCATCAATTATTTCTTGAAAGTCTCTCTTTTCACTTGAGTTCCAAAAAAAAGGTTCTTTGTCATACCAACTTGTATTATCTCTCAGTTCTGTATAAAGGTCATCTATTTGTGGATTCCAAAAGTATCTAAATCCATTTTTTGGAAAGAATAGAAATGCTTCTTTTCTAAATCTACCATAGTCAGTAGCAATTGAAAGGTCTTTAGTTGCAAAAACTCCTTTACTTCTAAGTGGTATTCCAAATTTATTTACAAATCCTTCATCTAATAATTTACTAATCTGAATTTTTGTATCTCTGGATAATCTATTTTCAAATGGTTTCATTTTCCAAAAACCATCTACAATTGGAGTTTCATGAATGGTAGCTCCTCTATAAAGACCTTTTATGTTCTTTTCTTTTAATAGCTCTAAGAACTCAGAACACTCAGTTGATAAAACTTCTATTATTTTATCAAAATAAGTATTTGAATCACTTTCAAATAATTTATATGGTTTTATATGTTTCATTCTTTATAGCTAATAATAATTTTAATGTAACTAATAGGAGCCGCTTTATACTCAAATACTAAAAGGTCATCATCATTTACATCACCATTTTCTGAGCTAACTTTATCAACTACAGATGAATTATGAATAGATTCTATCTCAATGTTATAACCGATTTCAGTAACATAAGAAACTAAGTGTTGTAATGTTAAAATAAATTCTTTACCTGGATAATATTTACATTCTCTTGATTCTTGACCAAATCCATAAACATCAAACTTTTCAATATAAATACGAGCTATTTCAGATTCTGATTCTAGCTTTTCGTTTTCACCCGCAATATTTTTATGTATCTCAACACTGAAATCTAAATCTTTTATACCAAGTAAAATATCTTCAATGTTATCTAACTCATCGGATGTGGCGAACTCATTAGACTCAAATAATTTATATGTTTTTAGATAGTTCATTTTACTACTGAATAATTAATAAACACTTTATATAATTGTTTACCACTTTTTAGTTCTTTTTCAAAAGACTCATAATCGTAGAAATGAACAGTGTTTTTTACTATTCGATTCGTAATTGACTCATCATCTTGTGTTAACATACCTTTTTCAAAATTATATCCATAATCATCTATGTATTCAATTCCTGCTGAAAATGTATCCTCGATATCTTCCCATTTGAATTGTTCCATATCATTATTTTTACTTATAAAAATACTAATATACCTTTTGGTATCTTCACTGGTTTTGTAAAAAGAAACTATAAAATCCTTATCTTCTAATTCTAAAAAAATGTCTTTTAGAATTTTTAAATCATCTTCTCTTTGGTCCCAAGAACTTTCGAATAATTTATATGTTTGTAAGTATCTCACACACCTATTTGTTTTTTAAGTAGGTCAAAGAAATCAACAGGATTCAATCTTTGTATATCATCAGACATCATTTGATAAACCATATCACCTGCCCTTTCATTGCCTCTAAGCATTCTCTCTTCAAAATTCATTTCTCTTTGAAATCCAATTTCTCTCATTGAATTAATAGCAAAATCATTAGCATCTCTTTCTAATTCACTATAAGCTGTTAAGAAACCTTCTCTATCACCTCTAACAACTGTTTCGTAATAACCTTCCATGAATCCACCTTCTCTATGTTGATCACAATGTCTAGATTCATGTAAAGCTAAAAACAATTTAACATGCGGAGGCATCGGAACTCTCTCATTAATAGCTATTACATCCCCACCTAAAAAAACACCCGCAATTGGTTGCGTTGAGTTGAATGTAAAAAAATGTATTCTAATGTCTCTTCTATTTTGATTCCACCAACTAACAATAGCTGGTCTCATTGGATTTGGAATTCTGATTCTTTCCAATAGCCCATCGATAGTTACTAGTGTAGAGTTATCTAATCTCTCAAATAGTTTAAATGTGTTTAAGTGTTTCATAAAACTATATATAAAAATTTTATTATAATAAGTATGAAAGTAATTCAAAATTCCGATGGGACAATTAGTATCTTAAATGAAGATGAAAAGCCTGATGGTTATGTTGAGGAAATTAGTGTAGAAAAGGTTTCATCTGATATTCCACAGTCGTTGATTGATGAGTGTGAAAGATTATCAAAAGATGGAATGACAAGATTTATCTTTGATAAACATCTAACAAATACTGCTAGGCGAAGAGTCTCACCATCAAAACAAGAAACTAGAGACATAGTTATTGATGATATTTTATCAGATGATTATTACATTTCTGATGAGGATGAATTTAATTTGATGCCAAGCAGATTTCCATACTATGACACCGAGACTAAAACAACCTGTCGTTGGTCAAAACATAAAATGGTAATAGAATGGTTTAAAAAATTAGGATTTGAACCAGGTTTATCTAATGTAGGACCTGAATTTGAACAATCATTTACCTTAAGTGTCTATGATGAAGAGACTGGTGGAATTCTCTATAAATGTATATTAAGAGTTCAACCAAACTTATTTATTAGTTTAGTTGCTGAACATGGCGACTTTATTGAAAATATAAAAACTGTTTATAAAGGCTTTTTTAAGAAAAGAGAAATATTAAGGCTATTAGCTGAAACCTCACCCGATATTTATAAAATGATAGTAAGAGATGTTAAATTAGAAGAAATATTTGAATAAAAAAAACCCACTCGATTGAGTGGGTTTTTTTATTTTATTTTAATAATGCATAATATTCTTTGAAGTGCTTGATTCTATCAGCTAAACCAATAGTTCCACCATTTACTCTTTTAGTTACCGCTGTTACATCAGCATCAGTGGCTCCTTTATCACAGATAGACCAAAGTTTATTTGAATCGAAAAAGAAAGCAGCAGATGCTAATGGATATTTTGTAGCAACTAAATCTGGATTTGCAATACAATCTTCACCAATAAACTTAGTAAAGTTTGTATAGTTTGATTTTCCAGTTAATTGAATATATCCTCTTCCTCTAAACTTGAATCCTTCTTTTGAAGCCTCATCTCCGTTACCCATACGACCACCGTAAACTCTTGATGCAATCATTTCTGGTTTTCTTTCATATTGAGCAGCTGTTGTAGAATTAAAGTATTTTGGAAAAGTTCCAAGTAATCCTTTAGCCGAATAGTTCAAGTTCTCAGAAACTGCTTTAAAACCACCACTTTCGTGACCACATTGAGCTAAAAAGTGAGCTAATCTTAGTGGATTTGTAATATTGAATTTTTTAGCAGTATCAGGAATTTGAGCGATTACTGCATCTGGAATATGTCCTTTTAAAGCTTCTAATTTAAATTCTGATGGTGGAATAACAACATTAGAAACTGGTTTTGCCGCAGGTGTTTCACCATCAAACATTTTAGCCCAAGTTCCATCGCCAACAATACCGTCTGCTTTAAGACCATTAGCTGATTGCCATTCTTTAACTTTCTTTTCAGTGTTTGGTCCAAATGAACCATCAGCTGATAAACCTAACTTTTCTTGGAGTTTTTTTACATCATCTCCCTTACTTCCAACTTTTAATAACATATCTAATTTTTATTTTTTTTGTTATATATAAATTAAAAAAACCGTTTAATTCTTAAATTAATCGACTTTTTGTTATTGGCATTCATAACAAGAGTGTTCACCTCTACCATTACAATTATCACATTCTACAGTTCCTCTACCATCACAGTAAGAGCATTCTTCTTTTCCATTTCCATCACAAGATGGACATTCTTCTTTACCTTCTTCACCATCAATTTCACCAGTTCCACCACATTCAGTGCAGTTTCTTTCACCATTACCATTACATCTAGAACAATCCCATTCACCATCACCATCACAGTCACCACAAGTTTGATTTCCAGAACCGCCACAATACTCACACCTATAAAGTTCACCGGAAGTATCTTCTAAAGTATATTCATCACTACCACCTGTTCTTCTATTAGATAATGTTCCATCTCCTGGTTTAAAATATTTAAGTGTATCTAAGTAAGGATAAGCTTCATACATTCCTCTTTTTATATCAACTGTGATTGTTCCCAAGTCAACGTTAGAACCATCGGGTGCAATTGCTCTACCTGAATCCGTAGAACTATTATATTGTTTTACATACCAACCATTTTCTTTTGCCCAGTCTCTAAACAATTGAACATCAGAATCTTTGATTGTGTAGACTCTATCCATAAATTTTTTACCATCTGATAAAGTCCAAAGTAAAGCTCTCCCTACAATTAATCTATCATCTTCTTCATATTTAAGAATCACTAATTCACAAACATCTGGATTAGACATATAAATATCAAAGTAATTTTTATTTACATTTGACATACAAGAAGAACCTAAACTTCCTTGTCTTTCATAATAAGTACCGTAATGATACCAATGTCCTATATCTTCACCTTTAACTGATTCAAAATATTGAAAACGGTCATTCATTTTATCAACTGTTGCCTTGTAAAGGTTTACAAATTCTTCTAAATCTTTATCTAGAAATTGTATACCAGCTGATGTTAATAAGGCTCTTATTCCTCTACCAACAAAAATTTCTTGTCTTCCTTTAGACCAAAGAGCTTTTTCTTTTTGATCTACTATTCTCAATTTTTCAGTATTATAAACACCTTGTCCATTAGGAAACTTAACCCAAGCATACTTTTTACTAGACTTTTCAGAGATAACTTCTGAAATGACTTCACCAATTTCTGATGACGGTGCATCATAAGGATTGGTTCCTTCTTCATAGGTATAACCAAGCTTATCAAATAAAGATTGATTTACTTCTTTGTTTTTAAGCCAACCACCACCAGAACCAACAAAATTGACATATACTTTTGTATCAGCCAGAATCTCTTGTGCTTTTCTATCAGGGATAAATCCTAATTTGTCATTTTGTTTTAGATTAACATCTAAATAATTATTCCTTACTGGTAAGTCTTGATTTTCAATATCCAAAATTGCCTTAGCAAGTGGATGGTCAATTTTAGACATGACTTTTTTGAAATTGTTAGAATAAACAACATTTGATTCTAATAACAGTTCTAAAGACTCGTTTATAAAATCCAAGTATCTTTTGATCATAAAAAAATTTAAATTTTCTTATATATTAAAATCATAAAACTAAATTAATATATAATAAATGAAGTATTTAAAAAACTGGAGAGTCTTTGAATCTACTTGGTCTAAAGAAGAATATATTGATGAAATAAGAAATGCTTTATCAGAATATAACCTTAGTTCAGTTGAAGTCCGAGAGCTTATAAAAAGAATTGATATTGATAGTGCTATTGAAAGTGGAGAACAACCTTTAGTTTTTATTAAACAATTAGTAGATGAGTTAGATTTGAAATCACTAGGTACATCAGGCTTTAATAGTTTTAGAACACCAAGGAATTGGCAACCTGAGCCAAAATATCTTTAATCTATTTTATCTTAACAACTAGCGAACCTGGATTTACTGGTACTTCTTCTACTTTGAAATTATAATCTTTTGAAACATCATAAACAATCTCTTTCATTCTATTTGATATTCCAGTAATTACTTCAACTTCTGAATGACCTTTTTGCATCATTTGCCAAAAAAATTGGTCTAATGCTCTTTGAACATTTTCATGTTTTATTCCATGAAGGTCGATTTTATTTGACATATTTTTTATTTATAAAAAAAATTAAAAAGTTTAATATATACTTTGTGAAATATCTAAAAAAATACAATTCATTTTTTGAAGACGGCACTGCTGCAGTTTCTGCTTCTTCAACTGCTGGTATGGGTGCTGTATCATCAGCTCAACCAGGAGCTATTGCCGGAACTACTGGAACCGAAGGTTCTGGTGATTTAGGATTTACATTTAAGAAAGAAAAAAGAAAAAAAGGTAATCCATCTCAAGTAGCCGATATGAGAGATTTAGCACCAGCTAAAGGTGTTACCAAAGTTAAAGAATCAGTTATATCACAAATTGAATCTAGAGATCCTAATCGAAATTCAGAAGTCTACAAAACTATAAATGATTGTTTAGTGGAATTATTTGATGAAGAATTTACATTATCAACTTGTCAATATCATCTAAGAAAACATGATTACGACATTAATGATGATGAGGTTTCAACATTTAATATGGAGGAACTTGAGATAAAACTTAGTAAAAGAATTACAAAACTATGGACTGGGAACATTGGAGTTAAAACAACATTTGATGAAAATGGAATAGTCACATATGATGTAGAAACACTTAGACCTGTTGCGAGACTTCATGATGATGAACAATCACTGTTAGAAAAAATAGATGATGCTTGTCATTCATTAATCAATCAATTGGATTATGAAAGTGGAATACTTTGGACTTCTTGGAAAGTATCTGGTTCTGCGATGCCTTATGATAAAGATAGAGAAATTAATGTTGAGGCTAGAATAATATTATCAAACGTTATAAAATAAAAAAACCGATTGTGTCTGTGTGAATCAAACACTAATCGGTTCTAAATGGTTTCAGAATTCACATTTCATTCACCTATGTCATACACCTTCTAATTCGACCGTATCGGTATGACTGATACTGACATCTACTGCGGGACCAACAGATTTATCATCCCCTAACCTCGGCAAAGGTTAGCCTGTTATTTGTCTAAGATTGCCGTCATGACTTATTACAGGATATTTGTTAATTTGAGTTTCGGTATAACTTAAATACCTTAAAACAAAAATAAGGAAATTTTTAAATAAACCAAAGTATTTGATATAAAACTTCAAATTATTAAATAATTAATTTTTGAATTAAATATATAATAAAAACTAATTTATGATATGAAACATATTAAAAAATTCAACGAAAAATATCTAACTGCTTACAGTTCAAAAGCTATAAAAATAAACGATGCTTTTGAAGAGGCTCTATCAGCTATTGCTACCTTAGAGACTTCTTTAGAAGAGAGTGAATTTGAACCAGGAATTCATGATCCACAAAAAGGAATTGAAGTCCAAAGAACTAAAGAAGAGTTTATTCAAGCAATTGAAGATATTGCAAAAGAAATTAACTCACTTAAATCAGAATACATTGGATCACTTGGTAGAGGTGGCACTATGAATGTGGTTGGTAAAAGTGGTGTTTCTCAAACAAGAAGTTATTAATAAAAAACCCAGTCGTTTGACTGGGTTTTTTTATTTTCTATATTTCTCGATGTTATCTTTGATAGCGGTAGGTGAGAATCCAAAAAGCACTAATACCAGAACAACTACCAAGACAACAATAAAAATAGAGACTATCAAAGCAATTGGTATCCAAAGAGGTGAGGTTACCCACCACCAAGACCAGTCAATATTTCCAGTAAGTTTAAGAACTAAAAATATAACGAATAATAATCCGGATAATCCAATACCTGATGAAGAACTTTTTGATGCCATAATTTATTATATTCCTAATTTATCTAATAAGTTGTTTCTATTTTGACTTTTTGTAGAAAACTTTGGACATCTTCTAATATCAGTAAGTGAATAAACATTAAAATGGTCACAAATTCTTCTGGATGCGATTTGTGTTGTTGATTTACCAACTAATCTACCTAAAGCCATATAGTAAAAAACACCATCTTCTAACTCACAATAAATAATATCTTTTACTGATTTTTCATAACAAGTATTAAATTCCCAACCAATATCATCATCATCATTTGCCAATCCTGCAAAAGTTCCAATTGAGATAATCAAAGTTAATATTCCAAAAACAATGTAAAGTAAAATATTCACATCGTTGTAGTTCCATTGTCTCAATTGATTATTTTTTATTACTTCTTTTTTATTAGACGTGTATAGTTCATAACTATTATCGCTACCTTGAGATTCAACAACATAAACATAAGTGTTGCCATCTTTTCCTTCTGATACTAAATCATAATATTGCCACTCACCAGGAAAAGTTCCAGCATAATTAAAAGCTACAATTGCAACAATAGACATTGCAATCTTAATAGGATTTTTGAAAATTAAATATTTAGTAAAATTAAATACTACTTTTAAAGACATAGAGATACAATTTTTAACAAATATAAATAAAAAAAATAGAATTAATATATACTTTATGAAATATATTTCAACATTTGATTTATTTGAGGGTTACAATAAACCACGTGCTGGTGGTAAAAGAAGATGGAGTGTTAAATACAAAAAGAAAATAAATTGTAATAATCCAAAAGGTTTCTCACAAATTCAATATTGTAAAAGAAAAAGAAGAGGTGGTCATTACAAAAC
>JACCDW011518485.1_pt1 | contig 10508 bp, 13 predicted proteins | sample 7449781 | NCBI WGS metagenome assembly JACCDW01 (sample SAMN15323449, study PRJNA562643) | freshwater metagenome | isolation source: river surface water | place: USA:Blue River Watershed | collected 2017-08-18
CATAAATCGCATCCGGCAACCTATTGGCTTTCTCTAAAGCTCGACCATACTGGAACCATAGGCGCGCTGTCTGTGGGCTTTCTTCTGTCGCCCTCTTGCAGGCAGGGACCGCCAGACTTGCATTTAACTGGCTGTAACCCAAACCGGGTGATTGCTTTTGTGGATCTAAAGGAGATGCCGCTAGTCGATCGCAATCTTGTACTTGTGCGGATACGTTGATTGGTAGAGCAAGGGCGGCCAAGACAATCCATAGGTGCTTTAAAGATCTCATGTAATTCCTTTAGTGCGCACACAAAATGTGTAGGAAGCGGGGGCTTACTAATAGTCAACACTGGTGACCCGATGATTCGTCTATTTGGTTAGGGTACTGGGTCAGTGTTCAATATGTCTACGGAGAGTAGAACGTATTACATGGCTGACGGACAGTGCGCCATTTTTACGATTCCGTGAACAGTTGGGCTATTTCCCTGCATATTGTTTTTCATAAAAGACAGGGGTTGAGATGAGCGCATCTCATTTGCAGCCATTCCTCTTGCATTAAAAAAAATTCGCGTCGCACGCGGAAGTGATTCAAAGCAAGCCGCAAGCGCAGGACCGGGTTGCGGGTTCGATCCGCAGGCTGCTTTAAATAACGAGTCATGTCGCTCGACTTCGTTGCTTATTTTTGCCCAAACCTTTTGGGTGTATGTGTCTGAGGGATTTGAAATCGCTAGTGCACCAGCGCATATACCAAGGCTTACTGAATACTCATCATTGACTTCGTTGGAGGTATTGACGCTTGATTGCGGCTGATTGAGTGCAGCTCTGTCATGCCGCACAATAAAGTTAGTTAATTCGCTTATGCGATCTTCGTAGGCGCTCTTTAAGCAATCGACATCAGCGCAGTTATTTCGCTCTATATGCCAGTTTCGTTGATCGTCTCTGATAGAGCGATCTTTCGATACAGCCTCTGTGTACGTCTCGGCTAGGCTTACATCAAGTTTGCTTAACTCAGCATTACTACAGATCAGCTTTTCAACCGCAGTGGTTGCCTTCCGACAATCAAACGAAGGTGAGGTGGGGGCCGAGGCAGCAGCAGATGTGGTTGGTTGAGTTGATTGACTAGGCGGCACACTTGCCTGGGGTGCAGCACCTATACGATCCATTACCCATTTTGCGTTCTTTTCACCTTCAAAGTACAAACGGCCATCGGCCTGAAGCTTGGCATTCACTTTGTAAAACTTGCCGTCTGTGTAGACCTGTTGGCCTGTAAAGGTGTTGGGCGATGTGGCAGTCAATTGGATGATATTTTGTCCAACCTGAAAGTTCGGGCTGTTTGTACTGGTGGCCATTCCCACCCCGTCCTTTAATACATAGCCGTACTTCCATTGCGTGCTGTACCAATTGCCATCAAGCACTGCGAGCTGCGCATTTGAATTGACAGCCACTATTAAAAAAGAAAAGGCCAGCAGTGCACGTTGAAACAGTCTCATTTTATCTACTCAATGTTGATGGTCATTTTGGCAATAAATTTAGTGTACCAATTTTTTTAATGCAGAGCCCCCAAAACTGAATAACGCGAGCGCGAACGCGGGGGTTATTTAGTTTTGAAGGTGGCTCCGGTCGGAAGCGGTAGGGGCTGAGGAAAGTGGAACTAACCCGCACTGGTCAGTGCCAATCAAATAAATCTAGTTGGTTAACTCAACTAATTGATCAAGTGCCGCGCACCAGCCATGCTGGAAGCCCATGTCATTATGCGTCTGTTTAGTTGCTTCACTCTGATGCATCACATTAGCGGAATACGATGTTCCACCGCTGATCAGCGGCGAGAGCCTTAGGTCAACCACAAAGAAGAATCCAAGATTTTCATCTTTAGGTTGCGGCTTTGGCCTAAAACCGGGGCCAAATTCGTTGGTCCAAACCAGTCGTCGTTGCGGCTCGATTGCTAAAAAACACCATTTGTTGTCGGGCATTCTTTCACCTTCGGGTGATTGCATTACTGTTCGAAAGATGCCACCAGGCGTAAGGTCGATTTCGCACTCAACAACTTTCCACGGCCTCGGACAAAACCACTTCATTAAAATAGTTGGATTAGTTAAGCCCTCCCAGATTTGGGCAGGAGAGAGACTAACATCACGGTGAAATTGAAGATCAAGAAGTGGGTCGTGGATCATGGCGCAGTCTCAAATGAATAGTGATTTTTAGTGGTTCGCGGCGAGATCAAGCAGACCTTGGGGATGATTAATATAAATAAAACTATAGTTCCTGAGAATACACAATGAAGCCTAGATGTTTAGCGACCTTGTCATAAAGAGCTCGGCCCGGGATGTTGGAAACCTGTGTTTGCCAATAGACTCGTGTAGACCCAGCCTTTGACGCGGCATCATAAACGGCGGTTATTAATTTGCGCCCAATCCCAGAGCAGCGCACATCCGTATCGACATAAAGATCTTGTAAGTAGCAGACATCATCAATTCGTGATGTGCTGCGATGAAAAATGAAATGAACGAGGCCAACTAGTTGGCCACTTTGCTCAGCTACAAAAGCATTTACTGGCTCGTGCTCATTAAAGAAACGCGCCCAAGTTGTTTGTGTAATCTTTAAGTCGAGTGCCGTTTCGCCTTGCCGACCGTAGAACGCATTGTAGCCTTCCCATAATGGTAGCCACTGTGCGTAATCTGATTCGTTGACCGCTCTGATCATTAGTGAGTTCGGCATTCATCAACCTTTTTGATTAAGTTTGTTAAGTCCGCACAAAATTATAAGGAGTTTAATTCTGAGATGTTGAGTAATTCACTGATTGAAAGTGTTCATGCTTTGCCCAACGATAGTTTGCAAAAATCGGAAGTTACATTTTGGTCTGTCTGGCACCAGGGGGAACTGAGTGGCTGCGGTGCGTTGATGGAACTTGACGGGACGCATGGTGAGATAAAGTCGATACGAACAAAAGCTAAGTTTCTGAGGATGGACCTAGCTGGAGATGCTCAATAAACAAACAAAATAGCGGTATCGCTATAGAAAAAACACTTAAAAAGGATAGGTTATTATCAAAAAAGATTAAGGATAATATTTGTGCAATTCGTCCATGAGTCACTTTCTGTCTTTGTCATCGTTTTTGCGACATTATTCCCCGTCATCAATCCACTAGGCGGGGCGCCTATTTTTTTAAAACTCACACAGGATTGTTCTGTAGAGGTTAGAAAAAAATTAGCGAAAAGTATCAGTACCAACAGTTTCGTGATGCTGATCGTGGCAATGCTAGTCGGTCCTCAGTTACTGCTTTTTTTCGGAATCTCTTTACCTGTCCTTAAGGTTGCAGGTGGCCTTGTCGTCTCAGTCATGGGATGGAATATTTTGAATGACGGATCTTCCAAATCGTCCAAGAGGGATGGAGATACCTCAGATATCAATGACTCGACGGCCATGAAAAGTGTGTTTTACCCCCTCACTCTTCCATTGACGGTTGGCCCAGGTTCACTTGCGACAATGATTGCGCTTGTTGTGAATAACAAAAAGTCAACAGGCTTTGATATTTCCACCGAGTTCTCGGCCATCGTGGGCGCGTTGTTGGGTATATGTGCAGTCACGTTGAGTATTTATGTTGCATACCGTGAGGCCTCAAGAATTAAGCGAGTTCTTGGTGAGAATGGTACGAATGTGTTGATGCGCCTGTTTGCCTTTATTCTGCTTGCTATTGGCATTCAAATTATGTGGGGCGGCATAAATGAGTTGCTACTAGAAGTCATTAAAGAAATGCCAGCCAAATCATAATGAAATCGGATTAAAAAATGGAAAAAGCACACCCCGCAAAATTTTTTGCTTTGTTTAAAAAAACATTGATCCTAACGCTTTATTTTGCAATTTGGTTTTGTACCTTGAATTTTTACAATGAGGTGGTGTTGCACGCTGGAGATCGGCCCCATGTGACGTATGCCTACTCGATTTTTCTCGCGGGGATTTTGGCTAAGTTCATCATTGCCGGGCAACAGATTGCACCACTTAAAGTGAAGGAGGGATCCTCTCTTTTCTGGATGATCATTCGTCGCACAACCATAGACACGATGATCGCCTTATTTCTAAGATATATCTTTGCCGGGATTGAGGGGCTATTCAATCATCAAGGTTTTTTTGATGCGATGCGTAGTTTTGGTGGTGGCGATTGGATGCACATACTGGCGATTTGGATGGTGTTTTGGCTAATTATCATGCCGTATATGATTTATTGCAGCTTGTGTAACGCAGTGGGCTCCGAGAAGATTCATGCCATCTTTATTACTAAAAAGTAATACGCGTGTCCAAAGGTTGTTGATCAACAAAAAACCACCCGAAGGTGGTTTTGAGTGGTGCAAAGTCAAAATTTCTAATTAAGAAGTATCGGAGATTGAGGCTGATCTAACTTCATGTAGATCAGCCTTTCTGCATTGACATCTATTTTCTTGAGATCAAATGCATAGACATTTGTCGTTTCAAACATTTTGATGTTGTAGATCATGTTTTTAGCGTCAGCAACAATAATCCATTCACTAATCTCAATACCATCTACGCCACCGCCATAGGGATTGTCTGCGGTCAGAGTGATTGCTCCCGGCGGGATATCAAAGCTACCCGTAATGTGCCATGCTGCATTGACCATCTGCTCAGTGCTGTATTTAGTGGGGACAGATTTCGAGAGAAACAATGCCCGAATAAAACGACTCGGACTCAGGTAGTCGCCTGGTAAACCACGCATACCGTTGCCTGAACTAGGGGATTGATAAGTGGTGCCATTGATCACCATCGGGTTTTGTTCAATGTTCGTCAGATTGGTATATTGACCAATATTATTGAATTGCTCGCTCAACACAGGATCGTTTGTGCAGACATGCGTTGGATTATCAGTGATGACTAATTCACCTTTGATGTACTCAATCACAATGCTATTCCCTTGAGCATCATGAAGTGGAACGCGCACCGGAGCAGTTTGATTTTTATATTCAACAACGGTGGAGCGATTGACAAAAATCTTCTTAAAGCCAGCCTTCACTTCATCAACGGTTGCGAAGTTCGTTAAGGCGAACAGAAGCATTTGACTCGAGCTAATACTATTTGCTGAGTCGGCTTGAGGAACATGTTGATATTGAGCAGTGAAAGGCGCATTGAGCAACCCACCAACCAAACCCTTTTCATTCATGCCGTCGACAAGAGTTGGAAGACCAAAAACATTCATTCCAGCAACGGCATATTTAGAGGTCCAATTCAAACCTGTTCCAGCCTTTCCATCAACACCTATGCCTTGATACCTATAACCTCTTGGACTAATCATTAGTTGGGAGTTGAGGGGCATCCCAAATTCCATTGAACGGCCGTATACCGCCCCACCGTCATTGCTCTTTAATAAAAAACTGGTGCACATAATATTTCCTGATTAATGGAACAATGTTGTTGACGCATCGGGCTGACCTTAAGCACCATACATCACAAATCAAACAAACCAGACTTTGCGATTGGTCTCATATAACCTTGGCCAGGATTCGTATCAGGATTGGTGGAAAAGTAAGAAATGACTAAATCGCGGTCGGGCGATACGTACAAACCTTGACCCATGAAGCCAAGCTTGAACATATCACCATCAGGGAAAATATCATCCCACTGACGATTATTGCTAATCACATAGTCATTCAAAGCAGCCATAAATCGAGGACCATCAGAGCCACCCATATAAACCTCATGGCTAGGTAACTCCCTACGAATCCGGCTTAGAGCGGCATCAGAAACCACTTTCTTCTCAGAAACCTTATTCCAACTCGGTGTGAAAAGCATTCCAAAGTGCATTAGATTGCGTAGACGGCTCGAGACCAATCCATGAATGCCTTCAAGGTGGTCCCCGCCGGACTGATGGATCTGCATATCTCCATCCAAGGACATGTGTGAAAATACCCTTTCATCTACCGCATCTGAAAAGCGTTTATTCAATACCTCTTCGACAAGGATAACAAGCGATTGCGTAATCATTGAGCTGTAGTCAAAGCGCTTGCCCGGCTCAGTTATTTTGGTGGCTAACTTCATGATGTAACGCGTCGACTCTAGCTTATTTGTTACTGGATCAGGAAAGCCAAACTCTGAGCGGAAGAGGCGTGTCGTCAAAGATGTCGGGTCACTTCTCGTGTCGTCATCTTCGACGATATTCAGACCAGATGCCATATTGAAGAGATCAATAATCTTAATGTTTGCCCATGCGGTATCAATAAAGTCAGGGACATACTTACTATACGTATTGTTAAGATCAATCTTACCTTCGTCAACCAACTGCTCTATTAGCAACCCTGCAATAGGCTTTGCTGTCGATGCCCATAAATGACTATCTGTTGGCTTCATACCAGGATAGCGTTCGTAAACTACCTTGCCTTGATGTGCGACGATGAATGCTTGAATAAAGCTCTTGGGGCTCGTTACATAATCATCGAGCGACAATTTGCCATAAGCCGTTTCCGCTTCGACTTTACCGACCTCGGGATTTGGCTCAGAAGGGATAGGAACGTATGCCTTACGTGGTGAAACGATCGTAGTGTGCAGAAAAGATGCAAGTCTAGTATTGGCAAATAAAGACACATCACCGCCTACCAGCATGGTTTCATATCTAAAATTGTCAATCATTGCCTGAAATTCAGAATTCGAGTACCCAGCAATTACCTTTGTTACTGGGTCTCTGCGAGTAGCGGCATCTTTTTTCATGGTTTGCATTTTCCAATTTGAATTAATTTTTATGAACGATCACCACACGTTTGCAATATATATCTGCTTGAATTGAAAGCTACGTAAGCTCTCCCGACAAGACCACAACTCTACATCATCTTTGGTATAGCTAAATGTTAGACGTTTAAATTGAGTTGGGTACTAACCAGACATTGTCAGAAACATTCGGTTTTAAGTCCACAAAAGCCAAAAACCCAGCGCGAACGCGGAGGTTTTTTAGTTTCAGACGGTGGCACGGGGCGGAATCGACCAGGGTCTGAGAATTTCATATCCTGCTTACCAAATTAGTAAACCTCGTCGTGATCCCCAACATTGATTGGAATAATCTCACTCTCAGTAATGATGAGTTCAAGAGTAATTCTGTACTTCAGATTAATAGAGACGCTGTGCAACCCAGTCAGTTTTCCCTTAAGTGCGTGCAACCTCAGCGATGGGTGGTGTGGGTTTACTGTTAACAGTTCAAGGGTCTTGGTGTACTGAACTAGTGCTTCTGGGTGTTGCTTTATGAATTTTGCGGCTTTGCGGTTGTACTGCTCTGTATAAATTAACTGCCAGGTCATGCGGCCAACTTTGCGTTCAGCTTGTTAATACGACGAATGTGTTGGGCAACCGTTTCTTTTACATAGCGACCAGCGTCGAGATCGGCTTTAGATTCAGCAAGTGCGGCTTCAATTTCGCATTCGCGAAGATACTGGTATTGTTCTTCGCTCATCACGATGTACTTAACTTGACCGCGAACGGAAACAGCAACTTCAGGTTGCGTAGCGAGTGCTTCCTCGATTGCTTTCACACCTTTAGTTTTGAGGTCATTGGCTGAGATTGTGCTCATGATGAATTCCTGTTTAGCATTGCTAACAGTATAGTCAATCGTATGGTTAAAAGCACTATCAATCAATTCGAAACATCCAGTTACAAGCCCACAAAAGCAAAAACCCCAGCGCGAGCGTAGGGGTTTTTTAGTTTCAGATGGTGGCCCGGGGCGGAACCGACCACAGCCGAATGGTGTCTTCACCTCCTATGCGCTTTAGATGGCATATCAATGATGAATTAAATTTAAACAGCGAAGGCCCATAAAAGCCTTAGTTGCTTTTTCAAATTCAGCGCATAGAACGATTTTTATTACTTAGTATTTACTCGGGCGTGTACAGTTTTTTTAGATGAAGTAACTGATAATCCACTCGATCCTTCAGCATACCTGTGATTGTCTCTAAATTCGCAGAGAAGTTTCTCATGACATCATCCCTTAAGTTATAGATGGGCCAACTCGTTTGCCGATCAACATTTGGATTGCCAGTCCTTGCAAATTGCGCCCAACTCGCTGCCATTTTCTCAGATATCGCAATATCCTGCGGATCATTTTTATTGGTGCTTGGATAAAAATACATCGGCCAAATACCTTTCTTGTTTTCAGCAATTGCCGCCTCTAGATGAGCGCAACGGCTCCCCGAAGCTTCTATAGCTTTGGTCGCTTGAGGGATCAAGCCATAACTACCAAATACATAACTGATCTCAAAAGCATGGGGAACGCCAGGATATGCCGAGCGAATATTTTTGGTTAAATAATCAAAGTAGTAGGCATATCCCGGCGCAATACCGTTCATACTATCTGCTAAAAATTTAGTGCTGGCACGAAACAGCATATCGCCCATGACGGCAGCGGATACTGAGCACTGTTCAGCAATATTGCCGTATAGCTGCGTTAGTACGTTAACGTCTTCATGGTATACCTTTGCAAGAGCCTCTAGTGGGGGCTGATTAAATGCGAAAAGACTCGCATCCCAAGAATTGGTGCCGATCATAAAAGGCACTTTCGCTTGTTGGCCCGATGCAAAGAGAGGAATTGGATCACCTTTGAGAATCTGGCCATCAATCATGGAACTACCAAATTCTCCTTCTTTTAAATTATTGGCGGTCAGTACCAATTTTTGAGTAGGCAGACTTCGGAGTTCTTTTAATGATTGCGCCCCGAGGGTTGCCATATATTTGCTACCAATATCAGTCGCGGGCGTTAATCCTAGGCGTGTCTCAGATAAACCTCTTATCGGACTTTGTTGAGCGCTCTCAGCAATAGCTCTATGGAATAAGCCTCTGGCGGCATCTGAGACCATCAACCAAGTGACGCTTCGTGCACCGGCAGATTCGCCAAAAACAGTCACATTATTGGGATCGCCACCGAACACAGCAATATTGCGCTTGACCCATTTGAGAACAGCAATCTGATCCATCGTTCCATAGTTACCAACAGGCTCACCCTTTACTTTTGCCTCTTCAATTAATTCCTTATTCGCAAAAAATCCTAACGAACCTAAGCGGTAATCAAAAGTCACAACGATGACATCATTCTTTACTAAATTAATTGGTACGTATAACGGATCCTTGGCGCCATCTGTCTGTAGGGCTCCCCCATGTATCCACACCATCACTGGCAAGTCCTTGCCAGACTTTCGAGGCGTAAACACATTGAGCTTTAAGCAATCTTCGTTACCCGGTAAGTCAAGACCTGTACTTAAATTCTTTACATACATTTGCGGGCAAGAGTCGCCAAATTTAGAAGCATCACGAGTACCATTCCAAGATGCTGCAGGCTGAGGTGGGCGCCAACGCAAATCACCCACAGGTGGTGCTGCATATGGAATACCCTTGAATACATTCATGTTGTATTCGGTTGCACCCTGAAGCAAACCTGTTTCAATCTTTGCCGTTGGTGTATCTGTGCTAGCAACGCTGTTTAGCGCGAACATAGTCAGTAAAAGTACTAGAAATCTTTTCATATTAATTTTCACTTTTGTATTGAAATTGAAAACTGGCATACCCCAATGCTAGGCGTTGAAATTAAGTTTGGCAATGTTTTGTAATCACCAGAAATATCCAGTTACAAGCCCACAAAGGCAAAAACCCCAGCGCGAACGCAGGGGTTTTTTAGTTTCAGATGGTGGCCCGGGGCGGAACCGACCAGGGTCGGAGTATGTCGATCCTTATTGAAACCTTTGACGAGACAGCGTTGCTTGGGTGATGTCACGTCTTGGATGCAGGATTCGCCAGAGTTCCACGTGATCATTTTGAATCTCATAGAAGATCTGATGGGGAAAACGTTTCAATGCCCAAGATTTGACGCCCTCGATGTCTAAGTCGAGGGCTGGACGCGGAGACCCAATGTTGGGGTGTTGTCTTAAGCGAGCATATGCTTCATCAATTTCAATAGCGACATTTTCTGCGACCGCTGTGCCGGCCTGTTTGCGGTAGTAACAAATGATGTCGTGTACATCTGCAATTGCGTGGCGGTGTGGAGCAATTGTCCTAACAGTCATTTTAAAGCTCACCTCTTGCTAGAGCCCTCAAACTTTGGAAGTATTCGGGGGTGAGAGGATCGCAAAGGGGCGAGTTCTTACCAGCTAGCAATTGCTCACGCAGCCACGCTCGGTGTTGTTGAACTTGAAAGCTATTTGATTCGCAATCATCTTCATGACTAGCCTCACGGTTGTAAGGCTTTGGTTCTGATAAAGTATTTTGGGTATAAGGCAGTTGTAGTGACATGACTTTTGGCTCCTAAACAGGCCCTCAATTCTGAATGTTTTTTGGCTGAAAGTCTGTTTCGATATGTAACGATCGAGCTTGGTAAATTAGCTCTACTCATACCCGAAGGAGCACTGTACATAATGCGTTGGATTGTATTTTTCGAGGATACCCCTGAAATGTTATCTATCAGGAAGGAATGGGAACCCGACCACCTTGCGTATTTGCGAAAACATAGCGATGAGATCCTGTTGGCAGGTGGCTGTAGAGAGGAGCCAGGCCAA
>JACCDW010013369.1_pt1 | contig 10507 bp, 9 predicted proteins | sample 7449781 | NCBI WGS metagenome assembly JACCDW01 (sample SAMN15323449, study PRJNA562643) | freshwater metagenome | isolation source: river surface water | place: USA:Blue River Watershed | collected 2017-08-18
ACACGCAAAGCCTCGCAACTAGCCATTGAAGCGCTGGCGCCGAATCTGCCGGAACTCTTGGGCGGCTCGGCCGACCTCGCCGGCTCTAACCTCACCTGGTGGAAAGGCGCCAAAGGCGTCACCGCCACCGACGGTGGCAACTATCTGTTTTACGGCGTGCGCGAATTTGGCATGACGGCCATCGCCAACGGTATCGCCCTGGCCGGCGGCTTCATCCCCTACACCGCGACGTTCATGGTGTTCTCGGATTACGCCCGTAACGCAATCCGTATGGCCGCGCTGATGAAGGTACGCCAGATCATGGTCTACACCCATGATTCCATCGGTCTGGGCGAAGATGGTCCGACCCACCAACCCGTCGAGCACGCCGCCTCACTGCGGCTGATTCCCAATCTGGATGTCTGGCGTCCATCCGATGCGACCGAAACGGCCGTCGCCTGGATCAAGGCGGTTGAAAACCATACTGGCCCGACCGCGCTGCTGTTATCACGCCAAAATCTGCCGCCGGTCGCCAACAAAACGGCTGCCGCGGATATCGCCCGCGGCGGCTATATCGTTTCCCCGGCCGTCAATGCTCAGGCCGTGCTCATCGCCACCGGCTCCGAAGTAAAACTCGCGCTGGATGCCCAGGCAGCTCTGGCCGAAACCGGTGTTGCCGTCAGCGTGGTGTCGATGCCGTCAACCACCACTTTCGACAAACAAGATAAAGCCTGGCGCGATCTGGTCTTACCGGCCGGTCTGCCCCGCGTCGCCATCGAAGCCGGTCATCCGGATGGCTGGTACAAATACGTTGGTCTGGACGGCGCGGTCATTGGCCTTGCCCGTTTTGGCGAATCAGCGCCTGCCGGTCAGTTGTTCAAGGAATTCGGCTTCACCGTCGAAAACGTCGTCAACACCGTCCGCGGTGTCCTCGCAAAATAATCTGCAGTCTCACATTTAAATACACGGAGATTTACCATGACCATTAATGTCGCTATCAACGGTTTCGGTCGTATCGGTCGCTGCACCCTGCGTGCAATCTATGAACTGGGTCTGCAGAACGAATTCAACGTAGTTGCCATCAATGCATCGGGCGATCTGAAGACTAACGCCCACCTGCTGAAGTACGACACCACGCACGGTCGTTTCCGTACGCCGGTCGAGACCGAAGGCGAAAACTGCATCATCATCGACGGCAAGAAGATTCCGTTCTACTCGACCAAGGATCCCAAGGCTATCAACTGGGCCGATCACAAGGTCGACATGGTGCTGGAATGTACCGGCGCCTATACCTCCAAGGCCAAAGCACAAGCCCTGCTGGAGCAAGGCGCCAAGCGCGTACTGATCTCGGCACCGGGTGGTGATGATGTCGATGCCACCGTGGTGTTCGGTGTCAACACCGATGTGCTGAAGAGCGACATGACTGTCGTGTCGAACGCCTCGTGCACCACCAACTGTCTGGCCCCGGTCGCCAAGATCTTGTCCGACAACGTCGGTATCAAGTCCGGCCTGATGACCACGGTTCACGCTTACACCAATGACCAGGTCACCGTCGATGTGCGCCACAAGGATCTGCGTCGTGCCCGTGCCGCTGCCCAGAACATCATCCCAACCAAAACCGGCGCTGCTGCTGCCGTGGGGCTGGTGCTGCCACAATTGAAGGGCAAGTTTGATGGTTTCGCCCTGCGCGTTCCGACCATCAACGTGTCGCTGGTTGACCTCACCTTTACGACGGATCGTCCAACCACCAAGGACGAAATCAATAGTTTGATGACGGCTGCGGCCAACGGCCCGATGAAGAATGTGCTGGCCGTCAACAACGACCCACTGGTATCGTCGGACTTCAACCATGATCCGCACTCGTCGACCTTCGACGCCACGCAAACCCGTGTCATCCAAGCCGAAGATGGCTCGACGCTGGTCAAGGTGTTGGCCTGGTACGACAATGAGTGGGGTTACAGCTGCCGCATGCTGGACACCGCCCGCGCCTGGATCAATGCCAAATAAGCGCCCAGTAATTACCAGCCACCTCGGAGCCCGATCATGAACGTCAAGAAGCTGACCGATGTCGATGTGCGCGGCAAACGCGTTTTCATTCGTGCCGATCTGAACGTCCCGCAGGACGACGCCGGCAACATCACCGAAGACACCCGCATCCGCGCCTCGATCCCGTCGATCAAGTACTGTCTGGATAACGGTGCTGCCGTGATGGTGACCTCCCATCTCGGGCGTCCGACCGAAGGCGAAGTCAAGGCCGACGACACCCTCATGCCGGTTGCCGTCCGTCTAGGTCAGCTGTTGAACAAACCGGTTCGTCTGATCCAAAACTGGGTCGAAGGCGGTTTTGAGGTCAAGCCCGGCGAAGTGGTGCTGTTGGAAAACTGCCGCTGCAACAAAGGGGAAAAGAAAGACAACGAAGAGCTGGCGCAGAAAATGGCCAAGCTGTGCGACGTCTACGTCAATGACGCTTTCGGTACGGCACACCGCGCCGAAGCCACAACGCACGGTATTGCCCGCTTTGCGCCGGTGGCCTGCGCCGGCATATTGATGGGTGCCGAGATCGACGCTCTGGCACGCGCGATTGAGAATCCGGCCCGCCCGCTGGTTGCCATCGTTGGCGGCGCCAAGGTGTCATCCAAACTCGTGATCCTGAAGTCGCTGGCCGAAAAGGTTGATCAGCTGATCGTTGGCGGCGGTATCGCCAACACCTTCCTGCTGGCGTCGGGGCACCGCATTGGTGAATCGCTGGCCGAACCGGAGCTGGTCAAGGAAGCCCAGGCCATCATGGACATGATGAAAGCACGGGGCGCCGAAGTACCGCTGCCGGTCGACGTGGTTGTGGCCGATGAAGTCTCTGCCCTCGCCCGTGCCAACAAGATCCCCGTGGACGAAGTCTCTGCCCACGACCGTATTCTGGACGTCGGCCCCAAAACGGCGGCACGCCTGTCCGAAATCATCGCTCACGCCGGCACCATCATCTGGAACGGCCCGGTCGGCGTATTCGAGCACGATCAGTTTGCAGGCGGTACCAAGATGATGTCTTCAGCCATCGCCCACTCGGACGCCTTTTCTATCGCCGGTGGCGGCGATACGCTGGCCGCGATCGCCAAATTCAAGATTGCCGACGATGTCGGTTATATCTCGACCGGTGGTGGTGCCTTCCTGGAATTCCTGGAAGGCAAGACCCTGCCAGCCATCGAAGCCCTCGAAGCCCGCGCTAACGGCTAAACCGGGAGGTCGCCATGCTCCGCAGCACCAAAATCGTTGCCACCCTGGGTCCTTCCAGCTCATCGCCGGAGGCGCTAGGTGCATTGATCGCTGCGGGCGTTGACGTTGTCCGCCTCAACTTCAGCCACGGCACCGCCGACGACCATCGCGCCCGCGCCAAACTGGTTCGCGAACTGGCGCAGCAATATCGCCGGCCGGTCGGCATTCTGGTAGATCTCCAAGGCCCGAAGATCCGCGTCGGCAAATTCGCCGACGGCAAGATCACGCTGACCAAGGGCGCCAACTTCATTCTGGATGCCGCCTGCAAACTGGGCAATCAGGAGCGTGTTGGTCTCGACTATCCGGAGTTGCCTAACGATGTTCAGGCCGGCGATGTGCTGCTGCTTGATGACGGCCGTGTTGTGCTGAATGTCACCGCCGTAAATGGCCCGGAGATCCACACCAAAGTGCACGTCGGCGGCCCGCTCTCGAACAACAAGGGCATCAACCGCAAAGGCGGTGGTCTCTCGGCGCCAGCGCTCACCGACAAAGACAAGGCCGACATGATCACGGCGGCCGAGATCAACGCCGATTTTCTTGCCATCTCCTTTCCCCGTGAAGCGGCTGACATTCACCTGTCGCGCGAACTCATGAAAAAGGCCGGCGGTAAATCGCTGATCATCGCAAAAATCGAACGCACCGAGGCCATCGAAAACCTCGAAGAAATTCTCGAAGCTTCCGATGGCATTATGGTCGCCCGTGGCGATCTGGGCGTCGAGGTCGGTGATGCCGCCGTGCCGGCGCTGCAGAAACGCATGATCCGCATGGCACGCGAGATGAACAAACTCGCCATTACCGCCACCCAGATGATGGAATCAATGATCAGTTCGCCGATTCCTACCCGCGCCGAAGTATCGGACGTGGCTAACGCCGTGCTGGATGGCACCGATGCCGTCATGCTCTCGGCCGAAACGGCCAGCGGACAGTACACGGTGGAAACGGTCGAAGCCATGGTGCGCATTTGCCTTGAGGCGGAACGCTCCTATCCGGTCATGCTGGAAAGCGAATTCCTCAACCGCATCTTCACCCGCGTCGACCAATCGATCGCCATGGCCGCCATCTGGACCGCGCATCATCTCAAGGTCAAAGCCATCGCTGCGCTCACCGAATCCGGCGCCACCGCACTGTGGATGAGCCGGCTGAATTGTGGCGTCCCGGTGTTCGCACTCACCCCGGATGAAAGCTCGCGCAACCGCATGACGCTCTTTCGCGATGTCTACCCGATGCTGATGCCGCGCAGCCAACCGGATCGCGACATGATGCTGGCTGACGCCGAGACCGTACTGATGGATCAAGGCGCCGTGGATCGTGGCGACTTGGTGGTTATGACGATCGGCGAACCGATCGGCACGCCCGGCGGCACCAACACCCTCAAGATCGTTCACGTCGGGGATCATGCGACCCCTGACATCACTGGTTAATTTCTCACAACTATTCTACCCGGCATCCTGCCACCGGAGATTGCTATGTCCCTCGTCTCGCTGCGCCAACTGCTCGACCATGCCGCCGAACACAACTACGGCCTTCCCGCCTTTAACGTCAACAATATGGAACAGGTCTGGGCCATCATGGAAGCGGCCAAAAAGCTGAACGCGCCGGTGATCATGCAGGCCTCTGCCGGTGCCCGTAAATACGCTGGCGAGCCTTTTCTGCGCCACCAGATTCTGGCCGCGCTGGAAGCCTACCCCGAGATTCCTGTCGTCATGCATCAGGATCACGGCCAAAGCCCCGCCGTCTGTATGGCGGCCATCCGTTCCGGCTTCTCGTCGGTGATGATGGATGGTTCGTTACAAGCTGACGGCAAAACCGTCGCCTCATTCGAATACAACGTCGACGTCACCCGTAAGGTCGTCGAGCTGTCGCATAGCATTGGCGTCTCGGTCGAAGGCGAACTCGGCGTGCTCGGCTCGCTGGAAACCATGACCGGCGACAAGGAAGACGGTCACGGCGCCGAAGGCAAAATGACCATGGAACAGCTGCTAACCGATCCAGATCAGGCAGCCGACTTCGTCAAAGCCACGCAATGTGACGCCCTGGCCATCGCCATCGGCACCAGCCACGGTGCCTACAAGTTCACCAAGAAGCCCACCGGCGATATCCTCGCCATCTGGCGCATCAAGGAAATCCACGCTCGCATCCCGAATACGCACCTCGTTATGCATGGTTCGTCGTCTGTCCCGCAAGAACTGCTCGCCGAGATCCGCGAATTCGGCGGCGACATGAAGGAAACCTACGGCGTGCCGGTGGAAGAAATTCAGGAAGCTATCAAGCACGGCGTGCGCAAGATCAATATCGACACCGACATCCGTCTGGCCATGACCGGTGCCATCCGTCGTTATATGTTCGAGAATCCAAGCAAGTTCGACCCGCGCGACTACCTCAAGCCGGCTCGTGAAGCCGCCAAAAAGGTCTGCGAAGCCCGCTTCGAAGCCTTTGGTTGTGCCGGCCAGGCCAGCAAGATCAAGCCGATAGGTCTCGACATCATGGCAGAACGCTATGCCAAGGGTGAATTGAACCAAGTTGTGCGTTAATTTTTACCGGTAATCCTCATGTCTCAAGCTCTGTTCGAATCGACCATCACCAGCCTGCCCCTGATCGCCAAGGGCAAGGTGCGCGACATCTACGCTGTTGGCGACGACAAACTGCTCGTCGTCAGCAGCGATCGTCTGTCGGCTTTTGATGTGATCCTGCCGGATCCGATTCCGGGCAAAGGCAAGGTGCTCACCCAGACGGCCAGCTTCTGGTTCAAGAAACTCGGCCATATCGTTGCAACGCACAGCACCGACATTGATCCGGAAACCGTCGTCGCCGCCAGCGAACGAGACCAGGTACGCAACCGCGCCGTCGTGGTCAAACGTCTACGCCCGCTGCCGATCGAAGCCGTGGTGCGGGGTTACATCATCGGGTCGGGCTGGAAGGACTATCAGGACACCGGCGCCGTCTGCGGTATTAAGCTGCCCGCCGGGCTGAAGCAGGCCGACAAGCTACCGCAACTGATCTTCACGCCGGCCACTAAGGCTGCCGTCGGTGATCACGACGAAAACATTTCCTTTGAGCAGGCGCAGGCGCATTGTGACCGGGAACTGAACGCACTGCTGCAAGGCACGGGCAAAACAGGTTCCAAGCTGGTGACCGAAGCGCGCGATGCCGCGTTTGCCCTGTATCAAGCTGCCGCCGACTACGCCGCGACCAAAGGCATCATCATCGCCGACACCAAATTCGAGTTTGGTATTGACGATAAGGGCACGCTGCACCTGATCGACGAGATCCTGACGCCGGACTCCTCGCGTTTCTGGCCAGCCGACGCCTGGCAGCCGGGCAGCAACCCACCCTCTTACGACAAACAGTATGTCCGCGATTATTTAGAAACGCTGGACTGGAATAAGAAGGCACCCGGCCCCACATTACCCAAAGCGGTGATTGAACAAACGGCCGCCAAGTACCACGAGGCCTTTGAGAAACTCACCGGACAGAAAGTCGTTGAATAACACCCTTTCCGGAAACACATAACAACAGCATCACAGGAAGCCCCGACATGAATCCACTCCTCGATTTTGCGGGGCTTCCCCGCTTTGACGCCATTCAACCCAGCGATGTGCAGCCGGCGATCAGCCAACTGCTCGCCGAAGCGCGCGCCGAAGTCGAGCGCCTACTCAAGCCAGACGTGCCGGCGACCTGGGCCGATTTTGCCGAACCGCTGCAAGACAATCTGGAGCGCCTATCGCGCGCCTGGGGCATCGTTGGCCACCTGCACAGCGTGAACGACATCCCACCCTGGCGCGAAGCCTACAACGCCCTGCTGCCGGAAGTCACCCGCTTCTACGCCGAGCTCGGTCAGAACCTGGCGCTCTTCAAGCGCTACCAGGCCATGGCCGCCAGCCCGGAGTTCGCCACACTAAGCCCGGCGCGCCAGCGCATTCTGCAGAACGAGATCCGCGATTTCCGTCTCTCCGGGGCCGAACTACCCGACAGCGACAAACCCCGCTTCCAGGCCTTACAGGAGCGCTTGTCGCAACTGGCCGCCAAGTTCTCGGAGAATCTACTGGATGCCACCAACGCGTTTCAGCTGGATGTCACCAACGAAGCCGAACTCGATGGCCTACCCGCCGATGTGAAAGCGGCTGCCAAAGCCGCTGCTGAAAAATCCGGTGTGACCGGCTGGCGCTTTAGCCTCCAGGCACCGTCCTATTTACCCGTCATGCAGTACGCCAGCCATCGCCCCTTGCGCGCCCAGATGTACCGCGCATATGCCGTGCGCGCGAGCGAGTTCGCCGATTGCGCCAGCAAGCCCGAATGGAATAACGCAGAACTCATCGACGAGATTCTCAAACTGCGCGCCGAAATGGCACAGATGCTTGGCTACCAGAGTTATGCCGAGGTCTCGCTCGTTCCGAAGATGGCCGACAACGTGCCACAAGTCCTGGCTTTTCTGCGTGACTTGGCGCAACGCGCCAAACCCTACGGCGCTGCGGATCTGGCTGAACTGACGGCCTTTGCTAAGACCGAGCTCGGTTTGGATAAAGTCGAACCCTGGGACATCGCCTACATCTCCGAGAAGCTCAAGCAGGCGCGCTATAGCTTCTCCGATGACGAGGTCAAGCAGTACTTCCCGGAACCCAAGGTGCTTGGCGGTCTATTCAGTGTGATCGAGCGTCTATTTAGCGTCCAGATCACCCGCGATGACGCGCCTGTCTGGCACCCCAGCGTGCGCTTTTTCCGCATCACCAAAGACAGCCAGCTTATTGGCCAGTTCTATCTGGATTTGTATGCCCGTGAAGAAAAACGCGGCGGCGCCTGGATGGATGAAGCGCTAACGCGTCGACGTATCAAGAGCGGCATTCAAACGCCCGTCGCCTACCTCAACTGCAACTTCCCGGCGCCCGTAGGTGATAAACCGGCGACCTTTTCGCACGATGACGTCATCACCCTGTTCCATGAAACGGGCCATGGGTTGCACCATATGCTGACCCAGGTGGAAGATCTGGCCGTCTCTGGCATCCATGGTGTGGAATGGGACGCGGTTGAGTTGCCCTCACAGTTCATGGAGAACTTCTGCTGGGAGTGGTCGGTGCTGCAGGACATGACCGCGCATGTCGATACAGGCGAGCCTCTTCCCCGTACACTCTATGACAAAATGCTGGCCGCCAAGAACTTCCAGAGCGGTTTGTTCACGCTACGCCAGCTGGAGTTTGCCCTGTTCGATCTACTGATCCACAGTGACCCAACCTGCAGCACACCCGTCCTCGACACGCTGGCCAAGGTTCGCCAGGAAGTGGCCGTGATTCACCCACCGGCCTGGCATCGCTTTCCGAACAGCTTCTCGCACATCTTTGCGGGCGGTTATGCGGCGGGCTATTACAGCTACAAGTGGGCCGAAGTGCTCTCGGCTGACGCCTTTGCCGCTTTTGAAGAAAGCGGCAACCCGGTCGACCCGATCACTGGTGCGCGTTTCCTCAAAGAGATTCTCTCGGTGGGGGGCTCACGACCCGCCATTGAATCTTTCCGCGCATTTCGCGGGCGGGACCCGCAAGTCGACGCCCTGTTGCGTCACAGTGGGATGACGGCTGAGGCGGCCTGATCCACAGGCACAGGGCCGAATACCCATTCGACCCTGGCCAACCTCAGGCTAGTTACTGCCGACCTCACACTTTTTGCCCATATCGTTGCACAGGTTCATGGCGGCATTGACGATGCGGCTCGTCTGCGGGTTCTGACCGGCCGGCGCACTACCGACGATCATCAGCTGGGAAATGTTCTTGTTCAGCGCGCTGACCGTCAACGTCGCAGATTGATCGGCCTCTTTCACCTTAATCGTCATGCTGGCCGGATCATTGCTAATCACCGTCACATGCTGATTATTCTTTGTAGCGTTGGTCGCCACGTCATAAACCCGCTTGGCTGGTACATCGAGAATCACGGTGGCCACCTGGGTCACCCGTTGCGGGGCTTGGGCATTCTGTGTCTGACCGTCATCCTGATCCTGGGTCACCTGCTGGATCCGATTCATGGCGCGGTGTGCGACAAAAATCCATTGGGCTTCTGCCGTTAATGGTAGCGAGATCCCCAGAATCATGACTGCTCCTGCAACAGCACTTCCCAGTTTTTTTGCAATCTTCATGCCATACTCTCCTCAACTGATTGTTTACGAATAAAATTTGAGCCTATGCTAAATCCAAACGAACTCCTAGCCAACCACACCATGGAACTGATCCCGTTCCTGCAGAATTTTGCGGTCGGGGTCAGCGGACTATTCGTTGTCATGTGGTTCAACATATTCTTTTTACGCCGGATTGTGGTTTATTACGAAATCAATGCGCGCATACACCTCATCAAAGACCAGTTTAACCGCGTATTCTTAACCTACGTCCTGGCCATTACTTTTCTGATGCTTGTGCAGGTTCTATCAATTTTTGTCTGGGGTGCATACATCAGGATCCTAGGGTTAATTGATACCACCTATCACGCACTCTTATTTGCCGGCAGCTGCTACACCACCATTGGTATCATCTCTGATGTGATGCCTAACACTTGGAAAGTACAAGCCATCTTCATCGCCCTATCCGGTCTCTTTGGCTTGGCGTTAAGCACAGCCTCGATGTTGAACATGGCGCCATTATTCCGCAAGGCCTGGTATCGCAAGCACGATAAGGCCATACGCGCGATTATGCACAAGGCCAACCTCCCTATTCAGGAACTGGATGAACTGGAAGGTAATCTGACCCCCGCAGATCGGGACCGATAAGGCACCTGATATGGCACTCGTTCACTTCCGCTCGCCCACACAAGGCAGTGTGATCATGTTTGGCAAAGACGCGAAACAACTCCTGACGGCACTCGATCTGCCCGAGTCTGGCGAGATCACGACGGCCAAGCTCCCGGCACTGATTAAGCGCCTGCAACAAGTCATCACCGTCGACAAAAGCGCCAACCCGGTGATCTGGCAAGAAGATCTCAATGCCGAAGAGGATAACGAGGCGCCAGCCGTCATCCACCTGTCGCAACGCGCCGTCCCCATGCTGAAACTGATGGAACGCTGCCTTTCTGCCACCGAAACCATTCGCTGGCCAGCTTAGTCGCAATCGCCAATCACGCGTTATAGCCCGAAGGGCAAACCATCTTCCTGGTCGATCAACCGCAGCGCCAAAGGTTCCAGATCCAAACCCGTGCGGGAATGTAGTATCCGCACACGCTCACGCAGGGTCGCTTCATCTAGATTGACCGTCTTGTTAACCGCTGCCAGTGCAATGACATTGCCGCCGGG
>JACCDW010889481.1_pt1 | contig 10505 bp, 11 predicted proteins | sample 7449781 | NCBI WGS metagenome assembly JACCDW01 (sample SAMN15323449, study PRJNA562643) | freshwater metagenome | isolation source: river surface water | place: USA:Blue River Watershed | collected 2017-08-18
ACAGAACCTGAGTATCTCGGATCCTATTCCTACAAATCACGATTCCTGCATCTGTTTGGATATTCCAAGGGGAAGGCGGGTACGGAGAACAAGCATGAGCTTCCTCCTCCTCACGATGGAATGCTTCTCTTTGGAGATATTCTCATTGTAGCATCATCGTCAGAGACCTCCTACAGTCAGGCCATTCCCTTCAAAGTAGACGAGTACGAGGCCTTCTACACCCATGCTTTCGGAGGATTTGAGGATCTAGATGAGGAAGAGGAAGAGGAATCTGAAGAGGAAGAACTGGAAGAAGAGTTGGAGGAGAAACAGGAAAAGGAGGAGGAGGCGGATGGTGAGGTGGAAGCAGAGGAAGAGGAAGAAGAAGAGGAGGAGGAAGCGGAGGTCGAGGAGGAGGAAGAAGGTGTTGTCGAGGAAGTGGACGAAGCAGGGGATCTTGGGGATCAGCCTGCACGATCAACCCGCACCCGTTCCCGTCGCAAGAAAGGAGCCGATAACAGCAAAGCTCTTACAGGAAGCAACAAGATAACAACGAATTTCCTGGAAGGATACAAGCGTTCATCTGAGCAGCTTCATGTCGATGACGGAACAGGTGTACTCTGTGCTCAACGTCAGGAGATGCTGGAGTCAATCCAAACGTATCTAGACGGCTTGCTGTCAAAGGAAGATAGCCTCCTGCTTGAGCGGTCTATCTACAATTCGTGTATTCACGAATCAAAGAAGCGCCATATTATCTGTGATTGGTCCTTTCCTATGTTTCAGCGTCTCTATGTTCGAAAGGTTCGCCATATCTGTGGAAACCTTCATCCCAACTCGTACATTCAAAACAGAGATCTCTTGGACCGCTACAAGCGCGGAGAGTATACTTTCGATGATCTCATGACCTGGACACAAACAGAAATCTTCCCGGAACGAAACAAGGAGCTTGCAGAAAAGCAGTTCCAGAGAGAGCAGCGGTTGCTGGAAGGCAACAAGGCGAATGCTACGGACAAGTTCTTCTGCACGCGCTGCAGAAAGCGGGAGTGTACTTATTATGAACTTCAGACGCGATCTGCGGATGAGCCTATGACCATCTTTATCCAGTGCGTAAATTGTGGAAAGCGCTGGACCCAGTAATAAGTAGAAACTGATGATTTCTATTGTACCAATTGGAACTAAAGAAGAACCGTATCCGATGATTCAAAACCCATGGGAGTTCTTCTCAGAGAAAGGAACAAAAACAGTTTTTGTATCGGTAGGAACAGGATCCTCTTGTGTTCCTGATTTGGAATTTGCTGAAACACTTGGATGCCCAATTCTGAAGGTGGATCTTCCCGACGAGGCCGCCAAATGGAATGAAATCAAAGAGCTTTTGAAGACGCGCAAAGTTGTGGACTCTACAAGTGAATTTGTCAAACCAGCAGCACGCAAATGGGTGCTACCCAAGAATCTGATTGTGGAATCTGGTGTTCCTGGATATGCAACGGGAACCTTGGAAAATGCAATTCCTGTTCGTTCCTGGATGGAGTTGCTGAAGGAACACTGCACTCGTCTAGCACTCCCTGAGGATCAACTCCGCTTAGATATCTTGAAGCTTGACAAAACGCCTCACCAAAATATGGTTTTACAGTCTCTTTGGGATGCGGGCATTCGTCCCTCTCTCTTGCTAATTCACTGGAATGTGTCGCCTGATTCAGATGTTATAACCACTACGACGGCAGGGCATCTTCAAATGCTTGGATATGCCTTGGTTGGAAAAGAAGGAAATCGGTATTTGTATTATTACATAGATGTAAATTACTATGAGACTTGCTCTTGGGAGACTGTCGCAAAACATTTTGAGAATCCTTTAATGAGCAATCTTGTGCGAACCTTGGTTCCTGGATCAAGCAACTCGGGCGTTGTTTTCCCTGTTCAGGAGTAGAAGATGGAGCCCATGATTCAAAGTTTAAAACAGATTCATTCTCCTCTTTATGATCGTCGTCTAATGATTTTGATCTTAAAGAAAAGCAATGGTCGACGCTCATTTTCCGAAAATTGTCGCAATTCAAAAATACTCGACAAAACTAGGAATTGGGTTCATGGCCCTGGACAACGATGCCAAACACAGATCCAGGCACACGAGGAAATCTCACCCAAAGAGGACTAGTTCCGGATCTCCACGCCCTGGGTCTGATTTTTATACGTATGTAAATGCTGCATGGCTCCACAAAACAACCATTCCGCCTACAAAATCAAGTTATGGTGTTAGTGAAGAGATTGAAGATTCAATTGATAATAAAACACAGACAATTCTTCACGATTGTTTGAAGACAGCAAAGAAACATCCTTCGTCAGACGACTCCTATGAGACAAAGGCTGAACGCATGGTTGGAACCTTGGCAGAATCTGTCTTGTCTTTGGAGCAAGGTCAGACAAATATACGAACACTTCAATCTGTTCTGGCAAGCATTCAAAGCCTTCAAAGCAAAGACGAAGTTGCTGTTGTAGTGGGTGAATTTGCTCGCTACAAAATTCCCAGTGTTCTCTCCTTTACAGCACAATATGAAAACAAAAATGATACACGCTATACCTACATTCTTGGATTGGGAAGTGTAGGCCTACCCGATCCTTCTTTTTATTTTAAGAAAACCTATCGTCGATCTCTGTATCTTGCTGGCTACAAGCGTATGCTTCGTCTTCTTGAAGAGAAATTTGATGTTCCTCGCCTCTCCTGTGCACTTCGTGTGGAACGAATCCTCGCAGCTGTTCTTTGGAATGCCCAAGGTGATACATTGGACACAAAGCTCAAAGGATCGGAGTTGGAAACTATGTTTTCTCATGTTCCGTGGGATTCTTTGTTTTCAGCGTTTGGATTGTCTGCCTGGCGGCAACGCGTGTTCGTTATGGAATCGAAGCGGTGGATCTCCACACTCAACAAATTTTTCCATACTCTAGGCTTGGATTACTGGAAATTGCTCTTGTCGTTGGAGTTCCTCTTGTTTAGTCTCCCTTGGCTTCCTTCGAAATATTCTCATATCTCGTTTGACTTGTATCGGAGTTTAATTCGAGGCCAGCATGAGCCTGTGTCGAAGCAGAAAAAAGCACTCTATGTCGTTCAGCAATTTGCATCACCCTTCTTTTCACGCTTCTACACGGAACGAATTGTTCCCAAGACACTTAAGTCTTCTGCTACAAAACTCCTGGAACAACTCATCGTGTTTGCAGACAAACGTCTGGATACCTTGGAGTGGTTGGAGCAACAAACACGAGACAAAGCACAAGTAAAACTCAGAAAGATGAAAATGAGTGTCGCACATCCTGACTCGTTTGAACGTCTTCCTATCCCAACGTTACAAGACAATGCTCTGCTTGCCAATTTGCTTACCTTGGGAGAATGGGAAACAGATCTTGAACTCAGCAAACTTGGACAGCCATTGCGAGATCGGCAAAGCTGGGATGATCCAACCTTTGTTGTCAATGCGTATTATTACAGCCAAGCGAATGAAATGGTCTTGCCAGCGGGAATTCTTCAACCACCGTTTTATGATCAAACAAAATCGATAGGATGGAATTACGGTGGAATCGGCTGCATTTTAGGGCACGAAATGACCCATGCCTTTGACAAGGAGGGAAAAGAATACGATCCGAATGGATTTCAGAAGCATTGGTGGACACCTCAAGACAATCGAAAGTACAATGAAAAAACCAAAGCTCTGATCGAACTCTATGGGTCCCAGAAAGTCTATGGGCTTCCGGTTTCAGGAACAAAGACACTCAGTGAAAATATCGCAGACATTGGAGGCATGGGAATTGCGTTGGATGCGTTGAATCATACGTTGGATGAAACCAAACTGACAAAAGAAGAAAGGAACAACGAATACCGCAATTTCTTTGTTTCCTATGCAACTTCGTGGAGAGTCAAAGAGAGAAAACGAAAACAGATTCAGTCTTTAATTACGGACAAGCATGCTCCACCTTTCTTGCGCGTAAATCTAGTTGTATCTCAGTTTCAAGAATGGTACGATGCCTTTGATATACAACCTACAGATCCTTTGTATCTGCCTCCCGAAAAAAGAATCCAGATCTTTTAGGATGGCTGTCTCAAAGTTTGTTTGGATTATTCGTACTTGGTGCAGTGTGGATACTTATTGGGAGCACGTGCGTGAACACAAGGAGTACGATATTGCGTATGCAAAACCCGAATTGATTCTTGAGGAAATTGATCGCATTATCCTCAAGGAACAATCAGAACGGGCAGATATGTGTCAGGGATCGGGTCTTTCAAAAGAAGATCGTGCGCTTGATTTCGAGAAACCGTCTTTGGATCAAATAAAACACCGACCTTTCTTCAAGTTTTTGACAATAACAAGCAGCGAAAAAGCTGCGGAAGATTTTATGCAAACATGGTACGTGGAACGCATCAAAGTTGTGGATACCAATTAAAGGATCATAAGATCACAGAGACGCCAGTATTCAAAGCTTCCATCGGGCATAGGTCTTTTGAGAATGAAAGGAAGACGACGTTGCTCCAATTCCATTTTCGCAATATCCAAGACATTGCGAATGTGGGCAGGAACAGCAACATAGGGCAGAGCACCCTGGGCAAGTTGGTTTGTGCGGAATCCTAGAATGCGTGTCTTTTCATATTGTGTCAGAAAGGGCATGCTTTTGTGATTGGGATCGGGTCCTTCGACTGAGCCCGGAGGAATTGTTTTCAGAGGCAGCTTCTGAATGACTGTTTCTTGGTAGTCCAAGACACATTCAGGGTGGTGTTTGTAAAGGGAGGCAAGAGGATCCTGTTGCTTCGAGGATCCCTTCTCTGACTCTTGTTCAAGGTACTCGAGTTCATGAAGGATACCTTCCTCCTCTCCAATGGGAACTTCAGGTTGTGCGTCAGCCATTCTCTGTTAAACTCCTTAGAAAACAAGGCTTCATTTTTACTCACCCCCCCCAAGGGCCTGCAGCACCGGCCTAAAAATTGACTGGGAAAGCTACTCCATAGGCAAGCACAACATGACTGATTTCAATCTTTCCGAGACAAGTAGCCTCCGCTCTTACGAGAGCTTTGATGATATGGAGCTCCCCGAGAACCTTCTTCGTGGTATCTACAGCTATGGGTTTGAGCGCCCCTCTGCCATTCAACAAAAGGGAATTAAGCCGATTGCACTCGGCCGAGACATTCTTGGCCAGGCGCAGTCAGGAACAGGTAAGACTGCCACGTTCTGTATTGGATCAATGACTCGCATTGATCCATCTCTGAAGGCACCTCAGGTGCTTGTTCTGACTCCCACCCGTGAGCTCGCGCAGCAGATTGAGTCTGTTGCTCGCGGCCTCAGTCAAAACATGGGCCTCTCTGTCTATTGCGCTGTGGGTGGAACGGAGCTCCATCATGATCTTCGTGCTCTTGACAAGGGTGCCCAGTTCATCATTGGGACTCCAGGTCGTATCTATGATCTGATGACGCGCAAGTCGCATTCGGGTGGAGGGCCTGCCCTTCCTCGCACAAACATCAAGGTTCTAGTTCTTGATGAGGCGGATCAGATGCTTGAGGACAAGTTCCACGAGCAGGTTATGTGTATTCTCGATCTTGGATTCCCTGCTGCAACCCAGGTTGCTCTGTTCAGTGCGACCATGCCTGCTGAGGTGCTTGATGTTGCCACACGGATGCTTCGTGATCCTGTCAAGATCCTGATTCCTCCGGAGGAGGTGACCCTGGAGGGCATTCGGCAGTTTACTGTCGAGCTTCCCAAGGAAGAGTGGAAGATTGAGGCTCTGATTGATATCTACAGCCAGCTGAATATCAATCAGGCGATGATCTACTGCAACAAGCGCCAGCGGGTTGAGTGGCTTGCGGAGAAGCTCCAGGCCCAGGGATTCCCTGTTAACTTTATCCATGGAGAGATGGAAGTTTCAGAGCGCAAGCGCAGGATGCAGGATTTCCGCTCAGGATCTGTTCGTGTTCTCATCAGCACAGACTTGCTTGCTCGAGGCATTGATGTCCAGCAGGTAAGTCTTGTTATTAACTATGAGCTTCCCACAAACCAGGAGAACTACATCCACCGCATTGGTCGCTCAGGCCGATTTGGCCGCAAGGGTGTTGCGATCAACATGATCGGCCCTGACGAACAGGAGATGATGAAGCAGATTGAGCGCCATTATGCGACGAAGGTGTCTCCTCTCCCTGATGATCTTGGCAAGATCCTTATCTAAGCATTCAGATAAACTCTTCCATAAAAAATTTTTTTGGATCCAATCGTCTTAGATCTCATCAGTAGGCGTATTTTGCCGCATAGGCTCACGAATGTCATGACGACAGACAGGACAGTTCACATTTCCTTGGAGCCATGTATCGATGCAGCCTCTGTGGAACCAATGGCCACATGCATTTAGCTTGCGCCCCTCTTGTTCTGATGTAAGACTATCCTGGCAGACAGCACAACTGTGTTCTGTATCACTGACTAGGTTGCCTACAGTTGTATTGGCATCAATCTGCTCCTGTGTGGGTCTCACAGGAACAGGCTGAAGAAACTGATCCATGGCTTGTGGTCCAAGCACATAGTTCCGCGTGAGCGCAGTTTGAGGGATTTGAAGTAGGCTTAGCAGAGCACGGGTTATGTTGTCTGTAGGAAGAACTTCCTCTTCCTCTCCATCTTCTTCATCTTGTTGCTGGAGAATTTGTGTCAGATCCACTTGAATGTTGGTAGGAGGGCGTGTGGCAGGACGAGGGGAGGGTTGGAAAGTTGAATTCACGGTGGATGCGTTGGGAAGCACACTCCCTGATGTCTGAACAACATGACGATACGAAACTGCAGGCTGCGCAGCAGGCTGGGGGTGTGTACTCACATATTCGCGTAAGCCGTAAGAGAACAGATCAAAGCGGTTTCTCGTCTGGCGCTGGATATACGTTAGCACGTCTTGCACATTTCGGAACGAGGAAGAATCGTATAGTAAAGCGGGGAAGTAATTATGAAGGTCATCCAGCAGATGGACACCATACAAGGTCTCGTAGTTCGAGTTGGAATTCATCAATGCGTTTGCCTACAGGACCAGGGAAAAACAATTCAACTTTCCAAACGGGCTTTAAAGGAACTTCCTATAGGTCTATCATGGAACCCCAACCCAAGCAAGAGGACAAAGGTGTCACGGGGATTGCCAATATGCGCAACACCTGCTATATGAATGCGACGCTTCAAGCGTTGCGACACAACACTGAGCTCTCTGCGTTCTTCCTTGAAAACAAACAAGAACAGTGGTTGGCAGGCAAGCCTGGATCGCCCAAAGTGAATTTGGTCAAAGGATATGCTGATCTGCTTCGCGCCCTTTGGTCTGGATCCAAACCAGCGTATGTGCGTCCTGAAGGATTTCTCCAATGTATGCATCCTGCAGCCATTGCAGCTGGATTTGACCAGTTTGCTATTCCTATCCAGCACGATGGCCATGAATTCTTGACATTCCTTATGGATCAGATTCATGAAGGGATGGCAGAAGAGGTCAACATCGAAATAACACGCCCTGCTGCTGCGACGCCCAAAGACAAGGCTATTCAACAAGCGTTGGAAGCCTGGAAAGCCAATTTTGGAAAGAACTACTCTCCTCTTACGGAAATGATTTATGGACTCCAGAGAGTCTCCTACATCTGTACAAAGTGCCAGACCTGTGTGGACAAGTTTGAGCCCTTCAATTGCCTCAAGCTTCCCATTCCTACCCAATACGATGTGAGCGGAGGAAAGCCTACACTCCAGAGCATGTTGTCTGAGGAGCTTCAAGAGGAGCGCATTGATGGATATGCATGCGAGAAGTGTTCTCCGGAGAGACCCACTGTTGTTCGCAAGTGGCGTCTGTGGCGTCTTCCTCGTATGCTTGTGCTAAGTGTCAAGCGCTTTACTCCTGATGGTCGCAAAATCCACACACCAATCCAGTTTGATCTTTCCCAGAATCTTGTGTTTGATTCTTACTTCTCACCGGATTCACCTGAGCCGAGTCGTCTTCAGGGATACGAATGCTTTGCTACAGTGGATCATCACGGAGTAGCGGGAGGTGGTCATTACACCGCACAGGCAAAGAGCCCTTTGACAGAGAAATGGAACTTGTTCGACGATGAAACTGCATATTCCATTGCCGAACCCCAATTTGGAGAAAGTACGTATATCTTATTTCTGAAGCCTTCGGGCAAAGCCGCTCAGGCTTAGGAGCGCCTCTTCCGTGTTGAGCGCCGCTTGCCTCCTGCAAATCCTAATTTTTTCAACTGGTTCAGAGTCTCTTCCGGTGAAAGAGGGGCATTTTTGAGCAATTTCCGGACCTCTTCCACGCTCGCTGTTCCTTTTGGAACAGGCGCATTCTTCCTCGTATTCAATAAGCGTTTCAGCAGATTTGCTTTGCGTTGATTGTTCTCAGGCATCCTATCTTGTCGTTTGAATTTCCATTTCCTACTCTGAAATCAAAGTAGGAAATGGATCAACCTCTGATTGTTCTTATCTCTGGCTGGTCGCATGCCGGAAAAGATTCTGTTGCTAAAATCTTAGTGGAAAGTTATGACTTCCAAAAGGTTGCCTTTGCAGATCCGATCAAGCAGCAAGTCGCGCGCGATCTTGATATCCCTCTTGAATGGTGCTATGATCATGAGAAGAAGGCCGCACTGCTCCCTAATAACCCTGAACGCACACTTCGTGAGGAATTGATCCGAGTGGCAGAAACAGCACGGCAGACAGACAAGGAAATCTGGGCTCGCGCTGTGGGAGAAAAAATTCAGAAAGCAATTCTCCGAGGCAAACGCAAATTTGTCTTGAGTGATTGGCGTCATCTGGAGGAGCTGTGGGCTCTCCAAAAATGTGTTCCTTCTGCCTGTATTGTTCCAACTCGTATTGAACGGCCGTCTCAGATTGTTTCACCGGTTCCTGATCGAACTGAATACGGGTTGCTAGGATTTCCATTTTGGAAAGTCTTTCACAACTCAGGAACCATTGCTCGGTTGCTCACGCAAGTTGTGGATTTCGTAGATGTGGATCTTCCAAAAATCTGGAAACAGATAGAATGAGACCTCCTGCGTGCACACAGTGCAAATGGGGACCTGGAACTTCCTGTGAAAAGCCGAGCAATACAGAGGCACAAAAAGAAATGAAAGCCAAGTTGGAAGCGATGCAACAGGAACGCGCCAAACAAGATGCAGCGTGGTTTGCACCTCCTGATGAGTCTACTCCACCCGCATCATCGGTTCATGTGAAACAGAAACAACGATCCGAGTTGCTTGAACAAGGAAGGGAATTTGGCAAACAGTGAAGAGCATACATATACATATGGAACTCCAGCAGCATGAAGGCGTTGAATTGGAAGTTCCTCCTGTGGAATGTAGTTTTCAAATAAGACTGTCTTATCTTGGATAAAGGGTTCCACATTTACAATTTTGAACTTGTGGTAAATTATCAGATAATAGCAATACAAAATATGATCAAAGTGATACCAGGTTATGGGTGGCTGCAGTAGGGAAAGAAAGTGAGGGAGATGTTCTCGTTTGTACAAGGGTAAATCAGACCACCATGTATATACAGTAAATCGATCTGTTTCTTGTATAAGAGTGTTTAATAGATCAGGAGGAAAGGAATCGGCACATGTTTCCATAATTTCACGAAGTTGTTTGTAATAAGAATTTCCTGTTATTGTTTTGCCATAGATTCTTTGGTTTGAAAAAAATGACTCTAGAGAATGAAGGAACGTCGTTTCTTCATAGGATTCACGCAGAAAATCTGTTTCAGCATCTATGACAAGAATATATGTGTAGGAGGAATCTTTAAGGGCATGCAGAGCAAATAATTTTTTCTTATTAATGATGGAGTCAGGATCGATGGTTATCACTTCAGGATAGATAAGAGGAAAAATATCATCTTTTAGTTCAAACGAATCATACTCTTCTCTTGATGAAAAAATAAAATATAGATGAAAGAAATCTTTGGTTTTCCTTATGAATGTGTAAGCATATTCATAATGAGGTGGATATACTGGAATACAAATTGCTAATGATTCGAGCATGACGATCTACCTCTTGCGGTAGTTTATTTTAGCAATACATACGCTGCACGCTCACATCCATCGTAGGAGTCTTTTTCTTTAGGAAGAGATCGATGTGTTCCTTCTTGACTACAAACGGCAGCTGGAAATCCTTGATATAGAAGGGCAACTCCTTCGCATTGAAGATGCGAAGCATGTTGATCTTCTGAGCGATTTGCTCAATACAGCGCTTCAGTTCTCTTACACCTGTCTCTTCGTTCGCATACTCCTTGAGCATATGCTCCAGAACTTCCTTGCTAATTGCAACCTTCTCATCAAGACCCACCTCCTTGAGGGCTGTGGGAACCATAAAGTTCTCGGCAATTGCCAGCTTGTCTTTCTGGTTGTAGCCCTGGAGCTGGATGTGCATCATACGATCCATGAGGACGCGGTCGATCTTGTTGATATCATTGCCTGAGAAGACAAACATAACCTTGCTGAGATCCAGAGGAACTCCAGCAAGATACTTGTCTTCGAAGTCTTCATTTTGAACAGGATCCGTC
>JACCDW010590663.1_pt1 | contig 10504 bp, 11 predicted proteins | sample 7449781 | NCBI WGS metagenome assembly JACCDW01 (sample SAMN15323449, study PRJNA562643) | freshwater metagenome | isolation source: river surface water | place: USA:Blue River Watershed | collected 2017-08-18
AAGCAGTAGCCCATGCAATAGCTTTTTGTTGCTTTTCAGATTTTTCAGGATAAAAATCTGGATCTGATAATAAAGCATCTACAATTTCATCAACTTTTTTGGGCATTTTTCTTTTCCTTAATTATTTCTTGAGCCACTTTCACAATCTGCTCTAAATTTTCTTTTGGCAATTCTCTTAATATAGCTTTAAATTGCTCTTCAGTATAGTCATCCAAAAACATCTTAGTAAGTGGATTCTTGTTTAAATTTACTTCTGGAATACCAAATTTCGCTTTCAAAATCTTTGAAAAAAGTGACATTTGCTTAAACATTATTTTTTACCTTTATTTTTGTTGCAAATCATTCATTATTTTTATTCTATTTAATTTGCTTATAATCTTGTTATAGTGTAATATAAGCTTGAGGTGATATAAAATGTTTGTACCAGAAAGTAAATCTTGGAAAGAATTGTTTGTTTATGAAAGCAATTTTATTGATCCACAGCCAGGTTATAATGGTGGAAGCCCAGGCTGTCCTATGTTTGAAAATCATATGAATGCACTTAATTTTGCTTTGAGTGATGGCTGGGAATTAAATCTCAATACCCCACTTGATATTCATAGATTCTTAACTAGAGGTATTCCATTTTTTGAGAATATAAATTCATCAGGTAAATATCGAGAAGTTGATGTATGGATTGGACATGACTTGTGCCCAAACCCTATTTTGATTCCAAACTTGATGAATGAATGGTTCCAAGTTACCAAAACAATGATGGATAGCTTTATTGATAAATGTGGAGATGAAAACGAAGCTAGAAAAATAGCTTGGACATCCCATCATATGTTTGAAACTATACATCCATTTATAGATGGGAATGGTAGAACTGGTAGATTAATTTTGGCTAAAGTTTTACATGATTTAGGATATGATCCTATTATTGTAAAATTTGATGACCGTTTTGAATACTATGATGCTATTCAAAATTTCAGAAATGAATTTTGGACAGGCAAACAATTCTTGCGTCAGTTTTATTTGTGAGCTAAGGCAAAATTAGATAATTCTAATTTTGCCTTCTGAATCTGGTCCGTAATCAAGATTGTCAGGATTGAGTATTTTATTAGGTTCTATAACTTTATCAACTTTGTCTAAAATATTCGAACTTGACACTCCTGTAGAATTTCCTAATACATCTTTTTTTACCTGATCAAATATAACACCAGATTTTTGTTCAAATTTTTGTATTAAATTTTCTATTGCTGATTTTTCTTTATTGTTAAGATTGATGGATTCTAAAATATCTTCAAGTTCAGTGGATGTCTTGTAAATTTTTTCTGCTTGTTTTAAATCTAAGTCTTTTAGGCATGTGTAAAGTTTATAAGATTTCAACATTACATCTTTACCCTGTAGATATGCTTTTCCACTATCACTAATACTCGCATACCATAAATCTTCAGCACCTTGAGTCGCTATATTACCTAAACCACCAACAAGTCCTGAGGGTACAATACCTGCTAGTCCTCCAAATAAACCACCCACAGTACCACCAGCTATTGCACCTTGAATAAATTCTCTCAAATATGTTGGCAGTGTATCTTTTAAGTTTCCTCTAACAGCAATCTTATTCATTTTACTATTGTAAACAACACGATAGTTTGCTGTAGACGCTTTTACTTCTCTTTTAGCTTTTTCAAAAAGTTCTGAGCCTTTGTTTATTTCACTTTGTAAATCTTTAATCTTAAAATGAACTTTGGAATTATTAGGTGTCAATTCTTCTATGATATCCAATGCATCAAAAATATCTTTTTTATGAGCTTCGTATTTTTTGTAAGGGCCTTCTGAATCTTCAAAATAATCAAATATAGCATCTACACCTAAAGAAGAAAGCCATCCAATACCAAAGCCTTTAATTCCTTTCATGAAAGAAGGCTTACCAGATGGCATTTTTATAGGGCCTTTTACACCTAGAGTATCCTGTATAGCTCTATCAGCAAGCTCATCTTTTATTTGATGAACAGGATTTTTGTCTTCATCATGAGTGAGTTTATCTAAAATAGCTTTTGCTGGAGGATCAATAAATTTTTCTTTTGCCTTTTTACTTAGTTTTTCAAATTCTTTTTGTAATTTTTCAGCTTCAGTAAAAAGACCTTTATCTTCAAGTGAATTGATAATACGTGCTAATTTTTTTAATATTTCTTCAGGTGTCATTTTATATTCTCAAAAGTAAGTTGATCAGCTTTGTTTATAGCATTTACAATTTCTGCTATAGCTGTGTTAAATGCAAAAAGAGCTTCTGCATTTTCTGGAGTTGTTGCATTGACTAAGAAATCAATTGGAGCAATTTGTCTTTGTACATATTGTCCATTTTTTTTCCGAATTGATACAGTTTTGCCAGAAAACAATGCAGGTAATTTTCTTATAGCACTAACCTTAAGATCAATTGATTTGCCCTCACGAAGCTTAAAATCAATTATTTTTTTAATTTCTGGCCAAACAATCATTTTAATTGCATGAGCTGCCTCAATATTATTCAAACTATCAATATATTTTTGAACAAATAAATTAATATTTTGATAAAAATTGCCCTCATTTGTTTTTATATTTGTAAATTTTGGTGGATCTTTTGGATTTTTGGGATTAAAATTTACTGTAAATAAATATTTTTCCATAATTGACTGAGGTATCAAAAACTTAGCTGAAGGCAAATTAGCAAAATTGCTTACTAATGCTTCTTTTTCCTTGTCCCCTGTAAATTCTCTATATTTATCAAAAGCATACATGCCAGCACTTGAGCCCATCGAAATTGCATAAAGTGCTGAGGTAACTGGTGCTAACGGTGGGAAAAATATTGTTACCGATGAAACAACATCAGATAAGAAAATAATAAATTTTGCTCTTTTTTCTGCATCACTCCATATTTCATCAAAGCCGCCTTGAGATATTTTTTGAAAATAGTCTACGGCTGATGGAAATAACATAATTGCATTTAATAAAACTAGTCCAGTGGGGACAACTTTAGAAGCTTTTGCCCAAACAGATAATTTTTTTCCAAGCTCCTCAGATGTTTTTTTAGCCAAAAGAGCTTGAGATGGGTTTTTTGAAGCATAAGCTTTAATTTTATCTATAAAATTTTTAGATTGTTTTAAACCTTCTTTTACATTATCTAACCAATCTGGTTTGATAGCATTTACTTCTAGAATATTAGGGATTTTATTATTTATTATATTTTGCAATAAATTAATTACTTCAGAATCAAGATTTTTACTATTCTTCAATATAGATGAAATATGGGTTAATTCTTTTGTACTTACTGAACCGTTTTTTGCAATTTTCTTAAGCAAAGACAATGCATAATTATTGATTGTTTCTTTACTTGCATTTCCAATTTCAGTAGCGCTAAAGATTATATTTAATGGTTGGAGAACAGGTTGCGCTTTCTCAAATGCATTTTGCAAATTTTCTGAAGCATTATTTTTTTGTTTTTCAGGAACTGCAGTATTTTGTTTTTTAGGAACTGCAGTATTTTGTTTTTTATTATTATTTGGATTTGTTTTCTGTACAGGATAAGAAGGATCATCTAATCCACCTCTTGAAGGATCAGAGGTATTTTGAGATGTTCTTATTGTCGAATCATATTTGTCTAAACTGTCTGCGATTTTAAATAGACCTAAGCTATCATATTGTTCAGCCAAAAGAAAACGTCTTGTATCCATATTATTAGTTTTTACAATACGAAAGTAAGTTAACCTTTTTTTAGAATAATTGAATATGAACCAAAACATTGCCTTTGAGATATTTTTTCCAGAAATAGATTGCAACGGAAAAATATATCGTAAATATTCCCTAATTAAAGCATTTATTGCTGAAGGTGGAGAATATATAGAAACTTGGACAGCGGATGGTTTAGAGACCACTAATTATGCTATAAAAGGCGATTTTATTGTTCAAAACTTACAGACAGAATATCAAGAGTCTTATATTATAGATAAAGACACTTTTTTTGAAAGATATGATATTTTTTATTATTCAGGATACGAAGCAATCTGTATTCCTAAAGGCAAAGTAAAAGCTACTGTTTACCATGGCGAAGACACTGAATTTGTAGCTAAATGGGGCAGATTAATGTCCTTGAAGACAGGTGATTATATTGTTGCTCCCTGTCCTAAATTAAATGAAGTGTATAGAATAGCAAGAAAAGAATTTTTAGAAACTTATGAGGAAGATTTGTAATGTGGTATAAAACAGCTAAATATGGCTATATTGATGTCCAAAAATATATTGAAGAACAATTAGGATATGAATTAAACTTCAAAATTGAAGATTATTTAGAATATATGATAAAAAAATCTTCCAAGATTGTTCATGGAATTATGCAAATTGATTTTGATAAGATGAATAGCGAACTTCAAAATTCTCCTTTTAATTTCTTGGTCAAAAGATTTGGGTCTATGGAAGAATTGACTGAAGGTAACAGAGAAGGTATTGGTGTTTGGATACCATCTATGAAAGTTATGCTTTTGGTGCCTTCGTTTCCAGCATCTCTTTTATTCAAAATAGTAGATGTAGCTATGCATGAATTTGCTCATGCTCTAGATAAAGGAGCGGGGAGATACCCAGAAGATAAATATTTTCTTACACATTTTAAAGCATTAGCTCCAACTATTACGAAGTATATGACACAGCTTTATAATGATAAAAAACAATTACTTTCAAGAGAACAAGTTTGGGATATTTTTCTAAATCTAATTGTGAAAGATATGAATATTCCAGATGACAACAAACCTTTGAAAGAATTCCAAAGAACATATACTGAAGCTCTATGGTCGCCGAAAAAGAATGAGATATTAGATCATATTTTTGCTATTGTAAGTAATAATTTAACTGATGATGATTCAATGGAAGAATTTTTACTCAAAGAATATTATAACTTGCCTGTAGAAGCACCAGCACAACTGAATTCATTGTATCGAGAAACATTACCTGAAAGATTATTAGAGTCTGCTATTGCTGCATATATTACGCACATATACTCTCCTAGCTTGATAAGAAAGCTTGAGCTTAATCCAGATGAAAGAAATCCACAAACAATTTTCAAAAAATTACAAGAAATGATCCCTGGTTTTGTAAATGATGAATTAAAAGAAGATTTTATCAGTTATATAAGAATAGAGATTTTTGATGATATTGATAACTCTAATATATTAATTGATGGAAAAGGTTTCTTGAAATCTATTAGGAAGAAGCATGTCAAAAGGCAAGCTTATAAAATCTTAAATGAAAATTTTGCAGAGTTTAAAAAATTAGTAGAAGCTTTGTAAAATATATGTATGGGTTATAGAGTACTTCAATTTGAACCAAAAAATGTTTTACAAAATAATGATATTATTTTGTGGAAAGCTCAAATAGATCCACCTCCTAATTTCAATTCAGTTGCTACAGTATTGATTTCAGACAATATAGCTGTCAATAATAGAAGGCCATTGAATGAATGGGAAGATTTACTTAGAGATAATGGCTTCAAGTACGAAACTAATTTCGAAAATGATTTTACCAAAGAATATATTATTTTCGATAAAGAATGTGTAGCTTTCCCTTTTCAAATATTTGCTTGCGACATATCTGTTGGTTCTTACAATCTTGAATTAGCAGAAGAGCATATATTGCCATTTCTTTATTTACTTGATTTAAAAAAACAAGGCTCTATATTTCCAGCAGCTCTTTCTAGAAAAATCAATGAAGCTAAGCAATCATTAGAGCCATCGCACCAATCTAATAAAGTTTTTCTGGGCTTTTTCCGCAACTTAGAAGCATTGATAGATCATTGCCAACAATATGAAGTGGACATTGCATATTCTGTAGTTGAAAAATAGCACATAAAGAGTTTTGTTTGTATAATATTTCAGAGGATTTTATGAAAATACTTTATATCACTAAAAACACAAGAAATGAACAGTTTCCTTGGTTGATTGATTATCAAGATGATAGTTTGTTAGTTGGTCTCAAGGAACACTTTGGGGATGATGTTGTTGACATCAATAGAAAGCATAATATCTACACTGATTATTCAGATGCTGATGTTAAGACCGAATATGGTAAGGGTTTTACTTACACAAGATTGCTTGAAGATGGCAATGTAGATAGAGATGATATCCACAAGAAAATCAGAAATCATTACTTTGATTTAGTGGTCTATGGTAATGTTTGGCGAAGCTTAGAATATCATGATTTAGTTCTTCAAAGCTACGAGCATGCTGAAATTGCTTACATTGATGGAGAAGATAATACTAAAATGCATCCTGTTATTACACAGAAGGGAATGTATTTTAAGCGAGAACTTATTTTTGAAAACAATCAAGAATTTCAAGAGCATTTGTGGAAAGTGTCTCCTATTAGTTTTGCTTTCCCAACTATGAAGGTAAAGCTTGACACTCCAAAAGAGCAAAAACATGCTTTCATTGATCCTAGAAATAAGTCTACATATATTTATGACAATGAAAATCTTTATTATCAAGATTATCAAAGATCCCGTTATGCTTGGACATTGGCTAAAGCAGGTTGGGATTGTGCAAGACATTATGAAATTATGGGTAATGGCTGTGTTCCATTGTTCTTAGATGTGCAACATTGTCCTAGATATGTAATGCATAGAGGACCTAAAGCTCTTTTAACCAAGATTATGTTCTTCTACAACTATGATAATAAGTGGCTAGAAAAGAACTATGAGTATATTCAGGCTGAGTTGATGGAACATTTTACAAGTTATAATACTACATCAAAGTTAGCTAAATATTTCTTGAAAGACATTGATTACATCAAGAATGGTTTCAAGCCGTAATACTAAAAAAGCCCCCAGAAATGGGGGCTTTTTTATTGCTTGAATAAATGCTTCCATTTATTCATAAAATTCTTTTCTAGTCCAAAAGTAACTTCATGATAGACTCCTCTATCATGTAAAGCCTTATGAGATCTTTGGCCATAATGCTCAACTAATGAAGCTGCAACCATTGCATGCTTACATCCTCTTTCATGAAGATGCATAGCAACATCATTATCATTAAAATAGAAAGAGAATTGCTCATCTACTGGAAACAACCAATCTCTTACTTCAGCTTTAATGACCCAGCACCACCCACTAAAAGTGTATGCAGCGTCATAACCAACTACTACTTTTGTTGGAGGAGTATATCTATGCTTAATCTCAACTCGTGGAACAATACCAAATTGCTCAACTGGACTTCTTGGAGATGCTGAATCAAGGTTGTGTTTCACCATAGCTTCATGCATCTTTGTCCACCAGTTTTTATGGAAAAAAGTATCATTATTTACAACAGCTAAGAAATCACCTTGAGAATTCTGCACTCCAATATTGTAATACTTGTTGCAGTGATATGGAAAACCTGGGTGAATTTGTACATCAACATCATATTTATGTGTTGATTCTAAGTTGCTTTCTAAATAAATAATATTGAAATTTTCAGAACCCTCAGAATCTCTCAATGATTTGATAGATCGTTCAGCCATGGCTTTGATTTCATCATTGCCAGTATAACCTGTCATCATAATATCTAATTTTGGCATTTTTAATCCTTCACTTTATAAACTTTTGAAAAGTCTGACAAACTTGCTCTTTTTGCAATTAATTCGGTGATTTTTTCATCACCTTTTTGATTTTCAGCTGGAGCATACAGAGCTTTACCCCTGTTATCAACATCTGTAGGAGGGTCACATAAATAGTATGTAGCTAATGAATTTCTAGATCTATTTTCAGGGCATAAGACAGGATCAGGAAGCCCGTGCCATGATTTTTGAGTGGTATCAAAAATAACAGCTCTGTTAAAAACACAATCAATCTTTTGAACTAGATTTCCAGGCTTATCAATTCCATCAGAATTATCATTGTCCCATAATCCAAGAGCACCATCCCATTCAGGTTGCCAATCTTTAGAGACATAAACAATAATATTTACTTTTCTCTGCAAATTCAACTTAGGATGTAAAGAATAATCTAAATGGGTGTTTAATTTTCCACCCGCTTTATGGCAATGTAACCCACCACCATGCAAGCCACAATCTGCAACTACCTTTTTCTTAGTAAGAATGCTCAAGGCATGCTCAACCTTATCACTCACAAGAGCATTAAAGACTTGATAGATTGAAGGTGGGAATTTATTCCAATCTGAACATGCTTTTTTAATCTCAAGAGGATTAGCATATTCATACCAGAAGTCACTATTAGCATCAGGAAATTCTTCAGCTACTTTTTCTGCAATATCTTGAGGTAAAAAATTGTCTATTACTACATGGCTAAAGGGTAGAGCCTGTGACCATTTCTTTTCAAGATCTAAAATACCCTTAAGGTTGATATCCATAAGGGTATTATACAATGAGTTAGATTAATATGGGAATTGAGTTTTATTTATCAATGAAAAATATTTAGCTTCAAGTATATTGATCGAAGTATCTAACTGAATATTGTCTTTATGATTTAAGCTATTTCTGATACTTTCATGACAATCTATGACTCTTCTAATATCTGCGAAATAATTGCGCATGTATTGATCAGGATCGTTACCGTGTAAAGTGTCCATTCTTTTAATTTCAGTAAATAAGCCTTCACGATTACATCTAAAACCAAAGTCATCATCTTTCTTTTCTTCAGTTTTAGTTTCAGTTTTAGTGTCAGTTTTAGTTTCGCCACTATCTGAAGGTTTTGTAGATGTATCTGCTACAGGTGTTACTGGTTCTGAATTTACTTCTTTTGCTGCCTTAAGTTTACTTTCATAAATTTGGAGCATTGTTTCTTTGAAATATGGAGAATATGGAGAAGCTTTAATTGCTGCTCGTATGGAACCATCTAACCTTTGGTCTTTTGTAATATCGAAATAAGTTTTTAATTTAAAACCGCTAACCAATCTCATATTCAACAAAATATCTCTTTTCTCAACTTCTGGATGAGCAGCTTGATATTTTCTGAAAACAATGTTAGACAATTCTAAGTTTGCATTATCTTCTTTTAATTTGCCTGGTTTTGTTGATGTTGGTTTTGTTGATGTTGGTTTTGTTGATGTTGGTTTTGTTGATGGCTTGGTGCTTGTACCACCACCTGTACCTGATTGAGTACTTCCACCACCTGAAGGAGCTGCACTTCCACCACCTGAAGGAACTGTACTTCCACCACTGCCTGAAGGAGTTGTAGAACCACCACCACCAGAAGGAGCTGGAGTACCACTACCTGAAGGAGCTGTAGAACCACCACTACCAGAAGGAGTTGGAGTACCACTACCACCTGATGCAGATTTATTTGTAGGTAACGGAATTTGAGGCTGTGAAACACTAAGCCTATCCAAATTGTATAAAAGTGTTTCAGCTCTTGTCAAATTATTTATGTAAGGAAAATATTTAGTTTGATTGCCATCTGTATATTTTCTATTTTCTCCATCTACAAATTTAACAAATAAAGCAAGTAAATTTTGTTCATTATTAGCATTATTAGTGATTTCAGCGAGCAACCTAATATTAGCTTCTGCGCTTCTGACACTAGCGGGTTTAGCATTTTTCAAACTATCTTCAGCATCAACGAGTTCATCAAAAACACTATCAAGTATTTTCATCTTATCAGCATCAGATTTATAAACTGGCAAATTTTGCAAATCATCTATAGCTCTTTGCCAAGTCTTAATCATGTTCCATGACTGCAAAGTAAACCATGCATAGTCCTGAGGACTACGCGTTTGAAACCTAAGTTCTTGGTTTATGCGAGAAAAGAAATTTGCAACTTGCGTTACATTAGTATCTTTAACCCTATCAGCTATTTTTTGATTACGTTTAAATAATTTATCATCTACAGGAGCAGCAGTTCTGATAAATTTATTTTCAAATTCATCAGAGATAGTATAGGCACCTATTTTGTCAAAATGATTGGCAATTCGAATTAATCTATTTATATCCATACTTCTTATATTACAAAAGAATTAAATTTTATTCCTGCTCATATTCAAAACCAAATTGTTGTAGATATTTCCAATAAGGATCGTCAGCAGGTGGTTGTGGTTCAGAACCAGCTAATAGAGGTATTACTTCTTCCTTAATAAAGTTTTCAAACCATTCAATATTGAGCTTGAAAGGTTGCCATTTCAACTCGCCCAATAATCTAGCTTTGCAATTATAATCAATACTAAATTCATTAGGCTGAAATACTAATAACCCAGGATCAGTGAGATTGTCCAAAGATAAGCAATTATTATTGTCAGGATTCATCACACCATAACAATATGAATGCAGTTGTCTATTATATTTTCCAGCATATTTTTCATTAATTTCACTTGTTTTGAAATCAATGATAGCTTTAGACCCATCTTGATATTCTAGATAGCCGTCAATTTTTCCAATGATTTGCAAAGACAAATCATATTTTGGATTAATGATAGGCTTTGACTTTATCCATTTATCAGAAGTGCGCAGAGTTGCTTGTGGAAGGTGTTGTGAAATCTTAGTAAAATCTTCATTAGCATATTTATCCTTGATA
>JACCDW011063391.1_pt1 | contig 10503 bp, 10 predicted proteins | sample 7449781 | NCBI WGS metagenome assembly JACCDW01 (sample SAMN15323449, study PRJNA562643) | freshwater metagenome | isolation source: river surface water | place: USA:Blue River Watershed | collected 2017-08-18
CCCAAGGTCAACCCCGAATTCGTGGTGAGGGCCCAGCCCGACGCCATCCTGATCGGTGACAGCTCGCGCGAAAGCATGGCGCAGCGCCCCGGCTGGGCGCAAATGCGCGCGCTGCGCGACGGGCGCCTGTGCGCTTTCCCGCAAGAACAGGCCGACATCCTCGTGCGCGCCGGCCCGCGCCTGGCCGAAGGCGCGCGCCTGATGGTGCAGTGCCTCAACCGCACGGCGTCCGCGCCGCAAAAGGCCCAGCCATGACGCAAGCCATGCGCCGTGACACGCTGCACTGGACCCTGGTGCTGGCCTTGCTGGGCCTGGCCGTCATGGCGTTGGGCCTGGGCGTGGGTAGCCAGGGCTGGGAATGGTCCGGGGTGCTGGGCGGCGATGCGGTGCAGCAACAAATCGTCTGGGACATCCGCTTTCCGCGCAGCCTGGGGGCCTGGCTGGCGGGTGCTTTGCTTGGCCTGGCTGGCGCGGTGGCGCAAGGCCTTTTTCGCAACCCGCTGGCCGATCCGTATTTGCTGGGCAGTGCCTCGGGCGCGTCGCTGGGCGTGAGCCTGTATTTGGGCACGGTGGGCGGCTCGCTGCTGAGTGCCGCCTGGTGGTCGCGCCTGGGCATGACGGGCGCGGCCTTTGTCGGTGCGGTGCTGGCCGTGCTGCTCACGCTGCTGCTCGCGCGCGGTGTGCAGCAAACCCTGCGCCTGCTGCTGGCCGGTGTGGTGGTGGGCGTGGTGCTGGGGGCGCTGGCCTCGCTGGCCACGCTGCTGCAGCCGCAGGTGCTGCAGGCCATGCAGGGCTTCATGCTGGGCAGCACCGCTTTTGTGGGCTGGACGGCCTGCGGCCTCATGGCCGGAGCGCTGGTGCTCTGCCTGCTCGTGGCTGTGGCGCTCTCGCGCGTGCTGGACGCGCTCACGCTGGGCGAGGCCACGGCGCGCAGCCTGGGCATGCCGCTGGGCGCGGCGCGCGCGGGCCTGATCGCGGTGCTGTCGCTGGCCACGGCCGCGGCGGTGGCGCAAACCGGTTTGATCGCTTTCGTGGGCCTGGCCGCGCCGCACGCGGTGCGTTCGCGCGTGCACACCACGCACGCGGGGCTTTTGCTGCTGTCGGCTTTGATGGGCGGCGCGCTGCTGCAGGCTGCCGATGTGCTGGCGCGCGGTGTGCTGGCCCCGCAGGATTTGCCGGTGGGCGTGTTCACGGCGGTGCTCGGCGGTGTGTATTTGCTGTGGCGCATGCAAAGGGCCAATCGCGGTGTGAATGGAGGCCGCGCATGAGCGCCGCCACGCCTTTGGCCATGCAAGCGCGTGACCTGCGGGTGGCGCTGGGCGGCCGCCCGGTCTTGCATGGCGTGGATTTGGACATTGCGCCCGGCCAATGGACCTGCGTGGTCGGCCCCAACGGCGCAGGCAAGTCCACCTTGCTCAAGGCACTGGCGGGCTTGCTGCCTGCGCAAGGCCAGGTGCAATGGCAAGGCCGCGACTGGCAAGCACTGCCTCGGCGTGAGCGCGCCCGCCTGCTCTCGTGGCTGGGGCAGGGCGAGGCCGCCTCGCTGGATTTGCGCGTTTACGACGTCGCCATGCTCGGCCGCCTGCCGCACCAGGACTGGCTGGCCGCGCCCAGCGCCCAAGACCAGGCCATGATCAAGGCCGCGCTCCAGGCCACGCAAGCCTGGGACTGGCGCGAGCGCAGCCTGGGCGAGCTCTCGGGTGGCGAGCGCCAGCGCGTGCTGCTGGCCCGCGCCATGGCGGGCAATGCGCCGCTCATGCTCATGGACGAACCGCTGGCCAACCTTGATCCGCCGCACCAGGTCGACTGGCTCGAACAGGTGCAGTGCCTGCGTGCGCAGGGCACCACGGTGCTCAGCGTGCTGCACGAGATCGGCATGGCCTTGCACGCCGACAGCCTGGTGGTCATGCGCGAGGGGCGCGTGCTGCACCACGGCGCGTCGGCCGACCTCGCCACGCGACGGGCGATTGAAGACGTGTTTGACGCACGCATCCGCATCCTGCCTGTCGACGGCCAGTGGGTCGTCTTGCCCAGAGCCTGAGGCCAGCATGAGCGCACGCTGCATCATGGTGTTGGGCACCTCGAGTGGGGCTGGCAAGAGCTGGCTGGCCACAGCGCTGTGCCGCCATTACGCACGGCAAGGTTTTAAAGTCGCGCCCTTCAAGGCGCAGAACATGAGCAACAACGCGAGGGTGGTGTCCTGCTCAGAAGGCCTGGGCGAGATCGGCTCGGCCCAATACTTCCAGGCGCTGGCCGCGCGTGCCGAGCCCGATGTGCGCATGAACCCGCTGCTGCTCAAGCCCGAGGCCGACACGCGCAGCCAGGTCGTCTTGATGGGGCGCGTGAGCCCTGAGCTGAGCGCCACGCCCTGGCGCGAGCGCAGTGACCAGGTGTGGCCGCAGATCGCCGCCGCGCTGGATGCGCTGCGCGCCGATAACGATGTCGTGGTGATCGAAGGCGCGGGCTCGCCCGCCGAGATCAACCTCATGGACAGCGACATCGTCAACCTGCGCGTGGCGCGCCATGCCGATGCGCGCTGCCTGCTGGTGACCGACATCGACCGTGGCGGCGCGTTTGCCCACCTCTACGGCACCTGGGCCTTGCTGCCCGAGGCCGACCGCGCGCGCATCTGCGGCTTTGTACTCAACAAATTCCGTGGCGACCCCAGCCTGCTCGCGCCCGCGCCCGAGATGCTGCAAGCGCTCACCGGCGTGCCCATGCTGGCCACCTTGCCCATGTGGTGGCAGCATGGCTTGCCCGAAGAGGATGGGGTTTTCGACGCGAGCACGCGGGCCAGCGGGAGCGTCACGCGCACCGTGGCCGTCATCGCCTACCCGCGCATCAGCAACCTCGACGAATTCCAAGCGCTCCACAACGTGCCGGGCCTGCGCCTGCTGTGGGCGCGCAGCCCCGCCGAGCTCGCCGGCCTGCAAGCAAACGACTGGGTCATCCTGCCGGGCAGCAAACACACCAGCAGTGACCTGGCTTGGCTGCGCCAACGCGGGCTCGATGCCACTGTTGCGCGCCATGTGCAGCAGGGCAGGCCGGTGCTGGGCATTTGTGGCGGCCTGCAAATGCTGGGCGAAGCCATGATCGACCTGCACGGCATCGACGGCAATGCGCCCGGCCTGGGCCTGCTGCCGCTGGTCACGCAGTTCGCCGCCGACAAGACGGTGCAAAAAACCAAGGCCCGTTTCGGCGCGTTGACCGGCCCCTGGGCTGCGCTGTCGGGCGTGAGCGTGAGCGGCTACGAAATCCACCACGGCCAGAGCCAGGGCCACAGCGCCATGCTGGCCGCTGGCCACACGCTGCACGAGGTGATGCCGGGTCTGGCCTGGCAAGACGGCGGAGGCCAGGTGCTGGGCACTTACCTGCACGGCCTGTTTGAGCAGTCCGCTGTGCTGCAAGCCCTGTTCGGCGCCGAGGTGCCGACGCTGGAGACGGTGTTCGAGGGGCTGGCCGACTTCGTTGAGCGGCATTTCGACGCTGGGGCGCTGGGCGATTTGCTGGCCTGAGCGTCTGCCTGACGTCCAAGGCCAATGACAGAGCAAGCGCTCCTGTCATCCTCGGGCTTGAGCCGAGGATCCATGGATTGTCCGGTCAAGCCGGGGAATGACAAAAAAGAGAGTCATCCTCAGGCTTGAGCTTTCTCTGTCATCCTCGGGCTTGAGCCGAGGATCCACGGATTGCCCGGTCAAGCTGGGCAATGACAGGGCGTCGGTGATCAGCGTTTGCTGCCTTTGGGGTTGGCCTTGATGGCCGTGGGCAGGCGCTGCGCATCTTCCAGTGTCATCAGCGCATCCACATGCGACATGAAGCGGTGCAGGTATTCGGGCGAGATGTCCTGCATCAGCGCGAGCGAGCGCAGCACCAGCATTTGCGAGTTGATGGGGCCGGCGTGCTCGGGTGGCTGGGCCAGGGCCTGGCTGAGCTGCTGGCGTACCTTCAGGCGCGAGAGCGTTTTGCGCATGCGGCCCACGCTCTTGAGTTCGGGGCGCGGGCTGGGCGCGGTGCGCGGCGCCGCTGTGGCCCGCGGGCTGCGGCTGTTGGTGGCGGCTGAGGGCAGTGGGGCCAGGGGCGCAGCGCCCATGTCTTCGAGCAGCTCGGCGAGTGGTGAGGGGCTGCCTGCTGGCATTGCAGCAGGTGCAGCAGGTGCAGCAGGTGCAGCACTGGCCAGATACGCATCCACGCGGGCCAGGGCCTGCGCCAGGCGTTCGGCCAGCCGGGCTTGCACCGCACCGGTCTCGGCCTGCGCGCGCTGGGCCAGCACCGTGGCGAAATGCCAATCCAGCGGCGCGCGCGTGGCGGCACCTTGTGCGGCCAGCGCATCCAGGCGGTCGGTCAGCTCGGCGTGCGCGCTCATGCAGCTCAGGGTTTCTTGGGCGCGCCGGCCTTGGGCACGGGCGCCATTTCCACGCGGCGGTTTTGTGCGCGGTTTTTGTCGTTGACGTTGGGCACCAGCGGCTGCTGCTCGCCAAAGGCGGCGGCGAACACGCTGTCGGCCGGCATGCCCTCGGCAATGAGCGTGCGCGTGACGGTCAGGGCGCGTTGGGCCGAGAGTTCCCAGTTGTCTTCGAACTGGCGGTTGCCGTTCTTGATCGATTTGTCGTCAGTGAAGCCGCTGACCATCAGCAGCTCATGGCGCTCGGCCAGGTAGCCTTTGAGTGGCCCGACCAGGCTCTTGAGCAACTGGCGGCCTTCGGGCTGCAGCTGGTCGGAGTTGAGCGCGAACAGCAGGCGGCCACTGATGCCGATGCGGCCGTTGCTGAGTGTGATACGTCCCGTGGCCAGCGGCACGGCCAACACCTGCTCCAGGCTCTGGCGGCGCTGCTCTTCGGCTTGGCGTTTGGCGATCTCGCTCTCCAGGCTGGAGGCCAGCTCCAGCTGCGCCGCCATCACGCCCACCAGCAGCAGCACAAAGGCGCCCAGCAACCCCGACATCAGGTCGCCAAAAGCCATCCAAGAAGGCGCGCTGGGCTCGTGATCGGTGTCGAACTCTGGCATCAGGCGCTTTCTTTGGCGGCGGCCGTGCGCAGGGCCGGCTTGGCCGAGGCGCGGCTCAAAGCATCGAGCACATCTTTTTGCGAGCTCAGGCTCAGGTCGATGATCTCGCGCGCCTGCGCCACGTAGTAGGCCAGCTGCTCGTCGCTGCGTGCCATGGACTTGGACAGCGCGCCTTCGATCTGCTGCAACTGGGCCAGCACTTTTTCGTGCGAGTCGTGCAGGGTGCGCGCGGCCAGGCCAAAGGATTCACCCAGGCTGGCGACCTCGATCGCGCTGGCGCGCACCTCGCTGGCCAGCTCGGTGAGCTTGCCCGACTCTTGGCCCATCTGCGCGCTGAACTGCGCGCCGGCCAGGGCCAGGGTGTCTTGCGAGCGGCCCACCAGGCTGTCGATGGCCTCGCGCTGCTCGCGGCCAGACTGACGGATGCTGCTGAGCAATTCGTTGAGGGTTTCGAGCGTGCGGGTGCGCTCTTGCAGCAGCTCGTTCTCGTGCGCGACGCTGGCGCTGATCTGCTCGCGCAGCTGGGCAATCACTTCGGCGGCAGCCTTGGGCGCTTCGGTGGCGGTCTCGATCAGGCGCGAGAGCGGCGCTTCGAGCGCGGTGCCCAGGCGCGTGAGGTGCTCGGCCACGGCGGCTTCCAGCTGCCCCAGGCGCTCGACAGCGGCTTGACCGCGCGCGGCTTCATCGCTGCGCAGAGCGCCGAGTTCGCTGCGCAACTGCGCCACGGTTTGCGACAGCACCTCGCCCACTTGCGCTTGCTGCGCCTGTTGCAGTGCGTGGGTGTCTTGCCAACTGTCTTGCAGCTGGGCCTGTGTGGCCTGCAGCGCGGCCTGCCAGGCCTGCAGCTGCTGGGTTTGCAAGGCAGTCAGCTGCGCTTCGCGGCTGGCCTGGGTCTGCTCGACGCTGGCCAGCAGGGCCTGGGCCTTGGCGTCAAAGGTTTGGGCAAAGCCGTCCAGAGTCTGGCCGATGCGCGTGCTGGTGTCCTGGCTGGTGCGCTCGTGCTGGGCCAGGGCCGCTTGCCAGCGCTCGGCCACCTGGGCGGTGGTCTGGCCTAAGTGCTCGGCCAACGCGGTGATCTGTTGCTCGGTGCTTTGCGCCAGCCGCGTTTGCACGGCTTGGGCCTGCTGGCCCAGCGCGTCCATGGTGGCCTGCACCACGGGGCGCAGGCTATCGCCCGCCACCTGCATGCTCTGCGTCAGGCTTGCGCGCAGGCTTTGGTCGACCGACTGCGCGAGCGCCTGGGTGCTCTCGCGCGCTTCGCGGTGAAAGCGCTCCTGGTTGTCTGTGAGGCGATCGCCCAGTTGCTGCTGCATCTGCGCCATGTGGGCCATGAGCTGCTCCAGTTGGGCGGCCACGGCGGGCAGGGTTTGCGACTGCTGCTGCAGCGCGCGGTAGGTTTCCTGGCGCTGGTGCACGAGCGAAAAGCCGCGCAATCGCGTGGCGACCACCTGGTCCAGGCCCTGGGCCACGGCCAGGCGCTCGCGGCGCACCAGGGTGGACATGAGGCCCAGCATGGCCGAGGTGGCCACGCCTGCGACCGAGGCGCCAAAGGCCAGGCCCAGGCCTTTGATGGGCTCGGAGAAAGCGCTGCGGATGCCCTGGATGTCGCTCACGCCCTGCAGCGCAAAGGCCGCGCCGCTCAAGGTGACCACCATGCCCAAAAAGGTGCCCAGCATGCCCAGCATGACCAAGAGGCCCACCAGGTAGGGCGTGAGCGCGGGGCCGGGCAGGGCGGCGCGTTCACCCTCCACACGCTGGCGCACGCTTTGGCGCAGGCCATCGGGCACACGGGCGAGCCACTCGCCCAGGTCGATCAGCTGCTCAGGCACGGCCTGCACCGCCTCGGCCAGGGCCTGGGTGTGCTGGCGAAACTGCTGCAGCTCGCGCGCACCGGCGGCAAACACAAGGCCAATGACGCCGGTCATCAGCAGCACCAGCGGGTTGCCCCCCAGGGCGGTGGCGGCCACCCAGACCACGGCCAGGAGGCCCAGGGCGAATGCGAGGGTGAACAGGTGTTTTTTCATGGGGGTGTCGCTTGGTAGGCATCGGCCAGCCCGAACACGGGCTGCAGACGCAGATCGAGTTCGGCCAGCAGGGCTTGCTGCAATTCGCCCTCGAATTGCAGCAGCCAGTCGGGTTTGGGCGGGGCTGGCGGCGCCTTGGTCTTGGCGCTTGTGCCTGTGGGGGTGACGGTTTCTGGCGCGGCTTGGGCGGGCGCCGTGCCGGCCAGCTGCATGAAGCGGATTTCCATCTTGGCCGGCAGACTGGCGAGCAGACGTGTTTCGCGTTCGCGCAGGGCTTGTTCGTAGGCAGCGTCGATCAGAGCCAGCTGGTGCAGGGCACTGCTGGCGTGCGCCACGGTCGCCCGCACCTGGGTGCGCAGCGTTTCGATGGTTGACGCCATTTGCCGCTGGTGCGTGCTGGCGTAGCGTTGGTAGGGCTCCCAGGCCTGCGCCAGCTTGAGCGGCTGCTCGGGTGCGTCGGTCGGCAGAGTGATGCGCGGCGTGCCGGGCACGGGCGCGGCGTGCAGGATGGAAGCGGTCAGCAGCGCGCGCGTTTTGTCGACGTGCGCGCGCACGGTGTTCGCATCGGCCACGGCGCGTGCTGGGGGCGTTGCCACAGGCTGCTCGCCCGTTTGCAGCAAGGCATGCAGCGGGATGGCCTGCCGAAAGTCCAGCCATTGGCCCAGCCGCTCGCCCACATTGTCTTGGGCGGGCTGGGGCTCGATCAGCGCGTGTTCCGTGAGGAAACGCACGAGCGGGGCACTGTGGATGCTGGCGCGGGGCAGGGCTCGCGTCATGGACGGTTCGGGTCTCAAAGGCCAATGGAGCGCCTGTTCGGGCCTTGGGGACCAGGGACAAGCGGATGGGTGGGTAGTGCGCTCCGGCCAAGGCCGTGAGGGCCAGGAAATGCCGGGTGCGATGTGGGGGCAATTTTACCGCCGGGCAGCCGTGCAATGGCTGGGGTGGCTGTCATCCTCGGACTTGATCCGAGGATTCATGCCCCGCAGTGATGGATTGCCCGGTCGAGCCGGGCAATGACAAAGAGGAGCGCAGGGCAATGACCTGGGAGCGAGCCGGGTCATGACAGAGGCGCCTGTCGTCCTGCGGCCACTGTCATCCTCGGACTTGATCCGAGGATCCATGCCCCGCAATCATGGATTGCCCGGTCGAGCCGGGCAATGACACAGAAGTGAGCCGGGCAATGACACAGAGGTGAGCCGGGCAATGACAGAGAGGCGAGCTGCGCAATAACCCAGATGCAGGCCGTGTCATGGCCTTGGCTCAGCGCGTCTTGGGCGTGAAGTCGCAGTAAGCCGACACCGCGCACTGCGGGCACTGGGGCTTGCGCGCCTGGCACACATAACGCCCGTGCAGGATCAGCCAGTGGTGCGCGTCGACCAGGTAGGCGGGCGGCACGCGCTTCATGAGCTGCATTTCCACCTCATAAGGCGTTTTGCCTGGGGCCAGGCCGGTGCGGTTGCCAACCCGAAAAATGTGCGTGTCCACCGCCATGGTCGGCTCGCCAAAAGCCACGTTGAGCACCACATTGGCCGTCTTGCGGCCCACGCCGGGCAGGGCTTCCAGGGCCTCGCGCGTGCGCGGCACCTGGCCGCCGTGCTGCTCGACCAGGATGCGGCAGGTCTCCATCAGGTGTTTGGCCTTGCTGCGGTACAGGCCGATGGTCTTGATGTGGGACTCGAGCCCGGCCAGGCCAAGCGCGAGGATTTTTTGCGGCGTGTTGGCCACGGGAAACAGGCGGCGCGTGGCCTTGTTGACGCCCACGTCGGTGGCCTGCGCCGAGAGCAAAACGGCGGCGAGCAGCTCGAACACGCTCGTATACTCCAGCTCGGTCTTGGGCTGCGGATTGGCCGCCTTGAGGGTGGCGAAAAACGGCTCGATGAATTCCTTTTTCATGCCCCGGATTCTCTCCCATGGCCATTCCCTTCGCTGACCGTCTGAACAACGTCGAAACCTCCACCATCCGCGAGCTGTTCAAGCTGCTGGGCAAGCCCGGCATCATCAGCTTTGCCGGCGGCTTTCCCGACAGCGCCATGTTTGACGTGGAGGGCATCCGCGAAGCGAGCAACGCCGCTTTGGCCCAAGACCCGGGTGCGGCCTTGCAATACGGCGCGACCGAAGGTTTCAACCCGCTGCGCGAGCAGCTCGCCCAGTTCATGGCCCAAAAGGGCGCCAAGGACGTGGCGCCTGAGCAGCTGATCGTGACCACCGGCAGCCAGCAAGCGCTGGATTTGCTGGGCAAAACGCTGATCAGCCCGGGCGACAAGGTGATCGTTGAGGGCCCGACCTTTTTGGCCACGATCCAGTGCTTCCGCCTGTACGGCGCGGACCTTGTGAGTGCACCCATTGACGCCGATGGCGTGCAGGTCGACAAGCTCGAGCAGCTCATCGCCGAGCACAAACCGAAGTTTGTTTACCTGATCCCGACCTTTGGCAACCCCAGCGGTGGCCTTTTGAGCCTGGCGCGGCGCCAGCGTGTGCTCGAACTGGCGGTGAAATACAACACGCTGATCGTCGAGGACGACCCCTACGGCGACCTCTACTTCGGCGAGGCGCCGCCGCCCAGCCTGCTGGCGCTCACGCCCCAGGTCCCCGGCAGCCGCGACCTGCTGGTGCACTGCGGCTCGCTGTCCAAGGTGCTCTCGCCGGGCCTGCGCGTGGGCTGGATGATCGGCCACCCCGATCTGCTCGCCCGCGCCACCATGTGCAAGCAGTTCAGCGATGCGCACACCAGCACCTTTGCCCAGGCCACGGCCGCGCAGTACCTCAAGGCCGGGCGCATGCCCGCCACGCTGGCCAAGGTGCGCAGCGTTTACGCCCAGCGCGCCCAAACCATGGGCGACGCGCTGCGCCGCGAACTGGGCGATGCGGTGAGCTTTGTGCAGCCGCAAGGCGGCCTGTTTGTCTGGGCGCGCCTGACAGGCGCGGGCGGCAAGGTGAGCGATGGCAATGCCTACGCCAAGCGCGCCATCGAGCAGAGCGTGGCCTTTGTGCCGGGTGCCCCGTTCTTCTGCGCCAACCCCGACCACGCCACCTTCCGCCTGAGCTTTGCCACGGCGGCAGAGGACAAGATCCTTGAAGGGGTGGCGCGCCTGGCCAAGGCGCTCTGAGCCCAGCGGCCTTGAACCCCGAAGACCTGCTCAAACTGGTGCGCACGCCCATGCCCTTCGGCAAACACAAGGGCGTGCTGATTGCCGACTTGCCGGGCAACTACCTCAACTGGTTCGCGCGCGAGGGCTTTCCCCAGGGCGAGATCGGGCGGCTGCTGCAGCTGATGCAGGAGATCGACCACAACGGCCTGGGCGATTTGCTCAAGCCCTTGCGCCCTTGAGCCACAGCTGAAACTCAGGGACGCACGACTTCCAGCAGGCGGTCCAGCCCACCGTCGTTGATGGCCACCATGGCCTGCTCGCGCACTTTGGGTTTGGCGTGGTAGGCCACTGACAAGCCAGCTTCGCCCATCATCAGCAAGTCGTTC
>JACCDW010104037.1_pt1 | contig 10500 bp, 8 predicted proteins | sample 7449781 | NCBI WGS metagenome assembly JACCDW01 (sample SAMN15323449, study PRJNA562643) | freshwater metagenome | isolation source: river surface water | place: USA:Blue River Watershed | collected 2017-08-18
AATATTGCCCATGATGGTAGCAAGGGCGTTTCTGTCTTTAATACCACGATCTTGGAAATACTCCAAGGTAGCATTCTCATATTCATTACACCCTTTACAAATAAGCCTTTTCTCTTTTGGCTTTGGTAATGCAACCTCGCGGATTGCTGTCTTCTGATCATTAACAAGATCAAATTCCTTAATAACGGAAAAGGGGACTTTTTCCTCAACTGGAGGTGGAGGCCCTTGAATCTTGTAATTCTGGAATGGCAGTGTTGCCGTATTGGTTGTAACCATCGCTACAAGAGGAACGGCTACAGTAAAGAAGTTTAGCATTAAAATTGATTGAACTCTACATCCGTATAGAAAGGGGGTACACCCTTTTCTCAAAGGGCACTTTCCACGGCTCTAATTTTCACTCACGTTCTCATTACAAGAAAACCCACATAAGTGGGCTTTTATCATCATAAGTGATTATTTAGTTTTTAGCAACTAGTCATTGATCAGAAATCAAAATACTTTCTCGAAACTCCTCATAAACCGCACATGCATTGAGATAGTCACCCATATCTGCAAGGTAATGGATTCGGTCAATGATACTATCTTTTAGATCTTCAACACTATCAATCAGTTGGTTTTCCATGAAAGTAATCCTTCCTGTAGTAACGACCAAGTACATTGCTATTGTAGTATCGGGGTTCTCCCGTGTCAAGGGCCTCTGTCAAGACATTATTTATGAATAACTGTCTGGTTTCTTCGTAGTTACACTGTCCTTTTGTTTTGTGGAGACTAAGGATTGTTCTAGTAAATCTTTCCTTCCCCCAAAGGTCAACTTCGACTTTGAGCTCAGGACAGGAGCCGTAATAGCGTTTCCAATCGGACTCTGACTTAACTTTTCTAGATTTTCCTCTCGGTGTGCGGAAGCTCCAGAAATACTTTCTACCAATATAGTCACGATTAGTTGGATTGCAATGTATAAGATATACAAAACCAAAATTATCTTGAATATGATCAGACTCAAAAATTTCTCCATTGTAGAGCCAAGGATTTTCATAGCTCATAAAGCTCTAGAATTCACTGAGCCTTATTTATCCTTTGAACCCGGACAGAGTTATTTTATTGCAAATCATGGGGCCGTGTCAAGTATCTTTTGTTTATCAATGAAATTAATTAGTTTTTTAGCCCAAAACTCGTGAAAAGATTCTGGATAGTGCATAGCCCATCTTGGATCATTCTGAACATGATTCCAATCAGGATGAAGACTGGCAACACCCCAGAAAGAATAATGACGATATATTTCGTATGTATCAGATTTTTTATAAATTAATCTTTTGTCTAGATGGTGACCAAAAAAGTTTTTCTTACTTATTAAGTTCCAGTTTCCCTCATACCAATGCGTGCTTGTATGGAAAACATATGGTATACTGTACTGATCACATATCGTTTGTATTATAAAAATCTGAGATAAAGATTTATAATTTAAAAATTCATCCGTGTTTGTCTTTAAATAATTCTCATAAGGTTGAATAAAGTCCGGATCAACTAATAATTCTTTTTTAGTTCCCTCATTTTGTAATAAAAGAGTGGATGTACAGTGATTCATCTTCCCTGGTAACTTAATATAAGTTCTAGAGGGATCGCAGAAATTACAAAGAACAAATACTTTTTGATTTTTTATTAAAGCATGTTGAATTCTTATCATAAATTGTCTAATCATCCAATCATTACTACCACCACTAGCAGCAAAGTTTTCACAATCAAAACCATAATGTCTAGCAATATGTGCAGGATAAGCCTTATCATGGCATGATCCTGAATATTGTCTATCTATTTCTGCACCAGCAGTATGACTATCCCCAAAAGCTAGTAGTATTCTTTTCATGTCCAGATTTTTATTTTATGTAATTGTTCCCACTGATTAACTTGAAATTGATCGTTAATAATAGGTTCTCCTTTTATATTTAAACTAGTATTCAATAACATAGGACATCCAGTTTTTTCATACCACAGTTCTAAAAGTTTTCTGAACTCTGGATTATCTTTCTTTGATAATGTCTGAACCCTACTCGTATTATCTATGTGAACTATCGCTGGATATAAATCTGGTCTTCTACACTTCACTGTAAACTGCATGTATGGAGTATTACTTGTAGGCATTTCAAAGTATTCATTAGCCATTTCCTCCAAAATTACAGGAGCAAAAGGCCGGAATGGTTCTCTTTTTTTAACTGAATTAACTAGATCTTTAATATGATCTCCTCTTGGATCTGCAATTAGACTTCTATTACCTAAAGATCTAGGACCAAATTCTGCACGTCCTCTAGCAATACCACATATTTTGTTTTCCATAAGATAATCAACAATTTCATCATTAGATGATTGGTAACCAAGATCAAATCCCAGGTAAGGTCCAGGCCATTCAATGTGTTTTTGAGTATGAGACAGTACAGATCCGATTGAACTACCATCATCTCCAGGTGCAGGCATAATCCAAACATCATCGAAGTACTTGTAACAAATTGAATTTGCAACACAGTTCAATGCACACCCACCCATTAAGACTAAGTTTTTACTCTTAGATAGTGATAATGACTTCACTAAAACTCTTTCAAATAAAAATTCATATACTTTTTGAGTTGCTGCAGCAATGTCAAAAAGATCTTTCTGAGAACAAAGATCTGGTCTCCACCATTTACATCCTCGATGGAGATTGTATTTAATTTTAAATGGATGTTTTTCTGGAAGTTCAATGAAGTCGTTGAGTATCTCTGAGAAGAGTCTAGATGGATCTCCAAAGGCGGACATTCCCATAAGAATGTATTCTTCTTCATTTGGTTTCAAACCACACCTCTGGGTCATTGCAGAGTACCATAAACCCAAACTGGATGGATATGAATGAGAATATATTTTAGTAAGCTTATTTTGTCTCCCTTCCCATATTGTAAAAGTTTCAAACTCACCTATTGCATCTAAAACTATTATGACGGCGTTATCAAAAGAACTCGTATAGTATCCAGAAGATGCGTGACTACGATGATGACTTGTATATTTTATTGGAACTCTCAGTGAAGTCTTATCAAAAATATACTTAGATATATTATTTTCATTTGCAGTAAATCCTTGTCCAGAAAACAACTGTCTAAGTGTTTTTAGTTTCGGATTCTCATACCAGTAAATTTCATCAGGATTTCCGAAAGAAAACGCATGGTCAATCAAATCCTCATTGATATGAGAATCATTTTTAATCTTACTGAATCTTTCACTAGAACTTGCAAAGATCAAACTGTCATCATCAAAAATACTTAAGGCAGCATTATGACTGTTTGATGATATTCCCCACTTAATCACTTGTAAATAAACGGATCACGTTTTTGTAAAACCTTTAATCTTTTTTTAAAGTCTCTTTCTTTTTTCCAATTGGAAACTAAATTCCAAAGTTTTTTAATCATTAGAAGATCTTTATATCACTAAAATTTATTTAGATACAAAAAAAGAGTCCGTCAAACGGACTCTTGAATTATTTTAAATTATATATTTACTTTTTAAATTCTTATCACTGAACTTCATCAATCTCTTCAACTTCTTCTTTACGAAGTTTTGCTAGAACTGCACCAGCAACTTTTTTACCTCTCTCTTCCGAACCATAACGCTCACCAGCTTCTTTGGCAATTTTACCAAACATTTTACCAGGTTTGCCGATATCCTTACCTGCACGAGCAGCTTTTGCAGAATAAGATGCTTCATCCAATTCAATTCCATAAGACTCTAGAATTGAGTTTTTCCACTCTTCACTCATGTTGACCATAATAACCATTGCACCCTCTTCTGAATCCGCATAACCTTCATCTAGAAGGTGTCCTTTGACTAGATCGAAGATATCTACTCCCGCAGAGATATTCTTTAATGAAGCCATTTGAGCCATTTTTTTAATATTACCTTTAACCTGATCTGGTGCATATCCGGTTTGATATCCAAAAGTTTTTTGCATCAGTGGATTAAAGGTTTTCTTTGGAGCTTCTGCAGGTTTTGGTGCAGGAGCCGCAGCAGGTTTTGCAACTGGTTTTGCAGCAGCAGGAGCTGCGGGTTTTGCTGCAGCAGGTTTTGCAACAGGTTTTGCAGCAGCAGGAGCTGCGGGTTTTGCTGCAGCAGGAGCTGCAGCAGGTTTTGGTCCTACAACTGGAGAACCTTTAATTTGTGCAGCTTTTGCAAAAGCAGCATCACGAGCCCCAGCAAATTTAGATTGAGTTGGTTTTGCAGCAGATGTTGATGGAGTTGGCCTACTACCTCTTACATTTGTGGGTGTGGAGAGTGTAGCTGGTTTTCTACCTTGGGGATTTCCAAAAAGCAAAGTATTACCCAAAGCAGCTCTATTTTTTGCAACTTGAGCATCGTAAGCGGCTCTAGCTTTAGGGTCTGTAGGAGCTCCACGCTCCATAAGTTGTTCCAAATCTTCTTCTACCACTTCTTCATTAAGAACTTCAGGAGTCTCATGAATCTTTGAATAGGCCTCCATGAGACCCTTGATTTCTTCTGCTCTCATTTTTCTAGAATAAAAGTACTTTTATAATGTTATTTATTTATCTTCAGACCTTAGAGGACAATCAATCCCATCAAAAACTGGAGAACACATTCTCATAGGCGGTGCAAGTTTTTTACAGTCTTCGGTGTAACATAAAGTCTCATCATTCTTTTCTTCAATGTATCGTGGTTGATATTTTTTATCCGACTCATCAATAATACGATCATATTCTTTTGTTACATCTCGTATAGCTTTATCAACATCTCTACCAACTCTGCGATTTACTTTATCTGGATCTTGTAGTATAATCTCATTAAGAATACCTTGTGGCATATACTTTCTTTGAATCTCATCCAATAAATCCCAAAGTCCATTTTCAGATACCCCCGTACATTGAGATAATGTTGCGATTATTGTTGATACAATAACTCCTACAATTATAAGTTGTTTTTTATCTGGTTTCTTCTTACCAAAATGAAAATTGAATTGCATATCTATTATCAATTCTACTACTAGTTATAAGCATCAATAAATATAAAAATAGGGAAATACTGAGGAAAATCAATGGCTAAACTCGGGATCAACACTGGTAGCAACCCTAATGATGGTCAGGGAGATCCATTGAGAGTTGCAATGGGTAAAATTAATAGTAATTTTACCGAAATTTACGATGTAATTGGAGATGGAAATAATCTAATAAGTTATGCAAGTACTGCAGGGATTTCAACACTTGCAAGAAATCTAACAGGTTCTCCAAGAATTAACGTCAGTGGAGTACTCAATACGGGGATTACAACCACAGAACATTTAGAAGTAAGAAATATAACATCTACTGGAATTATTACCGCAGTTCAATTTGTTGGTGATGGAAGTCAATTAGAAAATGTAGTTGCAACAAGCGCTGGTGTAGAAGTCTTAGATGATAGTGTAAGAAGGGGCGTAGCGCAAGAATTAAACTTTGGTGAAAACATTGTATGTAGTGGTCCAGATGGTGCTGGAAGAGTTACGATTTCAGTTGGAAATAATGTAATTGTTGGATATGCGGCCACATATGCACAAATTTCTGGAGTTTCTACTTATGCCGAAACATCTGGAGTAGCAACTTATTCTGGTTTATCGGGTGTTTCAACTTATGCAGGTGTAGCTGGAGTAGCAACTTATGCAACTAATGCGGGAGTATCTAGTCTTGCAACTTTTGCTGCTAATGCAGGTGGAGCCACATATGCAGCTCTGGCAGGTGTCTCAACTTATGCAGGAGTTGCAGGTGTTGCAACTTACTCTGAAGTATCAGGGGTTTCTACTTATTCTATTTTAGCTGGTGTTGCAACTTATGCAGGAGTCGCAGGTGTTGCTACCTATGCAACTAATGCTGGAGTTTCTAGTTATGCAGTTTTAGCCGGGGTTTCTAGTTATGCAGTAGTATCCGGAGTTGCTACCTATGCGACAAATGCTGGAGTTTCTAGTTATGCAGTTTTAGCCGGGGTTTCTAGTTATGCAGTTAATGCAGGAGTTTCTACTTACGCTGGAGTAGCTGGAGTATCAACAGCGTTACAAAATTCCAGAACATTTCAAATCACGGGAGATATTGTTGCTTCTGCAGTTAGTTTTAATGGAACTGGTAATGTATCTCTAGCAGCAACAATTCAACCAAACTCCGTTGGTCTTGGAACCGATACTACTGGAGATTATGTAAGAGACCTGACTGGAACTGCAAATCAAATTACAGTTACCAGTGGAACTGGTGAAGGTTCTTCTCCTATAGTTTCCATTGCAAACAATCCAACTATTCCCGGAAACGTAACTATTGGTAATGACTTACAAGTTAACAATAACCTAAACGTAACTGGAAATATTACTATTGGAGGAACATCAGCATATGTGATATCTGATGAATTTAGGGTTAAAGATGCAGATATTGTTCTTGGATTTACCACAAATATTTCAGGTCAAGACGCTTCTACTGATAATACTGCAAATCATGGTGGTATAGCAGTTGCATCAACAGAAGGAACTCCCCTTGTCAGTCTTTTCATCGCTGGTATTGAAACTAATCCTCCCACATACAAAAAAATTATGTGGTTTAAGTCTGGAAGTTTTGCTGGACTTAATACGGATGCATGGTTGAGTAACTATGCAGTTGGTATTGGTAGTACCCAATTCCCTGTTGGAACAAGATTAGCTGCAGGTTCTGTTCAGTTTAATGATAGAGACCTTACTGTTGTTAGAGGAGTAAATGCTTCTGGTATTGTAACAGGTTCTTCTTTTAGACCTTCTAGTGGATATATTCAAGCAGCAGATGGGACAAACTCGTTCTTTATTTACAACTCAACAGGAAATGTAGCTTTCCAAGGAACTATTGGCGCAAGTCAAATTAATAATGCATCGGGATTTAAAGTAATTGGATTTGCAGGAACTGATATAACGTTTGAAAATAATGCAAGAATCTCTGGAGTTACTACTTCTGTTGGTGGTTTTGTAGGAAATCTTACAGGTACTGCAACAACTGCAACTAACTCTGGATATGCAAGTTTAGCCGGTGTTGCAACTTATGCAGGAGTGTCTGGAGTTGCAACTTATGCAGGAGTGTCTGGAGTTGCAACTTATGCAGGAACATCTGGCGTTTCTACTTACTCAAACTTAGCTGGAGTTGCAACTTATGCAGGAGTATCTGGAGTTGCAACTTATGCAGGAACATCTGGAGTTTCCACAACATCTGGATATGCAACAACTGCAGGAATCTCCACAATATCACAAGGACTTACTGGAACTCCAAATATATCAGTAAATCAAGTAGGAATTTCTTCAAATCTTTCTGTTTCAGGTATTACAACTTTCTACAATGATGTTCATATTGAAAGTAATAGGTCACTATTAATCGGATCTGGTAATGAACTTCAACTATTCAATAGTGGCCTAGATAGTTACATTGAAAATACAAGTGCGGGCAATCTCATCATTAGGGATGGTGGAACAGGAATACAACTTAGGAAGAGTGGTGGTGGACCTGGTGCTGGATTAATGGCAGTATTTAATACTGATGCTGGTGTTGAATTATATTATAATAGTGTAATTAAATTGCAAACGTTCCAAAATGGAGTTGCTATTAATGAGTCCGTAGGTATTGGAAGTACTGCATCCAATCCACCATATAGACTTACTGTAAGTGGAGTTGGTGCAACAATAACTCAAGGTCTTGCCAATGCCATTGCAGATCTTACATCAAGTGTAAATGGGTATGGGCAAGTTAATATCAGAAACTCACTTTCTGGTACAAATGCTTCTGGTGATCTAGTTATTACTGCAGATTCTGGAACCGATACTTCAAATTATGTTAATCTTGGCATTAATAATAGTGGATTCAGTACATCATCTTGGACTATTAGTGGTCCTCTTGATGGATACCTGTATACGTCCGATGGCAACTTAGCTATTGGCGCAGGGGCCTCAGAAAAATATATTTCTCTATTTGCTGGAGGAACTCTTGCAGTAAATGAAGTAGTAAGAGTGAGTGATCTTGGAGTAGGTATATACACGACAGATCCTCAAGCTGCATTACACGTTTCTGGCGATGGTATTTTTACGGGTATTGTAACTGCAGGATCATTTAGTGGCAATGCAACTTCCGCAACTTATGCTACAACCTCTGGTATTGCTACCTATGCAACCATTGCTGGTGTAAGCACTTATGCAACGACCGCAGGAGTATCAACATCAGTAATTGGTGGTACTGCTTCAGTCACTCAGATGCAAGTCACGGGTGTCTCTACTTTCACAAATGGTCCAGTATTTGTTGGTTCCGGAACTTCAACAGGAACCGCATCACAACTACTTCAAGTAACTGGTGGTGCTTATGTTTCTGGTTCTGTTGGTGTTGGAACTACAGTTTCATCAGAATCTGGACTATCAGTTCTCGGTAGAATGCAAATTAACCAAAATGATACTTCAGATAATAGATTAATTCTTAGAGGTCAACCAGGATCTTCTTATCGTTGGAGTGTTGATAATTTTGGTTCTTCTAATAACTTGAGAATTTTTAGAGAAGATGATGTGACTTCTGCAAATGGTGTTGTTGTCGCTGGTATTGATACTAATGGGTTTATTACAGGAAATGTAAATGGATATCCTGGAATTTATCCTAATAAAATGTTATATAGATTGAATAGTAATTATGTCGGTATTAACTCTACTGCACCTCAATCACTTTTTGGTGCAGGAATCACTCTTGCAAGTAATACTGTTTATATCTTTGAGTCATATTGTTTACTACAAAGAAGTGGAGGTACAACATCACACACCGTTGGAACTCTATTTGGTGGAACTGCTACATTAAATAACATAAATTATAATGTTAATTGGACTAGAGATGCTACTACAGCTGCAAGTGGATCTCTCGTAACATTTGCTTCATTTCTTGCTTATTCTACTTCCGCTTCTGCTTTAACAGTTACTGCTGCAATTTCAAGTTCCGGTCAAACTATTATTTTCAATATTAGAGGAACAGTTAGCGTTAATAATGGAGGTACATTTATTCCACAATACGTATTAAGCGCTTCTCCTGGAGGAGCATATTCAACTATTGCTGGTTCATATTTCTGTATTTGGCCTGTTAGTGCTTCTGGTTCTAATACTTCTATTGGATCTTGGTCTTAATTGAGTTAACATAATTTAATACTAAATAAGCCGCCCAAAAAAATCATAAGAACAATGAAAAGACTATTATTGGCCTTTTCGTTATTCTTCGCTATCCCAGTTAATGCTGCTGAAATTACATCAAGAATTACTGATTCCGTACAATTGAAAGTTGATGGTGCTGCAGTTCAATCAACCAGAATCGGTGCTTCATATTCAGCGTCAGGAACCAATATCCAATCCTCATCCTTTGGTGGTGTAGGTGGTGCTGGAACCTACGACATTAATACTCCAGGTCAAGCATTTACTTTCTCAGAAAGTTTTAATGCTGCAGATACTCCTGTTACCACTCAAACAGTAACGAATGGTGTTATCGGAACTCCAAATCTTTATGGAGATACTGTAACTCAAGTTGGTGGTGAGAAGGGATCCCTCGCAGGTACTCTCTCTCCAACTGGCGTTCCTACTATTACAGCTGGTGGTGCTGGAACTACCGCAACAGGTCAAAGAGCTATTGAACTAAGCGTATTCAAATGAGACCTTTAACTCCCGCTTTGCTTTTAGCGGCGGGAGTCATCTGTACTCCCGTTTACGCTGAGAGTGTTGTGCCCAATTTTACGAGGGGTACAATCAATGCAACCACAGAATCTACTACAAAGATTATAGAGACAATCCGCCAAGTTGAATATACAACTGGTGAATCTTATACTGTAACTGGTACGAACATCAACATTCCTGGCGTTCCTCAAAGGGGTGCTGGCTATTCGATTATGACGCAAGGTGCTCCATTCCAGTTCAGCGAAACCTACCTCGGACCTGGAGTGGCAAAAGAAACATGGATAGACCGTACTACAGAAACTCAATCAACCACTACATCAATCTCTGTCTTTACGCAGTAATCTCAACAGGAACTGCATTTGCTCAAACTGCCCCAGCACCAAGTAATACAAACATTGCTGGACCTTCAGCATCTGCTACTGGTAATGTAACTAACCAGGCAGTTCAGGTACTTCAAGGTCCTTTTGCTTTGAATACTTTTGGATCTGGAGTTTCATGTCAAGGCCCCACATTTTCCATATCACCATTTATTATTGGTAATGGAAATGCAAGTCAAGATCCAGAACAATTTCCATCTTATTCTGGAAATGCTGGATTATCTATGGGTTTTAATATTCCTCTAGATGGTTCTTTGCAAGAACTATGCAAATCAAGAGCCAAAGTTGAAATCTCAAGACAACAAGCAGAAGCAGACAAAGCACGTTTAGATTTTGAACTTGTAAGACTTTTAAAATGCGGTGAAGCATACAAGTCAGGAATTATGTTCCATCCGGACAGTCCTTATCACAAAATTTGTGCTGATGTTGTTGTGAAAT
>JACCDW010117674.1_pt1 | contig 10500 bp, 6 predicted proteins | sample 7449781 | NCBI WGS metagenome assembly JACCDW01 (sample SAMN15323449, study PRJNA562643) | freshwater metagenome | isolation source: river surface water | place: USA:Blue River Watershed | collected 2017-08-18
CTTTCAATTTTACAGAAATTTAATTCTGAATTCTGCATATCTATTCAAATCCAAAGGTACAAAAAAATCAATTGAATTCTTATTGAGATTGATCGGAGCTCCGGACTCTATGATTGAGTTCAATGAAACAATTTATTTAGCTGATGGGCCAATCAATATTGATAGATTCAACACTTATTGGTCTGAAATTTCGGGAGGTTCAAAGGCTGAAGAAGTGGTTGTATATGACACATCAAATGTCTATCAATTTCAAGGTGTTCAATATTGTGCATTCACAGTTGACACACAGATTCAATTTGTAAATTTATACAGATCGGATTTCCCATTTGATGATGAAGGGTATCCAAAACCACCTACCAACAATAACAGTTTCTTTTATCAACAAGGGGCGGGATGGTATGACAGGACACCTTATCACGTATCTCCTTTAGAAGTTGACACTGCGGCATCAGTTTATACAGGAACCAATCCTGTAAACGTAACAAAATATCAAAATTTTTCTTACGGATATAAGTACTTGGATACTTTTACTTCGTTTCCTGATATTAGTATGGGTTTTCAGCTCAGACAAATCGCTGATAACCAAAAGAGTTGGACGGATACACAACTTGGATTAAGAAGAAGTGTCGTTCCGGGTTATGAAGCTTACTATCAGGTGAGTGATGATAGACTTGTATTAAATGCTAAAAATATTGACCTGAATTTAAATGTTGCCAAACCATTGGAATATGATGTTTGGAATATGTCAGTTCAATATAACTATCCAATTCCATCTACAGGTTTGACGATAACATATCCGGGTGATCCATATCCCTTTGTTATCAATCCAAAGCCGACACAAAAAACTTTCTTTGAATTTGCTCAGACCTTCTATAATAAGATGGTTAACGTTCCAAATAGATGGTATGATACGGACGGTAAAACTTCAGGGTATCCTCTTTTACAATCTTTATATTGGAAATATTTAAATTCACAAAGTACGGTTGGAGTACCTTCAAATCAATTCACATATCAAAAAATGATTGATTTCACCATTCAAATTGGTGATAGGTGGATGAGATTGATTGAACAGATGATTCCATCATCAACGATTTGGAACGGAGGAGTAAGATTTGAAAATACTCAATTCAATAGACAAAAGTTTGTTTATAGAAGACAGAGGGGTTGTCAGATTATTCCTGTACCTTGTAAAAATTGTTGGCTTGAGTGTTATATTTTCACACAAGATTGTATTGATGAAACTGTTGTATGTTCGGTTTATCCCTGGTCGGTTGGATCATCAATTAATTCATTCAATTCAATTCTTACTAATAGGCTTGATGCTTGTTTAGTTTCAAACTCATACACATATCCACAAGTTAATTTGGATACATTAGTATCAGAGTGGTATGTTGATTTGAAAATAGGAAATGAACAAATTGTTTTAGAGAAATTTTATGAGGGATATGGATCAACAGACGCTCCAACAACAACAAATTGGTTGAATGCTCTGAATACTTACCTTACTGATTTACACAATTACGGATTCAACTATTATATAAACAATAATGAACTTACCGTCTCAAATACGAATTGTTATGAGTTATTTTCACAAGACACATTCTATTTAAGAGTAGGTATCAATTTTACGTTTAGTCTCAATTAATGGCATTATCAACATTATCATTCAGTTATACGGTAGGTGCGGATTGTTACAACACCCACAACGGAAATATTCAATTCCTTTTGAATTCCTCCGCACCTCCAATGACCGTTAATTGGGTCTCACCAAATTTGGGATCAGAAACACAAACAACCGCCGGTGACTTTCTATCTTCTCAGTTTAACCTTTCAGCCGGTACTTATTACATTCAAGTAAACGATAAAAACAACCAAACTTCACCTGAGACAGTAGAGGTTGTTGTCCAATCCAACTTTGTACCATATATAACAAGAATTATAAATACAACTTGTGGTGGTTCTGATGGATCATTAACCGTTAATTTATCGGCAGGGACCGCACCATATACTTTGAATTTATATAAAGATGGTGTATTTAGTTCTCAGACAACGACAAATGTAACATCTTACACCTATTATAATCTTGGGGCGGGTACATACTTTGTTTCGGGTAGTAGTGCGAATGGTTGTACTGCCACAACTTCATCGGTCAATATATTAACTTCTACAACTTTGGATTACGGGTTTTGGGTGGTAAATGATTCAAACTGTGGGGTTCATAATGGTAAGTTGAGTGTTACAGGTATGACTGGAACCGCACCTTATACTTATAGTTGGACAAGCTTTAGTCCACCACGAACGACTCAAACAATTACAGGATTAACCGCAGGAACTTATAGTGTTGTTGTGACCGATGCAACAGGTTGTTCAACAACAAAATCTCAATTTATTGGAACAACAGATCCTTTGGGACTTCAGACCGCAACGGTGACTTCACCAAGTTGTTTTACAAATGATGGTCAAGTTGTCTTGGTATTTACTGGTGGTGAATTACCATTCTATTATTCGGGATCAAACGGATATAGTGAAATATCATATTCAAGAACTCTCTCATTAACCGGATTGTCGGCGGGAGAATTAGGAATTAGAGTACAAGATGTTGGATTATGTAGTTTCTTATATCAGACAAGTTTAAATACCACCAACGGATTTAACTTAATATCATTAAACACAACAAATTCAACTTGTTCAACATTAGGAGGTTCTGTTACTGCAGTCATAGCGGGTGGCGCCGGTCCCTACACCTATACCTTAATCAAACCCGGTGGTGATACAGATGTTCAAACCACAAATTTTACAACAGCCACATTTTCTTCACTCGATAACGGAGATTATACCATAGTAATATCGAATCCTGCCTGTACTTACAGTGAAGAATTTACAATTATTACACAAGATAAATTTTCAGTAGTTGTTTTACCTGACGCTGAAACTTGTCAAAACATGAATGGAAGTATTCAAGTTGATATTTCGGGTGACATTCAATATCCTGTTCAATACGAATTATATTTTGAAAATGAAATTGTAGATCAAAGTAGTCAAAGTTCGCAAGATACATATACATTCTATAATTTGGACAACGGGTTATATCAGGTTGTCGTAACCGATACTAGTGGATGTGAAATAACAAAGAATGCTTTATTACCTAATATTGGATATCTTGATTTCTTTATACAAGGGACCGATGGAACAGTGGGTAATACAGGATCGGCAACTGCTTATATAACGGATGGTAATGGACCGTTCACATTCCTTTGGTCAAATGGAGGAACTGGTCAAACTATTTCAAACTTAAGTGGTGGAACATATTCTGTAACTGTTACTGATAGAAATGGGTGTTCAAAAACAAAATCAGTAACAATCACTTCCAAAACACAAGTTATATGTTATGAAACATATTCTGTATGTGAATCTGAATTTCAAATAACATATAACAGGAAAAGATCTTTATTTAATATGTTGAATGAAGGATTTTATGATTTAACAAATGGTTCAGGAATTGATTGTACGTTGAATAGTGCGATTTTCCAAACGGATATTACTGTAAGTGGAGTCAGTTATACTGACCAGTTTTACACCGCAACAACTTTGAATGATGTTCCTGGTGACAATACTTATACCGCATCAATATCGGGTCTTTTAGATTCAATTGAAGGAATTAGTTCATATACGTTTGATTTATTAAATAACAAAGTTACAGTTTTCTCTGATTGTGATGGGGGTAATATTTTGGAAAACGAAACGATTTGTTTTTCCGTATCCATAGATTATGATATTACTTGTGCTCAGAGTGCAATTGCACCGACACCTACCGTAACTCCAACCAAAACAGTTACACCCACAGTTACATCAACACCGGGTGCTAGTCCAACAAATACCCCTACCGTTACTCAAACTCCAACAATAACACCTACACTCACACAAACTCCGACCGTGACACCAACAGTAAGTCAAACCTGTTTCGCACATTCTGTTTATCTAACAACTGATTCCAGAAATGCATGTTTCGCAGCAGGAACGGCAACGACAGTTTATTCACCAAGTGCGATATTGGGTGCTGGGTCATATGTTTATTCAGGATCCAACTGTACTCTACCAATTGGTAATGGAACATTTATCAGACCCGTAACAAGTCCAATCAATCAAGATGTATTACAAATTGTTGGAACATTGGGGATTGCGGTATCTTATAATTGTACAACACCAATTCCTGTATCACCATCTAACACACCAACACAAACCAAAACACCCACACCAACACCGACAAGAACTCCATCTGTGGTGACATACACTTGTAAGATTTATGATGTAAGTGGTGCAAGAAGCACAGGAACACTATGGGGTTATACTGATTGTGGAGGGAACTCTCAAACGGTTTTTGTTAACGCAGAAACTTCCGTTTCCATCTGTGCGGTTGTTGGAAGTGTCACAATATTGAGCGGAGCGGGAACAGGTGCTGTTCAAATACTTGGTCCACTATGTAATTTACCACCATCACAAACACCATCGGTCACACAAACACAAACACCGACCGAATCACCAATTGTAACACCTTGTACACCTCATACAGTTTATATAAGTGTCTCCAAAACTGCAGTTTGTGATGGATCGGCATCCACAAGTGTGATTTACATGTACAATACAAATGTTACAGCGGGATACAACGCATATACCAACAGTTCTTGTACAACACCTGTTCAAGTGGCAAGATTTATCTCACCAACTTCGGTTTCATCACCATCAACAGTATTCCAAGTTTCAAATACTTCGGGTAATCTGATTAGTACATCTTGTTAAAATGGCGAATATAAGATTAAATACCATAACAGGGACACCACCATTTGAAGTGTATGTTTCAGATGTAAACGGAAATAATCAATCTTTAATTGGAATTGTTTTAAATAATGTTCCCCCTACTGTGACATTAGATGTTCCATCATTATTTAATAATTTACCACAAATTGGACTTACAATTATAGATGGAAATGGATGTAGTTTATTTTATATTATTCCCTGTAATACTGAAACAGATATTTGTTTCTTCGGAATTGATCTTGAAGAGGTAAGTTCATAAAAAAGTATTTTCAAATACCTTTTTTATTGTATTTATTAAAAAACTCTTTAGATGGCTGAATATATTCTTAGAATATCCCCCAATTCAAACGCAACTGGTCCATTTGATGTCTATACTGGTGATACCTCTATAACGGCACCTGTTTATTCGTCGGCGACCTTTGACGATATGATAGTGGGGGTTACTTTGGATTTACCTGGATCACCTACAGGAGTTATATATCAAATTTATGTTGTTAACTTAGAGGAGGGTTGTGATGATAATTTTCAACAACAGGTCGTGTTGGTTACGGAAACAACGACTCTACCAATCACACCTACCGTCACTCCGACAAATACTCCGACACCATCTATTACACCCTCAATTACACTTACACAAACACCTGGACTTACATCTACACCCACACCATCTGTTACACCAACACTTACAGTTACCCCCTCTTTCACACCTTCATCAACCTCAACCCCCACACCTACTCCGTCTATCACATCATCGGAAACACCAACTCCAACACCAACAGTCACACCCACAATTACTCCAAGTGCGACTCCGAATATCTACAGAGCTTACTTGTTCCCCGAACCACAAAGTACGAGTGCACTAGATAGTTTGAGTTTATATATGTATTATGGAGGTAAAACTTGGTATGGGTGGGGTGTATCAGGGGTACCGCCTGTTAGCAATTTTGCGGACAACATGGATTACTATGCGCACTTCAGTGGATTTACGAATGGATCAACAGGTGACTTTGTCACACCAGTTCAAACTTTAAATAGTTTAGTTTATCAAACTAATACTACAGATACTTTCGGATGTTCTGTCAATCAATATGAATTTGGAACAATTGAATTAAACTTATCTCAAGTAAACACCGCTATAAAATATTTCTACACTCTATGGATCCCATTAGAAGGTATGAATAACACAATGAGTAATTTAACGATAAATATAGGTACTGTGCCGTGTGGTGGTGATTTGGGATCGAACTTAATTCCTGATTCTTTAAGACAAATTAATGTAAATGTTACGGCTGGGGCGGCAATTCCCGCAGGTACTTACCGAGTATTGTGGATTGATCCAAACATGAACTTACCATTAACGGCTCCACTTGTAAATCCTCTCTATTTTGTTGCTAGAACTTACACACCATAAAGTATTTATAAAATAAAAAAATGCCATTTCCATATAAAAACCCAATTAACGCAACACAATTATCAGGACCAGATTCTGTACCAAGAAATGTAACTTATGGTACAAACTTTAGTGTGTTGGAGATCGGTGGTTTTATGGAGGTATATAACATACAAGATCTTATTTTTACAATACCGAGTGGTACTGTGGGTGTTGTGGAATTTACAGGTAATACAATACCTGTTCGACTTACGATGGGTAACCCACTTAACCCAACTTACGTTGATACAATAACTCTTAATTCTGATAATATTTCATCAGGTCGTCGTAGGTTGGGTATGTTAGCCTTTGTTCAAGAAACACAAAAAACATATCAATACACAATTGATGATTATGAAACATTATGGAATAACCTTTCAGGTTTAACTGGTGCATCTGCGGTAACAATTAGTGATTATACCACTATAGTTAATGCGAGGAGCCAAGCTGGTCGAGATTTTATTGCGGCATGGACAGGATCAACTATTGAAGGTATTAGTGGTGTTACAAGAGAAAATGCTAGATGGAAAATATTCAATATTGATGTATTTGTAACTGGTGGTACTTATGATAACTTAAATAGCACAATATTATTTACAAATAATACAGGTGGTACCTTTACAGTAACAGGTATAACTTCGGGTACACCACCTCTAACTGTTAGTGATGGTACTACGACAGTTTCATCAGTATCTGGTATAACCTTTGATGGTGCTTCAGTAACAAATGATGGTGGAGGTAATGTAACTGTAACTATAACGGGAGGAACACTTGGATCAAGTGGTACATCAGGTAGTAGTGGAACATCAGGAACATCAGGATCAAGTGGTACTTCGGGAACCGATGGATCAAGTGGTACTTCTGGATCGTCGGGATCTAGTGGTACTTCAGGATCGTCGGGATCTAGTGGTACTTCTGGTAGTAGTGGATCATCAGGATCGTCAGGATCAAGTGGTACTTCTGGAACTGATGGTTCAAGTGGTACTTCAGGGTCTAGTGGGACTTCAGGATTTAGTGGAACTTCAGGATCTAGTGGGTCTTCAGGATCTAGTGGAACTTCAGGAACTAGTGGTATTTCGGGTGTTGATGGTACTTCAGGGACTAGTGGATCATCAGGTACTTCAGGAAGTAGTGGGACATCAGGTACATCAGGTACTTCAGGAAGTAGTGGATCTTCAGGTACATCAGGTACTTCAGGAAGTAGTGGATCTTCAGGTACTTCAGGTAGTAGTGGATCTTCAGGTAGTAGTGGATCTTCAGGCACGTCAGGAAGTAGCGGGTCATCAGGAAGTAGTGGGTCATCAGGTACATCAGGGAGTAGTGGGTCATCAGGAACATCAGGGAGTAGTGGGTCATCAGGAACATCAGGGAGTAGTGGATCGTCAGGTACATCGGGAAGTAGTGGATCGTCAGGTACCTCAGGTACATCTGGAACTAGTGGCTCATCAGGGACATCAGGATCAAGTGGGTCTAGCGGAACGTCGGGTAGTAGTGGTTCGTCGGGAACATCAGGATCAAGTGGATCATCTGGGTCTTCAGGATCGAGTGGGACTTCAGGTAGTAGTGGATCTTCGGGCACTTCTGGATCTTCGGGAACTAGTGGTTCATCTGGTACTTCAGGATCAAGTGGAACTTCGGGAAGTAGTGGTTCGTCGGGAACTTCAGGATCAAGTGGATCAAGTGGAACTTCGGGCAGTAGTGGTACTGCTGGAACATCAGGGTCTTCTGGTTCGAGTGGGACTTCAGGAACTAGTGGTATCTCTGGTGTTGATGGAACTTCAGGAACAAGTGGAACCTCAGGTTTATCGGGGGATAAATACTCGGCGTGTGGAATCTCGGCATCCACCGATAATATTGTGTATAGTGCGAATGTTGACTTTTGTGCATTTACGGTTACACAAGTTTGGTATTTCAACATTGGTACTGGATTCTCGTATACTACAGGTCAAGATTTCGTTTTAACAGAGGACACCAATCCTGATAATAAAATTGCCTTTCAGACTATAGATTATACGGCAAGTACTGGTATTTTACAAGGTGAAGTTACGCAAATAGTAAGTGCTGAAGGACTATCGACAAACGGACTTTGTGTTAATTTATCGGGGTCTATTGGTCAATCAGGTACTTCGGGTTCAAGTGGTAGTTCAGGTACAAGTGGAACATCGGGGACTCAAGGACTTCGAGGTGGTGTTAGATATACATTCGATGGAAGTTCAACATCAACTCCTGTAAGTTTACCAACAGGATATATAAGATACGATAATTCAACAGGGTCGTTGATTACTACAATATGGTTTGATAATGAATCGGCTGGTGTTGTCACTGAAACCCAATGGTATGATACTTGGGATGATGCGAATAATCCAATAAAAGGATATCTTACAGTACAATTAGCTAATTCATCCATAAATTCACCCACTAATATTTTTCAGGTTACTTCTGTGACCGCAAGTGGTGTTTTTTATACGATTGGTGTTATACCCATAGTAGTAAACAGCATTTTTTCAAATTTAGATGCTCTTGTTGTTGATTTCACAAGAAGTGGAGATAACGGAAGTTCAGGAACATCTGGTTCAAGTGGTACTTCAGGATCAAGTGGATCATCTGGAACTTCAGGTTCATCAGGGTCAAGTGGATCTTCAGGAACTTCAGGTAGTAGTGGGTCTTCAGGAACTTCAGGGAGTAGTGGATCAAGTGGATCGAGTGGAAGTTCAGGAAGTAGTGGTACGTCAGGGTCAAGTGGATCCTCAGGAACTTCAGGAACTTCAGGTAGTAGTGGGTCTTCAGGTAGTAGTGGATCTTCAGGGTCTTCAGGATCAAGTGGTACGTCTGGCACGTCAGGATCAAGTGGTACGTCGGGTACGTCAGGATCAAGTGGCACGTCAGGGTCAAGTGGATCTTCAGGTACATCAGGATCAAGCGGATCATCTGGTTCTTCAGGATCAAGCGGAACATCCGGATCAAGCGGAACATCAGGCACTTCGGGTACTTCGGGTACTTCGGGTACTTCGGGTACTTCAGGTTCATCAGGTTCAAGTGGTACTTCGGGATCTTCAGGTACAAGTGGAACTTCGGGTTCTAGTGGGTCTTCAGGGACATCTGGATCGTCGGGTAGTAGTGGGACATCTGGAACGAGTGGCACTTCAGGAACGAGTGGCACTTCAGGAACGAGTGGAACATCTGGAACAAGTGGGCAATCGGGTGATAGATATTCAGCTTGTGGTATATCGGCATCCACGAATAATATCATTTATAGTGCTAATGTCAATTTTGATAATTTTGTTGTTAGTCAGATTTGGTATTTTAATATAGGTACAGGGTTTTCTTATACAACTGGTCAAAATTTTATCATTACTGAAGATGGTAACATAGACAATAAAATAAGTTTTGAAACCATTGATTATACGGCGAGTACGGGAATTTTAGAAGCTATAGTTATTTTATTAGATAGTCAGGATGGATTATCGACTCAAGGATTATGTATAAATTTAGCAGGATCTGTTGGTCAGGCGGGAACAAGTGGATCTTCAGGGTCAAGTGGCACCTCAGGATCATCGGGTTCTTCGGGAAGTAGTGGATCTAGTGGAACATCAGGAAGTAGTGGGTCTAGTGGTACATCAGGAAGTAGTGGTTCAAGTGGAACATCGGGAAGTAGTGGATCTTCAGGTTCCTCAGGTTCTTCAGGTTCCTCAGGTTCTTCAGGGACATCAGGAAGTAGTGGATCATCTGGCTCATCAGGTACTTCAGGTAGTAGTGGATCAAGTGGGACTTCAGGTAGTAGTGGATCAAGTGGGACTTCAGGTAGTAGTGGATCATCTGGTTCTTCAGGTTCTAGTGGAACCTCAGGAAGTAGTGGTTCATCAGGGACATCAGGGAGTAGTGGTTCATCTGGTTCTTCAGGTAGTAGTGGTTCATCTGGTTCTTCGGGGTCATCGGGTTCATCAGGGTCAAGTGGATCTTCAGGGACTTCCGGAGTAAGTGGGGCCTCAGGTACAAGTGGTTCTTCTGGATCATCTGGGACTTCAGGTAGTTCTGGATCATCTGGGACTTCAGGTAGTTCTGGATCAAGTGGTACGTCGGGAAGTAGTGGGTCTTCCGGAAGTAGTGGTTCTTCAGGTACATCGGGAAGTAGTGGATCTTCGGGATCAGGTGGAACATCAGGAAGTAGCGGAACTTCTGGTTCTTCAGGATCTTCGGGATCAAGTGGAACTTCAGGAAGTAGTGGTTCTTCGGGGTCTTCGGGTTCAAGTGGAACC
>JACCDW010439936.1_pt1 | contig 10499 bp, 11 predicted proteins | sample 7449781 | NCBI WGS metagenome assembly JACCDW01 (sample SAMN15323449, study PRJNA562643) | freshwater metagenome | isolation source: river surface water | place: USA:Blue River Watershed | collected 2017-08-18
GCCCTTCTAGCAGTCTGATACTCAAAAAGATTGGTCAAATCTTTGTCAGAAATCTCTTTGACTGCATGGATCGAGAATTGCCAGCAATCGTTTGAACCCCACTCGAAAGGCTGATCTTTCTTTTGGACAATGTAGTCCTCAAGCAATCGAGGCCAGTTGTCTTTCCTCATCTAAGCATTACCCCAGCAGTGTCACCACCAACATTAGGATTGCCACCGCCACCAGTATTTGCACCAGTTGGATCAGTGCGACCCCAATTGATGTCGAGATTCTCGATGGCCACCACATATTGCAAACCCTCGTCTGTGGCATCCCTGACCTTTTGCTCCTCATAAGTGAAGCGCCTGATCTTTGGCCGATTGGCATCGATCATTTGGTGTTCCACAGAAAGAGAGATTGTGGCTGTCTGGCCAAGACTGATTGACATCACATCCATTCGGCCAGTAAACATCAAAGCCGCAGCCACCAGATCGTGATTGGCATCGAGCAAAGCAAAATAAATCTTTGCCGCCCGACCTTGATAATTCTCACCCAAAGCAATTGCAATGTGATTTGAGTCAATTCCAGAGAGTGTTAGGGTTAACCCTTTAGCCTCAAGATTTGCAGTTTCTGAGATTGTGTCAATGCCGCCAAGACCACCGACCGCCAGATAAGTGTTGCCACCATAGACAATCGATTTGCCACCATTTGTGTAATAAATATGGCCAGACGAAAAGTCCAAATCTACCAAAAAGCAGACTGTTAGATTGTCGTCTGTCAGAGCCGATGTGATGGCACTGGCTAGGCTTCGAGTCATATCGCCTCCAGAAAGCCAGCAGTCACAGAATAAACGCCTTCAATCATTTTATTTATGGCCACCGATGTCCCATCAAGTCGCATGATTGCTGAAGGGTTTGTATAAGTCACAGCACTAGATGAACTTGGTTGAGTTCTGAAAGGTGGCTCGATTGTGTAAGTGCTTGATGACTTTCCAACAATCATCTTGACTTCATAATTTGCAAACTGAATGAAGTCGCCAATTGATAGGCTCGATGATGACAAAGTGACAGTCGATCCAGTTGAACTTGAAACAGTGATCGAGCCAGAAACAGAGCCAATCGGAGCAGTCTCACCAAATCGAGGCAAATAGACAGTGTTTGCCATGCCTCGCATTTTGTAAAACAAAGCCTGAATTGGTGCGACCTCAGACCTTGAGAGATTGTTCCAAGCGACTGAGCAATACCATTTTGCACCAGCCAACTCGACTGTTTGAGATTGCTGGCTCAGAGGAGAGGTGAAAATCTGAGTGTTTGACCTCAACTCCCAAAGAGCCGATTGAGGGTTTTTGACACTAGGCCAAGCAAAGGTTGTCATGCAAACGCTCCACCAGATTTCATTGATCGATAAATTTCAGCTTTGGCTTGCTCTTTGGCCTGATTCATTGCAGCCATGATCGATGATCTGTCAGACCTTGAGTCAATGTTGATATTCTGAACGACAGTCACGCCACCGCCACCGAGTTTGTTATTTGGAACGATATTTCCAGCGCCATTTGGCACAAACAACTCAGGGCCACGCTCACCGACCATGTAAGGTGTATTTGATGAAACAGGGCCACCCAAAGCCCTTGCACCAAAACCTTTGAAAAGGTCTGTCAGGAAACTCACGCTCGGATCAGTAATATTTTTCTTAATCATCATCCGAATGATGTCGCGCTGGATCGAGTTCACCATGTCAGTGAAGTTCAGCTTTCCAGTCATAAATGCTTCAGTCAGAGTGCTGGTGAATTCATTGCCAAATCCATTGATCGCGTCAGTCAAGATGTCAATGTCAGACTTGCCTTTTTCTGTGAATTTTTTGAGTTCATCATTGGCCAATCCAACAGCGCGACTGAAAGTGTCAGGATCAATTAAGCCTTTGCCGAGGACAGTTTGGAGATATTGAACTCTCTCAGTGTAGTTCTCCAAAGGTGTGCGAGTGTCCTCAAATATTTTCTTAATTGCATCGGCTTGCTCTTTGGCATCCTTTGTGATTTGCTCATCGAGTTTTTGTTGTTGTTTGTCTTGCTTGATCTTGGCTTTTTCTGCCTCAGTCAGATTTCTGACAGTATTCAAATAAATTTCATATTGCCTGATCTGTTCAGCGTTTGCACCCATTCGCTCAAACTGAACCAACTTGAGTTGATCCTCACCCTCGACCAGCTTGATGATCTGATCTGAAACGGCCATATAAGCCCGAGTGATCTCAGAGATTTGCTCGACTTTTGGTGCTTCTACGCCCAAAGGCTTCAAATTTTTAAGTGGTGCTTTTGGCTCAAGAGCATTGTCAATTCTCCTGACATCGGCTTGTGTTGCACCAACACCAGTCCTCATTTGCTTTTCGAGTCTGGCAGTTTCCTCAAACTTTTGATTCAAAGCCTCAAGCAATGGCAATGATTTCTCAGCAAAAAATCCCTTGATTCGTTGACTAATCTTTGTCAGATTGTCATTAAACATTTCAGAATTCTTTGCAAATTCGTCACCGAAACTTGCACCGAATTCTTTGATTCCTTGTTTGCCAAGATTGAGAAATGGAATTAGATCAGCGCCAGCCTTGCCAAACAAAGCCATCGCATATTGAGTTTTGGTCGCTCCATCGGCAGCACCACCAAAAGCGCTGGCCACATCGCCCAAAATGTCAGCAGTTGGCCGAATATTGCCGTTGGCATCTTTGACATTGATGCCAAGATTCCTGAATGCTTCTGATTGCTCTTTGCTGCCTGAAGCCGCCTCAGCAATGCTTTTGTTGAGTTTGACAAGAGCCGAGCCAAGTTGCTCGTTTGAAACACCAGCCAGATCAGCCGTGTTTGAAAGTGATGAAAGTTCTGCAACTGCAATGCCTGTCTTGATCGACAGTTTGTTCATTTCATCAGCACTATCCATCAAACCTTTGATTTGAGTGATACCGCCAATTGCAGTCAAAACCGCAGTCAGACCAGCGATCTTGCCAGTGACCATGCCGACAGCATTGCCAATTCCGTCAAGACCGCCTTTGACTGATTTGAATGCCGCGCCAGTCTTGTCCTGAGCAACAATGTCAATGCTTACATCTTTACTGGCCATTGCTTCTCTCCGACTGAAACTTAATCCAAACTTGCCATTCTAGGAACTCCTCAACTGGCATTTCCTCGATCTCACCAATTGTTTTATGCAACTTTTCAGCGAGATAAAAAAGGAATTGTCGTTCAGGAGTCTCCCTTAGTTTTTTTCGAGTTCCTTGAAATCAACTCGCATGATTTCTGTTGAAACTCTTTCCAAAATTGAGGCATCGACCATGTTTCGCAAAACTGGTTTGTCCTCGATGGTGAAAATCTTTCCCCCATCTTTATCGAGGCACTTCATAACCAACAACTCAACAAGAGTGTCGGCTTCAGAGTTTCCCAATCGAGTGACCGCCTGAAGTTTAGATTTGTCTTTCAGTGTGAAAGGCTCAACATAAACAATCAGAGGGCCATTCTCATCGCCCCACTCAGGCACTTCAATCGTCTTGACTTGAAGTGACTTGAAATGGGCTTTTGCTCGATCAATTGCACTCATCAGCTTGCAGTGCTAAGGGTCAAAGCACCAGTGCCTTGCAATGTGATGGAAGCCTCGACCATGCCATCAAAAGATGAATTCACAGTCAGACCAGTCACGATTGCTGAACCAGTGTAATACTTGTCACCAGTTGTCGCGCCTTCTGGATAAGCCGAGAAAGTCACAGTTGAACCGACTGCCATTGCAGTCTGGCCAGCGTCAGCCTCATCCCAAAAAACATCAACAGACGCAGTGAAGGTCTTGAGTGATGCCTTATAGGTGCGAGAAGCATCGCCCATTGATGTGTCCTCGAGAGTATCAGCAGACTCGGAAATCGAGAAACTGCGAATCTCGCCAATCGTGTCAGAACCGACTTTGAGTGTACCTTCTGAACCAGTATGAGTAGCCATAATTAAGCCCCTTTCAAGTTTTACAATTTTGCCACATTAAGCAGCAGATTCAAGATCATTTTCCTTGGTTGAGTAAGTTACCTCAACAGTGAAACGCCCAACACCGACAACTTGCTCTCCATCCCCTGAATAATCAGATTCAAAAGCCACAGTGTTGATGTCCTTTGCTTTGCCACCAAGCGTGATGTTTGCATAAAGTGCTTCTTCCACCTCAACTGCAATGGTGTCAATCGTATTGTCAAAATTAGTGTTTGCCATGACATAACACTCAACCATAACCTCCAAAACTCTCAACTGAGTTCTGGGTTTGGTCATTGTTTCGTTTGTCGATGTCTCTGACTTTGTGTAAACAATCAGCGCTGGCAGTTTGCCAGACTCCAATGGATAAACCCGAGACTTATAGACCCGAGAGCCAGTCGTTGTCAGACCAGTCAAAGCAGTCACCACCGCATCCCTGATCTGTTGTCTCACATGGCTCATTGTTTCTCCAAAACGATCATTGTCATGCCAGTCCCATCATCCTGAACAATTCTGGATAAATAATTGACTTTGGCAATCTGGAAGGCATCGCCTTCAGTGCATGAGGCCACATCCGAGGTGCGAACCATGAGTCTTGGTTGCTGAACAGCAAAGCCGACATCGCCACCAGCCTGAACATCGATGAACTGGTTGTCAAAGATTCCTCGAATTGTCTTTGGGACTCCATTTTGGATTGTGTATTTCACATCAACCCCAAAGTCCTTCAAATACATCAAGCGATCAGCAGCAGACTCATACATTCTTTTTTGGCCTTCCACGCTTGACTGGCTTTGTCTCATCGGACAGACCAATCGAGCGATCAACTAATTCTTGAGAGACATAAGGAACGCAACGACTTAATTTGACCAAATCTTTTGATTCTTGCTCAGGCAACTCTAGGACTTGCCCAATTCGGGCTTTCCCTGCGCTTGTCATTGTGTTTCGTATGAATTCGAGTTTCATATTAAAAGCCCCGAGAGGTTTCCCCCTCGGAGCATTTTAGACATTAGGCAATGTCTGCGTCACCATAGCAGAAGGAAACCGCGTTGCGAACTGCGATATCCACATCTTGCAAAGCAATCACGCGCATTGTGCCGCTTGTGCTGTTGCTGTAAGGATCAACTGTCAAGTCTAAACCAGACCAGAAGCCGATCATCAAGTCAGCAAAGTTGCCAAAGAACACATCACCAGCAGTCACTTGATTGGAGACTTCGGTGCGATAGCCATTGACTGTGTTGCCAGATTCCCAAACAAACTGACCAGCAGAAGTGGATGACTTCTCAGTTGTTTTCAATGCACCGCGCTGTGCAGGATTGAACAAATAAGTCATTGTGCCGATGTCAGCGTTGTCAGTGGCCAACTCAGACTCCATTGCCACCAACTCAGCAAATGTTGGGTTTGTGGCTGCAAAGTCTTTGGTGTTCACGCCAGACTGATTTTTAATGCCAGTTGGTTGATTGCTTGAACCAGAACCATACAATGAAGCAGTGTCAATGGCCAAAGCGATCACAGTGGCCAAGTCACGACGAACCATTGTCTCAACATCAATTGAGGACTGGAGCATCAACTTGCGTGAGAAGTCAGTGTAAGCACCGACAGTCTTGGGAGACATTGTGACTTGAGCCAGAGTTTGTTGGCTCTCAGTAGGAGCGCCAGACTCAGCGACCCAGTAAGCAGTGGCAGCGCCAGATTGCTTAGGAATTGCCACATTGCCAACCAGACCATTCATCACAGTCGCGCCAGCACGCTGAACAACTGAACGATTGCGCAGCATTTCAATGAATGATGCAGCCAACAAGTCGGTTGCAACTAAGTTGCCGCCAGCAGTTGATGTGCCAACATTCAAGTCACGCTTTGCTTTGACGATCTCATTTGGCACATAAATGCCTTGAGCAGAACGGCCATAAGTCTTTTGAGCAGCTTCTGAGACTTCACGCTCGAAAGCAGCGTCAGCCCATGCACGCTTGTCTTGAGGATTTGCCAAAGCGTTGATTGCCTTGACGAATGAGAATTGACGAACTTCCTTCTGGGTCAAACCGACTTCGGCTTGGATAGGAGCGTCATAAGCGCGACTTTCAGTCGCAACAGTTGCGGAGTTTTCCATTTTGATTTCCTTTCGGGTATCGGCTTCAGCGACTTGAGTTTGCGCTTCCACCAAAGTTTCGGTAATTTGTGATGTTTCCACCACAGCTTCAGAGGTTGTTTCAGTTTCCATGCTTCGACCCACGCCAACTGACACATCGGCAGGAATTGAAACAATAGACACCTCAACAGGTCGCCAATTTGTTGCGCGATAAGTTTTGCCATCATTCTCTTTCACCATCTTGGCAATTGAGTAACCAATGGAAACATTACCGCGAATCAAATCCGCGACATCTCCGTAAACCTCTGAAGCCAGTGCGCTCTTACCGAAACGCACTGTCGCCCGCAACTTGCGAGCCGAGCCATCGAGACTTACAGATTCGATCACACCAATTTGACGCTCAGGATCGTGATCCAAGAGCAATGGTGCGCGACCAGAGTTCAAGAAACTCAAGTCAATAGATTGTGGATTGTGGTCGAGGACTTCCTCACCATAAGAGCGACCGACTGGCATTTCAGAGGAGATTGACATTGACACCCTGCGATCGTCAACACTCTCCACTCGGGCTTCCATTGCGTCAGCGCGAGTCATACGCTCACCAGCCTTGCGATCGTCAGTAACATCAACGGCCATTTCAACTGGTTGCTCAACTGGTGCGTCCTCTGTTTGTGCGCTTGACTCTAAGTCAATTTGTGCAGCAGTGGCCATTTGCTCAGTTTGTGCCTCGATGATTTCAGCAACATCCTCAGTGTCAACATGAATTGAAACACTGACCATTGCTCTTTCTTCGTCACTCATATTCATCCTTTCAGATTTGTCAGATTTTAGCAACTCATTTGACTCTTGAGTAGTCGATCGATCATTTTTGATTTTCTCATACTCTCTCTCAGACCATGACTTGCCAGCATCGCCACCCCATAAAGCCCACGCAATCCTGCCGTTGGATGGATAACCTTCCTCGCCAACTCTAAAGCCTTCTGCCTCTTTGTCAACTTCATGTCTTGCAAAATAACTGACCATTCGTCCAACTGTATCGTCTGACAAATCAGCGCCATTCACAATGTCTCTGGCTCTGGCAATACCGACCTCAGTGCCACCGCGACCAAATTCTGATCGCCAGTCAAGCCCTCTTTGGGCTTCCTCTTTCATGGCTTCATTCGGCACTGGCATCGCTTACCTCAGCAACTGTTGGAAGTTTGTCACCAAATGGCTCAAATGCCATCTTTAGACCATAAGCGCTGGCCAATTCTTTCTCACTGCTAATCGCTGAGAATGTTTCCTCAACATCGCGGCCATATTGGTTTGCAACATCTTGCATCGACAAAATGCCATTTTTCATGCCGATCACAGCCGCATTCATTTCTTTCAATGGATCAACCCACTGGAAGCCACGCGCCCTGAAAATTGCCGCATCAGCAAACTTGTCAAAGCGACTTTCAGGGATATTGATGACACCATTGCGCATGATCGAAAGCAAAAACTCTCGATAAACTGGCTCGACAAAGTGCTGAATGAGAATGTCCTGAACCATTTTCCACTGGTCACGATCCTCAAGAGTGCCTTGACGAATTGAGGAATAAGACACACCCTCAAGATCGTTAGCCAGTGAAGTGTAAGAAACACCCAGACCTGAAGCGATACCGCGCAAAACAGCTTTCTCAAAATCAGCGAAAGCGCCTGTTGGATGTGTAGGATCGAACTGTTGGAAACTCACGCCTTCTGGCAACTGGTGGAAAGTTCCAGCGTCAGCTTGCATGATTGGAATGTTGTCAACTGTATCGTCAGCAGTGAAGCCATCACCTTGAGGAGAGGTGAAAAAGCCCATCTTGCAAGCGCCAACCCGAGCCGCCACCAATTCTGCCTCTCGATATCCATGAAGCATTTTCAAACTGGTAATTGCTGGAGACATCCAAGGCACACCGCGAGTTTGCTGCGCACGCTCACCAATAAAGCAATGAATGATCCTGTCAGCAGGAACACGAACTCGAGGTTGAGCAATCGCTTGAGAGTAAGCATCAAAAGGATGTTTTGTCAGCAAGTGATAAGCAACTGGCCGACCGAATGGGTCTAATTCGACCGACATTCTGATTGTGTTGCCGTTAGCGAGGTTGTCGTTATAGTTTTCATCCAAATAGTCTGGCTCAAGAAACTCAAGCGCAAAATCAAACTTGTTTGGATAACGAACCTTGCGACACAAAACCTCGCCATCACGCACCAGAGACTCAACAAAAAATCTCTGAGCATCGACCCATGAATATTTGCCATCAACAGTGCAGACACCTAATCGTGACCATTGAGCAAATGCAGTCTCGATCTGATCGTTGCCAATGTTGTCCATCGAGCCATTGTCGTTTCTGGCTTTGACTTGGACAGTCACACCTCGATCACCAACAACATTGATCTTGGCCAGATTGACGAATCGCTTGGCATACTCATTGTTGCGAGTTAAATCTCGAGAGCGATCGCGCAAGATTCTCAGTGCTGGCCTAATCTCCTCATCAGCAGACTTGGAGGATGAAATAAAGTCACTGAATAAGCGTCCAACATTCGCACCAGCATAACTGCGCTTTTTCAGAGGTTTCTTTCTGGAAAAAATGTCCAAAATTCCCATTATCCGAACCTCACTTGAATTGTTGAACCAGTCGGTTTGCCTTTTGCAATATTCTCAGCAATCAATTCTTTTTGACGCTCACGCTTGTAATAATCCCGAGCGTCTGTCAATTCTCTGAATGACATCTTTGAAAGACTGCGACCAGCAATTGAATAACTTGAAACATCAGAATCAGCGCGACCAGACAAAATGCTTTCGATCTTTCCAATCATTATCTGAGCATGAGTTCTCAGATCAGCAGAAGTCAAATTCAAGTCAGCGACAATTTCCCAATAACCTTTGTCAACAGTGACTCGAGCAGAATCAGAATTTCGCTCGATGTCAGCTTGCCAGACATAACTTCCCTTGATGAAAGCCGCGCTGGTTGCGTTGTTAATTGTGGCCAGAAAATCACTTCCACTGGTTGTTGCAGTGATGTTGATTTCTTCATTGCCACCGCCCTGAACTCGGGCTGTATATTTGAGAGTGTAGAGTGATGGAGGGTAGTCAGCCCCTAGATCGGTGCGTTTCCATTGGAAAAAACTACCAATCACAATGTTTTCAGGCTCAGTCGTTGGAGCATTGCTTGAGTCGAAAAGGTTAGGCATTAACCCCCCCCTTAGTTTTGCGGAATATAGCGCATTTTAGCGCCAACTGTTAACAAATGACGATTGCGGCCTCACTCGACTGGTTTGTTTGGTCGTTTTCACTTCCTCAACTGCCTGTTTTCGCAATTCTGCCCTTTTTGCCAATGATGCCAGATTAACATTCAAAAGGGAAAGTGCAGCCATTGCATAAACCCTGACATCGAGCGCCTCGTTTCGAGTTCTGGTCTTTACAAACTCACGCCTTGCAAATCCTTTGTGATATCGAGTGGCAATTTTCTCAGCAGTCAATTGCTTGAAATACTCATCCTCACGGCCAACTGGAAAATGGCAATAGCCAGCGCCATGATCCTGAATCTTGAATCGAGAGAACAAAAGCAGTTTGGCAGTGTCAACACCAACTGGAAACAGTTTGATCTTGCCAATGTTGTTTTTTGAAGGCTTGCCAACAATCGGCTTGCCCTCACCACCAACACCCTTGATCGCAAATATGCGCTTGCCTTCTCTCGGGTGGACATATTTATAAACTGCCTGAGTATTGTGGCCACCAGAGTCAATGCAAGTCGCTCTGACAATCATGTCTTGGCCAGACTCATGCTCATAAGTCTGATTCAAAAACTCGTCTAAATCCTTCCAAACATGGGGTGCAGAAGGATCGCCATAAAAGGTTTTATAAGCAATTGACCAAGATTCCTCGTCAAGACCCCATCCAACCACCTCGGCCTCAAGTCGATCATCTTGGACATCGACTCCAGCAGTCAAAAGCAAGACATCCTCTGGAATTGCGTCCCACTCCTCGGCTCTGTTGGCCAAAGAATAATCGTCAACCTGATCGCCTTCCTCCTCCCAAGTCTCACCCAAATAAGTGTTGACCCAGACTCGCAGTGTTGCTGGCTGTTTCTTGGCCTCAAGAAAATCCTGAACACCATCGGCCAGAGGACTCCAAGGTGAATACAGTGCCGATAAGTGAAAGCCAGCCACCTTGCCTGTTGGTTTGCTTGCGATCCAGCGACCTTTTTTGATGGCTTTTGCCCTTTGAGCATCATCCCAGAGTGATCCGCATTCCTCGCAAACATATTTTGCAGTCTCTGGCTTGTCAGTTTCCCACTTGACCTGACCCCATTTCAGAGTTTGCTCATGCTGGCAATCAGGGCAGCAAATATAAAACTTTCTCTGATCGCTTTCCTCATAAGCCGTCTCAATCCGACTCGCGCCTTTGTTTGTCGGAGTGGAAACCAACAAAATCTTTCGATTCCAGAA
>JACCDW010081526.1_pt1 | contig 10498 bp, 8 predicted proteins | sample 7449781 | NCBI WGS metagenome assembly JACCDW01 (sample SAMN15323449, study PRJNA562643) | freshwater metagenome | isolation source: river surface water | place: USA:Blue River Watershed | collected 2017-08-18
ACATGTATGATCATACATCAATTCGTGTGGATAACCTTTGCGAGGACCTTGATAACAGAGATTTTGGAAAAGAACGAAATACACATTTTCAGGTGCGGATGGTAAAGGATTCTGTAAAGGACGAGGGACAAATCGAACATTCATACGAGTTGCTAGAGCACCCATTTTCAATTCACGGGCGGGTAACTCAGGTAATCTATGCTCCGTTTTCATCCAGAATCCCTGTGGTACCTGTACTTCACTAAATGCGGTAGATCCACGGGCAAATGGACTTCCAACAATTATGTCACCCTTTTGACTTCCTTCTTCCTTAGCCAACAAATTTGCCTTTTGAATCCAAATAGCAGATCTCGCTGTTGTTGTCATATGAGTATTTACTTCGGGAATTACAACTGTTCCAGATTCTTGTGCATCTTTAGAAGTAATGATTCGCTGAGGCGGTAAGAAAAATTCTGAGATTTCATCGCGAGCGGCATCACCTGTAGCATCTGAACCGAAAATACTTCGCAGATATTTCCTCTTATTTGTCAACATTTGCTGCACATCAATATTCTGCATTAATTGCTTTAAAACAGCTACTGTTTTCAACTTCAAAATCTCTTGTCGTTTATTCTCCGCCTCTCGCTGTAATCCTGTCTGATTCCATGGAGCCTCGTTCTTCATAATTGAACCAACCGCACATGTAACATATTCAACACATGTCATATCTTCTTCATTTCCCAATGGGAAACCAGTGAATCCTGCCTTCTTGCAGCCTGGGTAAGTAACACGAACTAAATAATCAGGAATACGAGATTGAACATGAACAATTACTTGTGCGCAAATATTAAATACTAGAATACGTTGTAAATATGTATCATAGTCTGGTACTTTCTTGCCTTGAGCAATAAATTCTTTGATCTTTACTATATAGGTTTCACGAGATTCAACCGCATTAATAGCATTTTCAATCATGCGAATCATTTCTTTATAATCGTCATCTGTTGGATATACTCCAATTCTATAAACAACTTCTTTAATAGCAATATAAATCTTATTCCGAGTATCTGATCCGAAATCTTTTGACGTATCATATTCAGCAGGATATCTGAGAGCCATATCTCTCTCTTCCTCCTTCAATGCATCCATATCAACTATTGCAGCACGACCCATCATAGGACGTCCTTCATCATCAAATTGTATATTATTATCAAATTCGATTTCACCCAAACTCTGTCCACAGTTACGACATGTATATTGATCTCCGCTTACAGGTCCACTGAAATTTAATAAGAGCTCTTTACGTAAAACATCTTGTTGATTAGGATGCATATACATTCTTAATTTGATTAAATCATGAATACAAATCAACTCTCGGGCACAAACAGAACAATTAATAAAATTACCATCACGTAGACCCTGATAACGATTCAAAAATTTATATAATTGTGTATAATAATCATGATCGTTATCGAGGCGTCTAATATCATATAGAATCTTTACGTGTTCACAAGGATTGGGTGTTGGTGCTTGTCCAATGTCAGTTGTCAATACTTTCGCAGCTAATTCTTCCTTGACAAGTTTACGATATAATTTACGTTCAGCATTTACTCGCTCAACTGCAATTGCTTCTGCCTGACCACCTGCAACAGCCATAAATAGATCAGGTTCCTTGGCGTACATGAATGCAATTAGGGCATAATCACTAGTACTAAGATTCGGATTCTGTTTTTCAAACTTTTCAATCAATTCTGATAAGAATGGATCAGAGAACCATGTTTTTACATCATCGATTAAAAGATCGGTCTTCGGTTTTAATTCACTTGAATTTGCCCGTCCAAGTTCTTCGCGCAGATTTTTAATATATACCTTAATTGAATTTAGATTATTTTGAATTTTATTAAATAGAAGCTCCGCCATTTCAACACTTACTTCCAAGTTCTGCATACCTAATTGTGATAATGTACGCATAATTGTCGCTGGGCCAAGACCATCAAGATTAATATAATTTATATAATCGGTTAATTTAATATTACCGAGTGTATTACCAGTAATACCAATAGCTAAGATCGAATCAGCCTGTGGTAACTCAGAAATTTCACCCGCTTTTTGTAAAATCTCTTTCATTGGTTTCTTCGGCATTTGTGCAAAGGATGAATCTATTAATGCACTACCCGTACGAATTGAACCAAGATTTGGAGCATATTTTAAAGGAAACAATACATCCGCTTTTAAAGGTGCATATTCAGGATTAATTTGAGGTTCTTTTCCATGAATATGATGTCTTTTATAAATTGTGGAGGATGCTCTTTTCATTGATAGACCAATTCGACCAATAGATACACTATTAGGTCTATATTCACCTCGTTGTCTTCCACCTGGTTGTAGGCCTTCAATTGATGGGTTTTCTAAATCTGGAATTTCGTCACGGAAAAATTCTGTATCATTATCTGCTGTAAATTGCATGCCATCACGTACTACAGGTTTCCATGGACGTCCTATTTGATTGTATAAACGTCGGTCACGTTGCCAGAAAATATCTTTTGATGCTGAAACTTTGTGAGCCTCATAATCAGTTGATTCGTGTAATATATCAACGAATTTCTTAAAATTTTCTACTTCCAATTTGGAAGTTGGCACTTCATTTCCAAGATCAGATTCACCCTTGAAATCTTGGACTGCGGCATTTGTTAAAGGCCATTGTAGTTTTTCATTCATTATTTCAAAGACACGTAGACGAGTATCTAAAACAGGACGTCTTAATGGTACATGTGTCATGTCCATTAATTCCGAAATATACGTCGCACTTTGGGGTTTAATTCCTTCATAAATTCCCTTTTCCTGATTATAATCCATCAGCTCACGTTTCAAATTATAAACAGTTTCAGTAAATTCACGAACTTTCCGTAGCTCCTCAGGATTCTGTTGTTGTTGAACCGTTAGCAGAGATGTGAAATCTTGCAATGCATCCGCTTTTTGAAGTGCATCAGGATAACGCCGTTGTGTTGTTGGTATCACCTGCTGTTGTTCAAAAACAGGAACAATAATTTCACCGAGCTCTTTGATCTCAAATTCATCATTATCTAATTGTTCGCCCTCAGTTAATGCCTCCTGAGCCCTTGCAGCCGCCGCAGTGCTCTCTTCGAGCCCTTGTCTAATAGCATCAGCCGATGTCGTAACACCATCATTTGCCTCATTAATTGCTTGTTGTGTAAATTCATCCTCTGTATCTTTGGGCTTATCAACATTGATTCCAACCGAATTATCATTATTAAATGAGGCTTCTGTTGCCGGAGGCTCACGAACACGAATTACAGCAAATGGTAGATCTAACGGAATACCAATGTATCCGAATTCAACTTCCGTCTCTGCACCAGATTCATCTTGAACTGTAATAATATCATCATCGACATTTATGGAATTAATTTTAAATGTACCTCCGGGTTCTCCATTAGCAGTGAACGTTTCAAAGAACTGTCCAGCCTGTAGATCCTGCTGTTCAACGAAAGTCGGTAATGGGTTCTTTGAAATCCATCGAGCATCTTTAAAACCGAGTTCTGGACTGAATTCTCCATCAACTAAGGGGAAATCGTACAGTCTATCACTTACGCCTTGAGGAAGGATTCTGATTAAATCCCCATCTCGATAATATATTTTTCCTATTACGACACCGTATCGGGCTGTATTAAGTGCAACAGTGTCACCTAATTCAAATACGAATTCTTGCTCATCAGCCATTCTACTACCGCAACGAGACTAATTCTATCACCTCCCTTTGCGCACTTGAAAGCAGTCTAAACCATTCGCAATTGTATCTTATAGAGTTCATTTATAAATGGCCGTTTACACTATAAAATATTTTTCAAAATGGATGGCGGATTATGCCGACTGGACTTCGTTGAAAGCATTTATAACATCAGAAGCCGGGGGACAATTAAAAGTGATTGAATCCGCTGATGGAAAGGAGGCGATTATCAGATATGATAAAAAAACTTCCAATATGAATGATGAAGCTGTTCGTTGGTCTCGTTCAGTTGTCTGGGATTGTGTGGCAAATAAGCCTCTAAGTGTTGCTACACCAAAAGCCCAGGAAAATAATGATAATCTTGATTCTAAAACAGATCTACGTTTCGAGGAATTTTATGAGGGTGTAACTCTAAATGTGTATAGATCAGGAGGAGGGCAACGTATTGCTAGTCGTACTAAGTTCGGTGCAACTGGTAATTTTTATTCAAATCGTTCATTTGCCGATCTTTATCAAGATGCCTGCACTGCTAAAGGTATAAGTCCAGATCTTGGAACTAATGACTTTATGTGTATTATGATTCAACATCCTGAGCATCGAATTGTTTCTCGTATTAAGACACCTAATTGGATTCCATTGCATGCTGGTCGTATTCTTGACGATGGAACTATTGAGATTACTGATCTAACTGTTCGAATTGAAAAGGAGGAAGGGACTTTGAAGGAATGGTTTGCTAAACTGACTATTAAGCGTGGTTGGGAATGGCAGGGTCTAGTAATTAAAGATGGACAAGGGAATCGTTGGCGTATGCGGTCAAGTGTTTATAATATGGTCCGATCACTACGTGGTGAGACTCCACGCATTGATGAACGTTTCTTCGTACTTCGGTCTCGTGGAATGATCAAGACATATTTGTCTTATTATCCTGAAGACAAGCAGCGTTATTGGGAAATGGAGTCATGGCTCCGTCTTATAACTGATCATATATTCAACATGTATTGTGGTGTTTACAAGGAGCGTAGTGCCAATTTCTCAGAGATTCCTAAAATGTATCAAACTCATCTGAGTGCCATACATTCTATTTACCTTGGATCTCTCCGTTCTTCACAGACCACCGTGAATAAAGCTGTCGTCCGCAATTATATGAATAATCTTCCCATTCCACGACTACTTTTCATGCTCAATTTTGATAAACGGCCCTGCCGCCTCGGGCCTGAGGATGCAAGACCTCAACTTGCCCTACCTGTAGAGAATCGTCAATCAATAATGCCTACTCGTTAATAATCTGTTCCTGCATTCAAGACAACAACACGACGCTGTAATGGCTGTGATTCATCAGTTCCTAATTGTCCTTTTGCATTAAGTACAATTAATTGTCCATACATTATAATTGTTATGATCGCTGAACCAGTGATTAATAGTGTAAGGATCCAAGACCATGTAGTACATGATCCATAAATTACACAATGAAGATTATATACAGTTAGGATAATACTGAATAATGTTGTGATCATAAGCCAAATACTAGTACCGACTTGATTTTTGACGCTGAAGAAGATAACTCCAATAAGAAGTCCGAAAAGGCTTGTTATTGCAACTATTTTTTCTTGTGTTGACTCTAACATTTCTATTAGAAGCCTAGGGTATTTTCGACCGTTTTTTGAAGACTATCTGCCTCCTTAGTCTTCTCTGCGACGATTGTCTTCACTTCCGCATTTTTGAGAAGTAATTTGGAATAGAGGATGAAGATTCCCGCAGCATACAATGTTAGAACAAAGGTTAGTAACCAGCTATAGGCATTGCATTTACCGAAGATAACGCAATGAACTGTATATAGATTGATCGCTAACGGAAGACCGGCGAAGAAAAGGAAGCTGCCGGATTTATAGGCTTCACCCTTGATGATATAAAAAATAACACCGACAAATGCAGCGAGTAAGCTTGTTACACCTAAAATTTTAGTTTGTGGACTACGGAACATTCTCTATTAGTCGACACCAATTATTTCCGCGACACTGCATTCATCCATTCAGTTCGAAGTTTACGGAACATGTCCGCAACACCACGTGCAGCCGTTGCCAAACATTTACGCGCAGTCTCCTCCGTAATATCTGCATTTAGACCGATTGTCAATTGCATTACATCATGTAGTGGATGAGGCACTTTGTAGCCTGCATAAATAAGGGCTTCAATAGGTTTTTCCTCGCCTTCTGGTTCAATCATACTCTCAACCATATATGTCTGTAGTGCATTACCTAGTGTGTGATCATGACCCTTGAAGAAGAAGTCAAAACCTGTTAGGGCCATAGTGGTCTTTTGAATTGTTAGTTCTGCTGGCAGTTCACCAGTTTCGACATTTTCATATCGACGGAACATCGCCTCACCGACTTCACAAGCACGCTGGACAATGTAAGGAATAGATAAAACACCAATTGTTTGGATTGTAAAATCATAACTAAATGGCTCTCCGCGTTTGTCCTTCAGATAACAACGTTTGATTTCCATCGTTCGAAATTCACGTTCAAGAGCTGCATGACGAGGATCATCTGAAGTCAATTCACTCGGCAGAATCTTCTTATTCAATTCCAACCAACGCTCAAATACTTTACGGAGTTCTTCGGGATCAGGATTAGGCGTGTATTCATAACTAATTTGTGATACACACATGAATCCTGCATGCTCACGACCCGTTCCAATAGATGCCTTGGCCTCCAAGTCAATCATTTCACCTTTCGATTGCCCAAATTGTTTGCCCTTAAGGACCGCAATTAAAGCAGTATCTCCAGTTACTGGATTGACCGGAAAGAAAGACTCTGTCGCAACCCTAACTGGTTCCGCCTCAGGATTAGTCTGTTCATAAACTTCAAAATCACCTGCACATACATCCAGTGGACGATCCGCGTCATTTTTGACCTTTAGAATAAACTTGTAATTATCACCCTGAAATTGAAGTGGCTGCTTCACAAAGATTGGTAGCAATCCAACACGATGTGCCAATGATTCGTTTGTAATTGGTGTATCATTATGTTTAATAACAACATCGCCAGTACGACCTTTAGAGTCCATTGATGCACGGAAACCAACACTTTCAACCCCAGTCAGAATGAGTCGACGCAATGTATTTGCATAACTGACAGTTAGTGGGGCAAGAGTAAATGTGGCCGTATAATTATCGACTTTTTTGATATTTGAAAATGACATTTCTTATCTACCTATTATCTATTGATTCTCTATTCGTCAGTTTTTAGACTCTTAGAGACGCGGCTCCATACGCCATACTGAAAACTTCGATGGGAACAGGTATGCAACAGGCGAAACGTCACATTTGCTTCATGTCTCCTAAATGTCAATGGTCTATGGGTTTTCTAAAAGAATTAGAACGGACACCATACATCAATGAATTTCAAGTTATCGATGTTGCTAAGTTAACTCCACAGCAAAGAAAAGATTTCAAATTAACGAAAGTTCCAACTCTTATTATTTCTGATCCACGTGATCCCGACCCGATGAAGACAGATGGTGAGGTTATGAACTGGTTATCCTTACGCAAATTACGAGATTCATCCGGTATTCCTCGAGCTCCTCCGGCACCTGGTATTTCAGCACCCTCGGCTGTACAACAATCAGTTCCGATGGAACCTGAACCATTCGTTTTCAGTGAAATGGGTATGAGAGGACAAGATCCTTATAGTTTCATCGATCAAGATACGAATACTCAAGGTAATGGTGGTTTACGTATACAACATAGTTTTGAATTTTTGAATGGTCCACCACAAGCAGCTTATAATGCTGGTGCAGGTGGCGGTATTGGCGGTGGTCCCGGTGGCATGCCTATGGGTGGCGGTGGCGGATTCGGTGCAAAGAAAAGTAAAAAGGAAGAGATGTTTGATGCACAAATGGAAGCCTATGCTCGTGACAGAGAAATGGGTATGCCACAGGTGAGACCACGACAATAGTGTTTAAAATTGATCTAAAGTAATTCTGCATTTTTTAGAGTAAGATGTCTACCCTAAAAGCATTTTGTGAACAACTCGTTCGTTTCTTCGAAGAACTTCAAACAACGTATCCCGAAGAACGTGACATTAGAATGGCAACAGAAGCTATTAGTGCTGCACGCAAAATCAATCCACGACTTGTTAGTGATCTATTCTATGAACACGTCTATAAGGATTATTCAGCTGCAATTTATGCAAAAGATGTTCCGACTATTATTGATGGTGTGAACAAGAAAATTCAGACTCAATTTAATGATATGTTAGTTGCGCTGACGATTTTCAATAAACATTGGTATTCCATGACACCTAATAATCAAGAAACAATTATTCAGTATCTAATTGTCCTCTGTAAACTCTGTGAGCGTGCCAGAGCTTAGGGCATAGCCCTCAGCGCGCTTAAGCATAGGACTTTAAGGAATTGTTAATCACAGAGACAGATGGCAACGGCCCCCTCCCCCGAATTCAAGTCTATTTTTCAATCCAAATACGAAGAATTTTGCGAAGATCTTTTACTGACATTTCCCGAACTTCAACCATTTGTCGCTGCAGCGAAGGCTCTTTCGCCTGAAGAAAGACTTTCTAGATTCCATGATGAAGTTTTACCTCATGCAGCCCCTAATCGTGATGCAAAACTATGTCCGGCATTTGTGTTACCCGGTGTTGCACTGACCCCTGCATTATGGGCTGAAATTAGTGATGGAACACAGTCTATTATCCAAGAATATTTAACGTTGCTGGCTGTCTGTTGTCTGTTTGATAGTGGTGATGCAACAAAGGAGAACATTTTTGGTGGACCGGCTATGGAGGACTTCTTGAAGAGCATGAAGACCAAGATGAGTGAAGGTGATTTCGAGAATCTGGCCAAGAAGATGGCTGGACTCTTCGGTATGGATGGTTCTAAAATGCCTAAGTTACCTGAGAAGTTCTTGAAGGGACATCTTGCTCGTCTTGCTGAGGAGATTATGCGTGAATTCTCACCTGCTGACCTTGGTCTTGATGAAGAAACTATTAAGAAGTGCGAATCTGATCCTATGAATGCATTTGAAATGCTTATGAAAATGTACACAACTAATCCTAATTTCATCGCGAATGCTGTTCAGAAGATTGGGAAACGTTTACAGGCTAAGATTCAATCAGGTTCTATCCGGCCAACTGAGATTGTGGCAGAGGCTGAAGAACTCATGAAAACATTTTCGGAGAATCCGGCATTTACTGACCTGATGGAGACATTTAGGGGTATGTTTGGTATGGATGATCTTGTCAAGGCACCTGGTCCCGTTGGTGCTTCTGCTCGTCGATCAATCATTCAGGAACGCCTCAGAAAGCAACTTGAAAAACGTCGTGCTGCTGAGGCTTCTGGAGGAGGTGGTGCAGGTGGCCCTGCCCCTGATCCTGTAGCACCTTCATCCAATAACAAGAAAGGTCCAGGTAAGGGTGGCAAGAAACGTAAGTAATTTATAATGAGACTATAAAAAGATAAGGAGAAATAGGACAAGTATGCCAGTTTCTCCCTATTTAATCATCATAACTGTCATTTTGGCGTTGGCAGCTGGATTTATTTATTATACACAAAGCGCGTCACGGAAAACAATTAGAGTGCATGACTCTAGTGCTATTCTCCCTGATCCTACAAGTGAACCTCTGCCGATAGTTACAGAGTCACCTCATGGATTTGACGAACCTATTATGGGAAATACAGATGATAGCAATATTGTTGCTGAAGGTTTTGTTAACGAAGCTTCAGAGACACGCCCTGCACCGGCAAATCCTTTTATGAATGTTCTTATCCCTGAAATCAAATATGATCCTGAGCGCCCTGAAGCAGCATCTGTCGATGATCCTGAAGTTAAACAACAATTAGATGATATGTTCCGTGTCAATTTCTTCAATGATCCCACCGATGTCTTCGGAAAGTCTCAGGATCAGCGTCAATTCATCACTATGCCGAGCACATCAATACCCAATGATCGCGATAGTTTCATGAAATGGTGCTACAATATCGTTCCACAGAACTGTAAGAGTGGTGGACGTGCAGGATGTTTACCTGGCACGGATGGTGGACCTATTACAAGCTTAAATCAGAACTTTTAATTTCGATGACTACGAGTCTTCGTCCGAGCATAGCTCGGACTTAGAGCGGTCTTGCTTGCAGGACCTGTCTTGGTCTTAGTCTTAGATCTTGATTGTGTCGTAATTGATGCTCCTTCCTTACAACGGAATCGTTTTAGAGTTTTGCCGCGAGACTGTAAAATAGATTTTACGCAAATTCCAATAGCTGCCCCCTCGCCTCGACTCATACCGCCAAATTTAGGCGCAACAGCCTTAATACAACGACAAAAATGAGCTGCAAGTTTTGGATTTGTCCTTGTACGAGATTTGGACTTGGAACGTGTTGGCATATCTACATAATATTGCTACAATAATATTTTCCCTAGTACCGGCAGAATGACAACACGTTTTGATCTGAATCGTCTTACACATGCCCGTGACGATGCATGTGGCATTCAATCTTATTATTCACAATCTGTCGGCCCCGGCCGCTACCAAGTTACTAACTTGGTTCCCAAGGCATCCGGCGTTAATCCCCTATCTGTTGACCAAATCAATGTCTATCCTCGTGAAGGCTTCGGTGCCAACAATAAGGCAATTGATGCCGAGTCCGTTCTCCGTAATCAACCCATCTTCAATTCCCATAAATGTAACATCCGTAACCAGAACCGCCCCTATCTAACTGTCCCCTTCATGGGTAATGGTCGGGGTAATGCCGATATTGAGAGCC
>JACCDW010388688.1_pt1 | contig 10498 bp, 10 predicted proteins | sample 7449781 | NCBI WGS metagenome assembly JACCDW01 (sample SAMN15323449, study PRJNA562643) | freshwater metagenome | isolation source: river surface water | place: USA:Blue River Watershed | collected 2017-08-18
ACCGATAATCATCCAACTCTGCATTCCTCCAACTGGTTTTTTGGGTAAACGTGGGGGCATCCCCGATAGTTTTTTGTTTTTAAAACTGTTTCCTTGTTTTGCCATTAGTTTGTTTAATTTGGGCTATTAACACACATCGAAGCAATTAAAGTTCGATATTTGAAAAAATTATGCTTCTGGGATGTACGTGAACTTCGCGTCCCCCCACAGTTCCTCTAATTTGAAAAATTCACGCTTATCCTTTAAAAAAACGTGAACGATGACATCATAATAATCCATTAAAATCCACTCGCGATTCGCTTTCCCTTCTACTGTGTGAACATGAATCTTACCTGATTCCCAAACTTCTTTATCTACTGAATCCGCAATCGCTTCAATCTGAGTATCAGATGTACCAGAACAAACAACAAAAAAATCTGTAAATGCATTGTGTACTTCACGCAAGTCCATCACGACGATCTCTTGTGCCTTCTTTTCTTGCATTCCTTTCACCACCCAATTTGCTAATTCTTCAGATGCTTCCGTGGTGGGGGTTTTTAGGGTACTTTTGGCCATAAATATGTTTTAAAAAATAATAAACGGAATCATTCAAGACCGTATAACGAATAAACAATTAAATTTGTTCTTGTAAAGCTAAAATTACAAAGAAAAGTTGAACAATTACCAAGCCCCCTCACGGTTCATAGGCAAATTCACAAAATATATCGAGTCCTGCGCGTCCACGAATGTGCTTGCTTTTGAAGAGTCATTAACGCTCAATTTGCCTGAAGGATTTGCCTGGATAGCTGGACACCAAACGGCCGGAAAAGGACAAAGAGGAAACCAATGGCTTGCCGAACCAAACCAAAATCTACTCGTATCCTACGTTCTGAAGCCGCCACATGAATTACTCTCCGAGCAATTCTACTTAAGTAAATGCATAGCGCTGGGAGTAGCCGAAGGCGTCCAAAATTGGGCCCAGCAGGAAGTTGGCCATCCAATTCCCGTATCAATAAAATGGCCTAATGACATCTACATTGACGAATTCAAACTTGGAGGTATTCTCATTGAAAGTAATTTCCAATCAGGTAAATGGGCATTTGCAATTATTGGTATTGGTCTAAATATTAACCAAACTTCATTTGAAGGTATACGCGCAACATCGCTGCGCCAATGGACCCCTGCTCAACATATAATTAATATGTCAAATGTGTTTGAATATATTTCTCTGGGTATCGAAAAGCACTATGATCAGTTCACCAAACGAGAATTTCAACTGATTGACGAAAATTACCACAAAAATCTATTTAGAAACCAAGAATGGCACACATTTCGTGACAGCGCTGGTGATTTTAATGGAAAGATACTCGAAGTGGATGCGAAAGGACTCATACAAATCGAAGTAGATGGGCAGGTAAAAGGTTATGATATCAAAGAATTAAATTTTATTTTTAGCGAATAAAATCTCTAAACCGCGTGATTCAAACCTATCAAAGTAACTTGGCCAATTTTCTGCATTGGGCCGAGTATACTCCCTCCAATATTTTCTTAAAGCAACCCTATGGCGACCGCTATACTGATTACTCGTACGCAGATTCCGCTATTCAAGTTAAAAAAATAGCAGGTTATTTTAAGAACACGCTTGTAGCCGATAAACCTCAACATATCGGAATTTTGTCGAAAAATTCAGCACATTGGATTCTTTCAGATCTTGCCATCGAATATGCTGGAGCTATATCAGTTCCATTTTACCCTACTTTAACCAGCGAGCAATTCAATCAAGTACTTACGCATTCTGATTGTCAAATTTTGGTCGTTGGCAAACTAGATAACTGGGATGAAATAAAACGGGGGATTCCCGCGCATATCCATATCATTTATACCCCTGACAGCCCTTGCAAAACGGGAACCTCCTGGCAAAAAGTTATTGATTCAGGAGAAACATTAGAAGTGGCAGCTGTAAACCAACCTGACTCAATTGCGACTATTGTCTACACTTCAGGTACCACGGGTACGCCCAAAGGCGTGATGCTTACCTACAAAGCAATTACGATCGCATTAAATTTAGCTCGTGATTTAGCTTACTTGGAAAAACGAAACACGCGGTTTATTTCATACCTCCCATTGTGTCACATTGCGGAACGAAATATTGTTGAATTTGCAGGAATAGCCGCTGGCGGAACCATATATTTTGTCGAGAATCTAACTAGCTTTCAGCAAAATTTAGCCTCCACTCGACCAACGCACTTCTTAGCTGTACCGCGTATTTGGGCCAAATTTCAAGAAGGAATTCTTCAAAAAATAGGGGGCGAAAAGAAATTAAATTTACTGTTGAAAATCCCAGTGCTTAATTACCTAATCAAGAAAAAAATTCAAAAAGGACTTGGCCTCGATCAATCCTACTTCTTGTTGACAGGTGCCGCCCCCATGCCGCCAGAACTAAGTGCTTGGTTTCAGAAAATAGGGCTATTTATCCAAGAGGCTTACGGAATGACCGAAAACATGGGTCTCAATACCTTTATGCCCCGCCATGACATCCGCCTTGGGTTTGTAGGCAGAGTACATCCAATTTGTGAAACACGAATCGATCCCGAAACCAGTGAAATACAAATGAGATCTGCGTATAATACAACTGGGTACTATAAAGCTGACCAAATTACAGCTGAATTATATGATGGCGAATGGCTGAAAACAGGTGACATGGGGGAAATTGATGCCGACAATTTTTTAAAGATTATTGGCCGAGTAAAAGATAATTTCAAAACGGCTAAAGGTCAATATGTTTCACCCGCGCCGATCGAAAACCAATTGTCGCTGAGTAATCTTGTTGAGCAAGTTTGTGTGGTAGGAATAAATTTGCCCCAGCCTATCGCATTGATTGTGCCAAGCCAATACGCAAAATCTTTATCCATAAGTCAGGCAACTGAAGCCTTTGAAGCATTGCGCATTCAAATCAATCCGCACTTCAAAAAATACGAACACATTCAGAAGCTTATCATATTAAAAGACGAATGGACAGTAGAGAATAAGTGCATAACACCCACATTAAAAATTAGACGGATGGAAATTGAACAAAACGTGAATAGTCAAATCGAACCGTGGTATGCCCTAAATGAATCGATTATTTTCGAATAATTTAATTTCTGAAGCAGCAAGTTTTGTGTAAATTGGTACAATGCGTTCAAAGTACCGATTAGCCGTTTATTGTATATTTCTTATTGTCATTGGAATAACGCATCCAGCTTTAGGTCAATCTATAGCCGTAGATACAATCATTTTCAAAGGGAACGAGCGCACAAAATTGAGTATTTTACGCAGAGAGCTCGATTTTTTCGAGCGAGATTCACTCCAAGTTTCAGAATTACCTAATCGAATTGAATTCAATCGAAGAAAGTTGGTGAACACAAATCTGTTCATTTGGGTAAAATCTGATTACCATCAACTTCCCAATGGAAGGATAAGTGTCATTTTTGAATTTTTAGAACAATGGTATGTTTTGGCCTATCCTTTATTCCAATTGGCAGATCGAAATTTTAATGACTGGTGGTCTCGGGGAAAGGATTTTGATAGAGCTATATATGGGCTCAATTTTAGGCATAACAATTTTATGGGACGCAATGAAAAAGTGTTCTTAAATGCTGAAACTGGATTCAATAATAAGTATGAATTCGTGTACCAAAATCCTTACCTCGATAGAAAAAAGACCATTGGATTACTTTTGAATTGGCAATATGCGTCACTTAAAAACGTACCTTATAAAACTATTTCAGATACACTTGCCTACAAAAATTCAAATCAATTTATCGCAGAAAAATGGACAGGAAGTATCGAATTTCGAAAAAGGTTTCGATTTTATGACTTCCAACGAATCGAATATAAATACACCCATGCGAGCATTGATAAAAGTATCGCTCTACTAAATCCGGCCTACTTTGGCCAAGGCCAACTCAATCAGAACTTTAGTCAGCTAGAATATTCATTCTCCTATGACTATCGGGACTTCATAAACTACCCACTTAGAGGAAGAAAGTTAGATATAAGCTTTACGAAATATGGACTTTCTCCTCGAGAACATGTCGATTTTTGGGAATCCAGTGCATCTGCGGCTTATTTTTTCGACTTGGGAAATAAATTCTTCTTGGCAAGTCAAGTGAAAGCAAAAATTAGCCGTGATACGTATATCCCATATGTAAATCAAAGGGGTTTTGGTTATGCTAATGACCTAGTTCGAGGGTATGAACTAAACGTTATCGATGGTACAAGTTTTTTCCTATGGCGCAATACTGCGAAATTTCAGCTATTTTCAAGAATTTTTCATTTTCCATTTTTACCATTCAAACAAATTAATCAAATACCTATTGCCATTTATCCTACCGCATTTGCTGATCTAGGCTATGTAAACAATCCGTTCATTGAGTCATCAAAGAATGCTAATAAATGGTTATTCGGAACGGGGCTTGGAGTTGATTTTGTAACGTATTATAACTTCGTTGCTCGAGTGGGTTTCCCTGTGACTAATGGTGGAAAAACAGGTATGGTCATCGCACTTGGCCGTGAATTTTAACAAAAAAAAACCAGTCATTGACCGGTTTCTTTATAAAATACCTAACCACTAATAGTCTTAAATATTGTTAGATTCTAAATTCTTATTTGAGCAGTGCAAAAATAAGAATATTTTTCTGAAAGAATAATTTTTAGCTGATTGAAATTCTTTATTTTTGAACTAAGCAAGCCAAACTCATGCAATTTATTTCTACCCAATTCAGACTATTTAAGTATTCATTTCTCGCCTTTGCTGTGATTGTTAGTCTAATGACAGGATGTAGTCAAGATAAGGGTAAGGGTGAACATGCGAACGGATCAATGAACTCACAAACTGAATCACAGAAATATTGGTCTAATGCATCAAAAACATTCCAAAAAATAACCTTAAGTGATACGGCAGTAGTTCGTAATATCAACTGGCTTCAATCACTTAGCTCTCTAAATGAAAAAATTGAGCTTTCGGAAAGCCAACCAAACAATGGCAAATCATACTCGCTCTACCTAGATGATAGTGATTTAAATTTTGTAGATATCGTTTACCATACGAATAATCAAAATCAAATTATTCAAGTGGTATTTGATATATATGTAGAGGATAAAGCCGAGGCTATTAAGCTATTGGACGAATTCGAACAATACTTTTCTGTTAAATTCGGGCAAAAAACAACTGCTGAGAAAGGCAGTGCATGGGTTTCAAAAGACAAAACAAGCATCCACATCGAAAATGTGAGCACACCGAAAGATCCGGGAATAAAGTTGACCTACAGCTTAATCAATTAAACCTTCCAAATCCAACCACGAGAATCAGGAATTTGACCAAGACGAATTTGGTTTATTTCATGGAAGACCTTTACTGAAAAATCATCATCCTTGCGATCAGGTAACTGATAATCTACTCCCTCAAATCCGATCGTGGCGATCGGTGCAATAACAGCAGCAGTACCTGCACCAAATGCTTCTGTAACAGTTCCGCTTTGAATTCCTTGAATCAACTCTTTGATAGACAAAGGACGTTCTTGTACATCCATGCCCCAATCTTTGGCAATTTGCAAAACAGATTTACGTGTAACACCATCTAAAATAGTATCTCCTGTAGGTGCTGTGACTAAACTGCCATTCACAACAAACATCAAATTCATGGTACCTGCTTCCTCAACAAACTGATGTGTCGCCGCATCGGTCCATATAATTTGATCATAACCGTCTTTTATCGCATTTTGTGTAGGAAACAAAGAACCTCCATAATTGCCTGCATTTTTTGCAAAACCTACACCACCTTTAGCAGCGCGAATAAATTCCGTTTCTACGCGTACACGAAGTGGTTTGGAGTAATATGAACCAACAGGACAGTTGAAAATGATAAACTTGTAGGTATTTGATGGGGTAACACCCACATATTCATCCGTTGCAAACATAAAAGGACGTATGTACAATGAACAACCTTCTTTAGCTGGAACCCAAGCTTGATCAAGTTTAAGTAAAGTGCGTAAACCATCCAAAAAAATCTCTTTCGGAACCTCAGGCATGCACATGCGAAGAGCTGACTTGTTAAATCGTTTCAAATTTTCTTCCGGACGAAAAACTTGAATATCTCCAGAAACAGATCGATACCCCTTCATACCTTCAAAGATTGATTGACCATAATGTAGCGACATCATAGCCGGTTGGTATGCTAACGGACCATAGGGCTGAATCGTAACACGCTGCCATGCGCCATCCGCGTAATCTGCCACCAACATGTGGTCTGCGAAACTTCGGCCAAAGGTAAGGTTATCGAAATCTACTTGGTCAATACGTGAACTTGAAGTGGGTTGTATCTGTATTTGCATTAGAATAAAAGTTTATTTTCCTGAATTCCATGGAATTTCAGGTACGCCAAGGCTATGGTGTAAAAAACGACATGTCATGAATAAGTAATCAGACAATCGATTGATATAAGCGATGGCAATTTCATAATTGGGCTGTTCGGTGGCCTGTACCCAGCGAATTAAACTCCGCTCTGCGCGCCTACAAACGGTCCGTGTGATCTGTGCTGTGGCAATACTTTCATGGCCACCCGGTAAAATAAAAAAACGCATTGGACTTAACTGGGCGTCCATTTCATCAATATTTTCCTCCAAGGCTACAATATCCTTCAAGGAAATCAATTCCATGTTTCCGAGATCTTTAGGAGAATCACTGGCAACATAAGCCCCCAGCACAAACAAGCTTGATTGAATTAACTGCAATTTGTGCGCAAGCGTTGGCTCAACGCGACAAATCAACAAACCCATGTGGCAATTTAGCTCATCAATATCACCAATAGCTTCTAATCGGTAATCGGACTTCGCGATTCCTTTGCCATCGGCCAAACGGGTAAAGCCTTTATCGCCTTGTTTTGTGTAGATTTTCATAAGATTAACAAAAATAGTTTTTTCAGCCTTGAATCCAAAAGAAAGCGTGTAATTATCAAATTCCAAGAAACATTAGGGTCTTAAACTTTTCAAAACTAATTTTGTGAACTTTTTCAACGATATGTCCATAGATAAATTTATTTCCCGAGTTTGGCGCGTTTTATCCATGATTGCTTTTGGCATCAGTTTACTTTTCGTCTATCGTGGTTTGCCTGATCCAACAGCCGTGCATTTCGGGGAAACAGGACGTGGGGATGGTTTTTTGCCCAAAGAAGAAATTTTCTATTTAACCGCGGCGATTGTCACCATTTTCAATGTATTAGGTCTACTCTTGATTCGTAGTATCGAGAAAATTCCGCGCGCCTATTTTGGCCGCTTTCTAAAAGCTTTTGCAGATAAAGGAGATTTATTAATTCAGCAAACCATCGTACACTGGATTCATATTCTTTTAGCGCTGACAAATTCATATCTAATTCTGGTTTTTCGGGTATTATTGTTGCTCAATGATGAACGAACAAATCAGGCTGATTACAGTTATTTACCCCAAGTAGGTATTGCCCTTTTTCTAACATGGATGATTTATTTACCAGCTCGCTTATGGAGCTATCCTAAATTTGTTGACGAAGAGCTATGATTCAAAACATGCCTGACATTTCCATTCAGTCGTTTGATTACCTTTTACCCGATTCCCATATTGCTTTATTCCCAGCCGATCACCGCGATGGGTCTCGCTTGTTAGTTTATAAGGATTCGCATATCAATCATACGACATTCAAAGATTTTCCCAATTTATTGCCGACAAACAGTATGTTGATCTGCAATAATACGAAAGTTATCCCAGCACGGATTTACATACAAAAACCGACTGGGACCACAATTGAGTTGTTTCTATTAAAGCCGATAGAAAATAATATTGCCACACAAGTTGTCATGGAACAACATGGCGAATCTCGCTGGGAATGTTTAATTGGAAATAAGAAACGTTGGAAATCTGGGGAAATACTTCGCAAAGTTATCAGCTCAGCAGAGGCTTCTATTGAATTATTATTCGAATGGATTGATCGTGAATCCAATCAAGTAAGCATTAAATGGAATGGAGATTATTCGTTTGCCTCATTGTTGGACATAATCGGCCAAATGCCGCTTCCTCCCTATATGAATCGTGAATCGGAGGCTTCTGATCAAGATCGATATCAAACCATTTTCTCCAATGTCTTAGGTGCGGTTGCCGCCCCTACGGCCAGTCTTCATTTTACTCCGGAGATTTTTGACGTCTTACACAAAAAAGGCATCAAAGAGAGCTATTTGACTTTGCATGTGGGAGCTGGAACATTTCTACCTGTCAAAGAAGGGGAAATCCGAAATCACCCCATGCATCGGGAGCAGTTAATATTTACCAAAGAATTTATTCAAGAAATCATCCAACATCAAGGACCCTTTATTCCCATTGGGACCACCGCCATGCGGGCCATGGAAAGTTTATTTTGGTCAGGTGTTTGGTTATTAGAGGGACGCGAGGTACCTGAAAACGGATTAGTGATCCCAAAAGAGTTTGCCTACCATACTCGAAAATCCTTCACAACTACAGAGGCGTTAGAGGCATTGATTTCACATCTAGAAAAAACAAATCAAGATTCATGGGTTGCCCAAACTGAATTATTGATTATGCCAACGTATGTATTTCGCTTCTGTGATGCCTTGGTAACTAATTTCCACCAACCAAAATCAACGCTTTTGGTACTCGTTTCAGCGCTGATTGGTGATGCGTGGAGAGAAGTTTATGCCGAAGCTGTTGAGAAAAATTACCGTTTTTTGAGTTATGGTGACGCGTGTTTGTTTTTCAAAAAGTCAATATAATTCCAAAGATTCACTAATTTTGGGGCCGCTTTCACAATTGGACGTTGGACGTTGGACGTTGGACGTTGGACGTTGGACCTTGGACGTTGGACCTTGGACGTTGGACGTTGGACATTGGACATTGGACGTTGGACGTTAGTTAGAAATTGAGAAATACGCACTAGAGACTAGAGACTAGCGACTGGAGACTAAATACATTAGATATGAATTTCATTGAAGAATTGCGCTGGAGAGGCATGTTACAGGATATGATTCCTGGATTAGAGGATCAATTGGCAAAAGAAATGACGGTTGCCTATATTGGTTTTGACCCAACAGCCCCTAGTTTACATATCGGTAATTTAGCGGCAATTATGCTCTTAAAGCATTTTCAATTGTGCGGACACAAGCCGATTGCTTTGGTAGGTGGGGCAACGGGAATGATTGGGGATCCATCGGGAAAAGCAGCTGAACGCGAATTCTTATCGGAAGACACCTTGCGTGCCAATCAAATTGGCATTCAAAAACAACTAGAAAAGTTTTTAGAATTTCATTCGGGAGCTAACTCGGCAGAAGTGGTTAACAACTATGATTGGTTCAAAGAATTTAGCTTTCTAGGATTCTTGCGTGAGGCAGGGAAGTTTTTGACGGTGAATTACATGATGTCAAAAGACTCGGTTAAAAAACGTTTGGAGACTGGAATATCATTTACCGAATTCTCCTATCAATTATTGCAAGGATACGATTTTTATCATTTATATAAGAATAAGAATGTCCGCTTGCAAATGGGTGGTTCAGATCAGTGGGGTAACATTACTACGGGAACTGAAATTATTCGACGGAAAGAAGGCCATGATGAAGATTCTACAGAGCGTTCAGCGTTTGCGTTAACGACTCCTTTAGTAACCAAGGCGGATGGTACGAAATTTGGTAAATCAGAATCCGGCAATGTGTGGTTGGATGCGGATAAGACAAGTCCATATGCATTCTACCAATTTTGGCTGAACGCTGCAGATGCCGATGTCCCAAGACTAATTCGTGTGTTTACCTTATATACTAAGGAGCAAATTGAAGCATTAGAAAAAGAACATGCAGAGGCGCCACATTTACGCATCTTGCAAAAAGCGGTTGCGGAAGAGGTTACCACACGGGTACATGGTGCTGATGTGTGTGCCTTGGTGATTGAGGCTTCTACCCTATTGTTTTCCAAAGATGCGGTTGAATTAATTGCTGGTGCGTCTGATGCATTGTTGGCCCAACTACCGATACATGAAGTTTCGGGTGAATTATTATCGGAATGCAAAAATTTGACTGACCTCATTAGTGTTGGCACAAATAATTTAATCTTCCCATCTAAAGGGGAGGCGCGCAAAGCGATTCAAAATAATGCAATAAGCATAAATAAAGTAAAGATTACGGATCCAAATGCGACACTTGATTTTGAGAGAATCCGTGGTAAATATGTTTTGGTGGGGAATGGAAAGCAAAAAAATTACATTTTATCCTTCAAATAGTTCAGCAAATAAGGCTTGAACGAAAAAAAGTGAAATTATTTTTGGGGGCGTGTTGGTATTTATAAATTATTCCTACATCTTTGCACTCCCAATTGCTAGGAAAACGATTCTAGCGCATTGACTGGAGGTATGGAAGCTAGGTTTCGACTTGGTTGAGATGCAAGAGGTTAAAAGAGTTCTTTGACGTGTTTGTAGAAATAAAGACGAGGTTAGTTCTTTAAATGAGCTAAT